>Ga0207652_10000677_pt1 | contig 33290 bp, 23 predicted proteins | sample KBSC63BmetaG_FD_184334 | JGI IMG/M metagenome (GOLD analysis project Ga0207652, IMG submission 184334) | Corn rhizosphere microbial communities from Kellogg Biological Station, Michigan, USA - KBS C6-3B metaG (SPAdes) (version 2) | ecosystem: Host-associated > Plants > Roots > Rhizosphere ...
TCTCAGCTTTGTTGTTAGCAGCGTGGCCGGGTGCCATCCGCGCACAGGCGCACGGCGCGACGGTCCACGGCGTCGTCTTCGACAGCCTGCATGACGCACCGCTGGAGCGAGCCACGGTGATGCTGTCGGGCACGAATCGAATGGCCGTGACCGACGGGCGCGGCCGCTTCACCTTCGACTCGGTGTCGCCCGGCACGCACACCTACATCGCCTATCACGCCGCGATCGATTCGCTCGGACTCGGCGCCCTTTCGGCCACGGCCAGTGCAAACGAGACCGCCGACGTACGCCTCGCGATTCCGTCCTTTGCCACTCTGTGGCGAGCAGCGTGCGGCGCCGTTCGCGCCGCCAGTGACAGCGGCTTTGTCTACGGCAGGGTGTACGACGCCGCCGCGCAGCGGCCGCTTCAGGCTGCGCAGGTCACCGTCTCGTGGACCGATCTCCAGATTGATAGCGCGAAGAAAGTGCACCAAAAGCGTTGGAGCGTGCAAACCCGAACCGATGCATCGGGCGCCTACGGCGTGTGTGGTGTTCCGATCAGCACGGTGCCGGAGATCGTGGCCAACACCGACAGCACATCGAGCGGCGTGCTCGACATGCCCGGCACCGGCGTTCGTGTCCGCCGCCGCGATCTCTATCTCGGATCGACGTCAGGCGCCTCTCTTGGGACGCTTGCCGGTATAGTCACAAACGAAGGCAACTCGCCTGTGGCGAACGCGCGCGTGTTGGTCGACAACCTGCCCGAAGTGCGCACTGATGCGAAAGGCCGGTTCGCCGTGCACGACGTTCCGTCGGGCAGCCGCGAAGTGCAGGTGCTCTCGGTCGGTATGACGCCGGCGACGGTCGTCGCCGACGTGACCCCGCGCGGCACGACGACGGTGAGAATCGAGATTCGAAAGTTGACGACGCTCGAGGCGGTGCGCGTCATCGGCTCCGCAAAGGAACGCTTCGTGATTCAGGGCTTCGCGGATCGCAAACGACAAGGCCTTGGACATTTCGCGGACTCGACGGTCATCAGCCGCGCACCAACGATCGCGGCCGCGCTCACGAGTTTTCCGAGCGTCACGATGCAGCGTGCGCCGCGGACGAATTCGTTCGTGCTGTTGCTGCCCCAGGGCGTCCGGTTGTGCCAGGCAAATCTCTTCGTCGACGGCGTCCGTCAGGTCTCGTACGACATACTCGACGATCTGCATCCGGACCAGATCGCGGCGGTAGAGATCTACAGAGACGGCAGCCTCACTCCGAACGAATTCCAAGTCGCGTGGTCGTCATGCGGCGCGGTGGCCGTCTGGACGAAAATGGCATTCAATCGCTAACGGCGCAAAAACTGAGAGAAGCCGTGTTCGGCGCCTTAGCACTGCTCTTGCCCGCTTACGTGGCCAATGGCTCGCCGAATTGAATGGACCGAGCTCGGCTTTGGGATAATCGCCACGGTGGCCGTCGCCACGTTGGCCGTACTCATCCTCGTTTTCGGCCGCGTCGGTCAACTCCACGGGAAGAAGTTCACACTGTACATCACGACCACTGCCGCGCGTGGACTCATCCGCGGCAGTGAGGTCTGGTTGGATGGGCAGCGCGTCGGCGAAGTGATTGGCATCGACTTCATTCCGCCAGACAAGGACGGCAAGGATCGCCTTGTCCTGACGCTTCACGTCCTCGAGCACACTCGGCCGAACATTCGTCTCAACTCCAAAGTCCAGGTCCGCGCCGGAGGTACGCTGCTCGGAGATCAGGTCGTGGATCTCGCGAGTGGCACGCTGGACAAGCGGGCCGTGACTGAGCACGACACGCTTCGCGCGATCGACCAGAAGGACATGGAAGGCCTCACGTCGGATGCCGCGCTGGCCGCCAAACAATTCCCCGGCATCATCGAGAACGTGAAGCTCCTCGGCGCCGAGCTGCGGAGTGCCGAAGGCACGCTCGGGGCGCTCGGCTTGGATCACGGGCGCACGACCAATTTTCGTCCGATCCGCGCACGAACCAAACGACTCATCGATGGACTCATGGACGCGGGCGGTACGCTGGACCTGATGCTCCACGATTCCACCACCTGGCGACTGGCGGCGAAGGAAGCCCTGGGATCAGCGGACTCGATTCGCGCGCTCGTGTTCTCGAATGATCATTCGCTCGGCCGCTTTCGGCGCGATTCCACGTTGCTGAGGGATGTGAAGCGCGTGCGGGACGAGCTGGCAAAGATGCAAGCCGTTGCCGATACCGGCACCGGAGCAGTCGGCCGCTTTCGCTCGGACTCCGCCATCATCCTGGCGATCGGCCGCAGCCGCATGTCGCTGGACTCGTTGTTCGCCGACATGAAGCGCCACCCATTCCGTTATATCGCATTCTGACCCAGCCTTGAGGGCATGGCGATTGCACCCGCACGCTTGCCGGGCAACACCGGATGACCTCGCGCGCGACCGGCCAACTCGGTGCCCTTGACCCCCCTCCGTCGCATCGGTAGCTTCGCATGAAATCGGGCCCTCCCCCCTCAGTTCGCTCGGCGAAAGCACAGAGACGCTTTCGCACCAAGGCCGCAGGTCGAGACAGCGCAGTGCCGCGCGTCGAGACTCCGCCCCCACCGGCCACCAGCGCACCAGCTGACGATACCGTTCCCACCCAAAGTTCCGATCCTTTCTCCCACCACCCCTTGCCAGCCGCCACTGTCTGGCCGCCGACCGCACCTGCCGCGTCTCGCGCAGCAACGCCGAAACACGCCGCGGTCGCGGAAACTTCTGTGAACATCGCCGAGCTGAAGCGCAAATCGTCGCAAGAGCTGCACGACATGGCGGAAGGTTACGCTATCGAAGACGCAGTCGGCCTGCGCAAGCAAGACCTCATCTTCCGCATCGAGCAGAAGCTGCTCGACGAACACGTCACGCTCATCGGCGAAGGCGTTCTGGAGATCCTGCCGGAAGGCTACGGCTTTTTGCGCAGTCAGGATTGGAACTACTTGTACGGTCCGGACGACATCTACGTCTCGCCCTCGCAGATCAAGCGCTTCGATCTACGAACCGGCGACACCGTCTCGGGTCAGGTGCGCCCACCGAAAGAGTGGGAGCGCTATCTCGCGCTGCTCAAAGTCGAACGCGTCAACGGCGACGAGCCCGAAGTCGCGAAAGCACGAACAGCGTTCGACAACCTGCGGTCCCGGTATCCGGACACGCGCCTTCGCCTCGAGACGAAGGACGGCGACTTGAGCATGCGCATCATGGATCTCATCGCGCCGATCGGGAAAGGCCAGCGCGGTCTGATCGTTTCGCCGCCGCGTGCAGGCAAGACGATTCTTCTGCAGAAAATCGCGAACGCGATCCGCGAGAACCATCCGGAAGTCACGCTCATCATCCTGCTCATCGACGAGCGCCCGGAAGAAGTCACCGACACCATCGCGAACGTCGACGCCGAGGTCATCGCATCGACGTTCGACGAGGAGGCGACACGCCATGTGCAGGTCGCCGAGATGGTGATCGAGAAGGCACGGCGGCTCGTCGAGCACAAGAAGGACGTCGTCATTCTCCTCGACTCCATCACGCGACTCGCACGCGCGCACAACGCGGTCGCGCCGCAGTCGGGCAAGATTCTCTCGGGTGGCGTCGACGCCAAGGGCCTCGAAAAGCCGAAGCGCTTCTTCGGCGCGGCGCGCAACATCGAGGGCGGCGGCTCACTCACGATCATCGCCACCGCGCTCATCGAGACGGGCTCGCGCATGGACGAAGTGATCTTCGAGGAATTCAAGGGCACGGGCAATATGGAGCTCGTGCTCGATCGAAAGATCGCGGAGCGTCGCGTCTATCCGGCGATCGACATCAACAAGTCGGGCACGCGCAAGGAAGAGCTGCTGCTCACGCAGTCGGAGCTCAACCGCGTGTACCTGCTCAGAAATTTCCTCGCCGACATGCCCGAAGCCGAAGCGATGGAATTCCTGATCAAGCAGATGTCGCGCTCGCAGAACAACAAGGAGTTCTTCCAGCAAATGGTGCAGGGGTAGACCTGTCGATTCTCGCGTGACGACCGATCGCGGCAGACTGCTCGCGGTGGATTACGGCGAGCGGCGCATCGGCCTCGCCATCAGCGATCCGAGCGGCACGATCGCGTCGCCGGCTGGAGCGATCGTCCGCCGAGCCGGCAAGCGTCCCCCCGTCGCCGAAATCATTCGCCGAGCCGAGGCGCTGGAAGCGCGCGGCTTCGTCGTTGGGCTCCCGCTCGACGGCGAAGGCAACGAGACGCCTCGGTCACAGGAAGTGCGGGTGGTGGCCGATACTTTGAACAAGCGCACAGGGTTGCCCGTCGAGCTGATCGACGAGCGCTACACTACGGCCGCGGCGCTGCGCGCCGTGCGCGAGATGGGCGGATCGACACGCGGCCGAAAGGGCGATGTCGATGCGCTCGCCGCAACAGTACTCCTTCAGCATGCGCTTGCTCGCGTCGGTTAGAAACGTTGCTCGCACAGCGGCCGTGGCCGCGCTGGTCCTCGGAGCGGCGTGCAGCCGCAATGGTGGCCAGCCCGTGCGCGTGATCATTCCGCCGGGCGCGAGCATGCGCGTGGCCGCCGAGTCGCTATCGAAAGCCGGCGTGATCCGCTCGCCGAGGATGTTTCGATTCTACGCAATGGTGCGCGGCAAGGATCGCGAGATCAAAGCGGGAACGTATCAGCTCCGTCGCGGCTCAAAATGGGGCGCCGTGCTCGAGGATCTGCGCGCGGGAAAAGGCATCGTATACGTCGTCACGATTCCCGAAGGGTTTTCGCTCAGCCAGATCGTACCGCTCGTCTCGTCGAAGCTCAGCGTTCCTGTCGACTCAGTGGACGCCGCCGTGAGAGACACCGCGCTGCTTCATCAGCTCGATATTCCAACGCCGACGCTCGAAGGCTATCTGTATCCGGACACGTACATCTTTTCGCCGGGCACCACGGCGCGCGGCGCCGTGAACATGATGGTGCGCCGGTTCCAGGCAATCTGGAAGCCGGAGTGGACTGCTCGTCTCGACACGATCAAGATGTCGCGCAACGAGGTGATGACGCTCGCGTCAATCGTCGAGAAGGAAGCGAAGGTGGCGCAGGAGCGTCCGGTCATCGCGGCGGTATATCTCAATCGGTTGAAGCACGGCGCGCTGTTACAGGCCGACCCGACGGTTCAGTACGCACTCGGCAAGCATGTCGCGCGCGTGTACTACAAGGATCTGGAAGCTGAGTCGCCGTACAATACGTATAAGCACAAGGGACTTCCGCCGGGACCGATCGCGTCACCTGGAAAGCCCAGCATCGAGGCAGCGCTCTATCCGGCGAACGTGTCGTACGAGTATTTCGTCGCGTTTCCTGACGGGCACCACGAGTTTCGTGTCGACCTCAACGCGCACGAAAAGGCAAGGCTCGAGGCGCGCAAAGCGTGGGACTCAGTCGACGCGACCCATCGCGGGGATCCCACGCGGGCTAAGTGACGGAGCTCGCCATCGAAAGCTGATGTCGGGAACCTCTTCGTGCTCGTGCGAGCGGCGGCGGCCGTGCAGCATGCGACGGGACAGCCGAATGTTCGCGATACGATTCGCAACTGGAGGCAGGAGCACCAGGTCGACGAGCTCCGGGTCGAACTGCGTGCCGCGGCCCTGCTCGATCACCTCGAGGGCCACGTCGGGGCCTCTGCCGCGACGATAGCTGCGGGTCTGCGCCACGGCATCGAACGTGTCCGCGATGGCTGTGATCCGCGCCTCGATGGGAATGCGACTTCCGCGAAGGCGGCGCGGATAGCCGCTGCCATCCCAGCACTCGTGGTGCGACAACACGCCCTGCGGCAGTTGCGGATAGAACGTGGCGAGCGGTGCGAGCACGTTCGCGCCGACAGCGGGATGCGTGAGCACCGTTTTCCGCTGCGTTTCGGTGAGCTTGGATTTGCCGTGGATGATGTCGAACAGCGCGCCGTAGATCTTGCCGATGTCGTGAAACAGTGCGACGCGTTCAACGGCCGCTTGGCCCGCGGCGTCCAGTCCCGCCGCGTCGGCAATGACGAGCGCGCGCGCCGCGGTTCGTCGCAGATGCATGCCCGTGGCGGGATCGTTCGCTTCGATCGCGTTGAGCAGTGTCTCGAGCACGGCGGCCGCGAGCCGTTCGACGTTCTTCGCCTTTCGATAAGTTCGAACGAGGAGCGCGCCGGTGGCGGCGAGACTCAACACGAGCGGCAGTCGTCTGCTCATGGGTCGGACTAACGCAAGAAGCCGGCTAGACGGTGTCATCCCGAGCCGCAGGCGAGGGATCTGCACCTCGCGCCTGTTGACGAACCCGTGTGCACGGAGCGATTCTCGCACCCATGTTCATCCGCCACTTGAAGGACGCGACGCCGCAGGCGAATGGCCAGTCGGACCTGCGGCATCTCTTTGCCTACGCCCCGGACCGAACTCAACACCTGCTCCAGTTCACGGAGGCGGTCATGCGGGCGCCTGGGCCGTTGTCGCCCGGCGAACGCGAGCTCCTCGCGGCGATGACGTCGCGCGAGAATCAATGCCTCTTCTGAATCGGCTGCCACGCGGCGGTCGCCGCGAAGTTCATCACGCAGGCGGAAGTGGATCGCGTGTTCGAGCGCCGGGACCTGACGCCACGCGAGGTCGGCTTCTGGTTTCTCGTCGACGCGACCCATGAGCGCGACGAGGCCTGCCGGCGCGAGCTGGTCACTCGCGCGGCGGAGCATCTGACGCCGGACGAGATCTATCTCGCGAGCTCGGTGATCGCGCTATTCAACTTCTATAATACCTGGGTCGATCTGAACGGCGTCGACCAGCTGTCGCGGGACGGGTACGACGCGACAGGTGTGCGATTGTCGACGGTTGGCTACGCGCCGCCGCCACGCTGACGGCTGAATCCCTCCGGCGGCCGCCCGCGGCGGCCGCCACCCTCGCCGCGCTCGCCGCGTGAGTTGAGCTTCTTGTCCAGCGTCTGGTCGGCCTCGTCATTGAGCTGCTGAACGAGCTCCGCCGCCTTCTGTTTCTGGCCTTCATCGAGCAGCTCGGTCGCCCGCTTCAGCGTTTCGTTGTAGCTCAAACGAATGTTGGCGACCACGTCCACGACCGCCTGATGGTCGTTTTCGATCTTGGCGCGCTCATCGTCCGAGGCGCGACCCGAGAAGGTCATGTCCTTTCGCAGCGAGTCGAGCTGCTTGAACAGGCGCTCGTTGCGCGCCTTCATCTCGGTTTCCAGTTCTTTGAACTTCCTGGTCTGCTCATCGCTGAGCTTGAGCTCCTTGCGCTTGTCGATGAGCCGCTTGATCGGGCTCATCTCCTCCACGTCGCCGTTCGACAGCTGCAGCATCGAGCTGCCGCCGCCGTGGCCTCCTTCCTGGCCGCCGGAACGGCCGCCGCCGCCACGCATGCCTCCGCCGCCCATGCCTCCGCCGCCCATGCCGCGCTGGGCGGTCAGGGTCGCAGGAACGAGAGCAAGAACGAGTGCGGCGGTTCGAGAGCTCATCATTGGTGGATCCTCAGGTTGTCATCGTCATCCCGAGCGTAGGGAGGGATCTGCACCTCCCCGCCGTCGGTTCCGTGAGGAGTGGGTGGGGGCCCAATGCGAACTGGACACGCGAGTCCGCTTGGTCCCGGTCCTTTATCCCTTCGACACAGATTTCCTAGCGGGGTCGCGAAGCCGATCATAGGTTGATAGGACCCGGTCGACCGCCCACCCACGGCACTCGCCCATGCGCACGTTTCCACTGGCTGTTCGTCGCTTTGTCTCCGCCACGCTGCTGGCGTCGGGGATATTCAGCGCGCGGTGGGCCGGCGCGCAGACCGGAGCCGCGCGCGGCGTGATCCTGGATTCGACACGCGCGCCAATTCCCGAAGTCGCCGTGGCGGTCGTTTCCGCGCATCAAGCGACGCGCACTGACGCGCAGGGACGTTTCTCGCTCGCGAAGCTGCCGCTCGGCGAGGTCGAATTCTCCATCCGCCGGATCGGGTTCGAGCCCGTGACGCTCAAACGAACCATCCCTCAAACGGGCGTCGATTCATTCACGGTGATGCTCGCCGAGCTGCCAACCTCGATTGACGCGATGTCCGTCACCGACCGCCACCGGCGGCAGGGGATCGAAGAGTTCTACTTCCGGCGCGCACAGGGAGTGTCGGGCGTGTTTTTCACGCGCGACGACATTCAGAATCAACGCGCAAGCACGCCGAGCGACTTGATGCGAACGACGCCGAGTGTGCGCCTGGTGAATGTTCCCAGCGGAAAGGGCATTCGATTTCCCGGCATCACCAGCATCAGCCGCCGTGGCGATTGCCAGCCCGTGATGTGGCTCGACGGTCAGAGTGCGCCGGGTATGGAGCTCGACGATATCCCGCTGAACGACATCGAGGGCATCGAGCTGTACCGCGGCACTTCGAATACGCCTGCGCAGTTCTGGCGCGCGGGCCAGTCACAGTGCGGTGCCATCGTCATCTGGACGCGAATTCCCGGAACGCCCTGAAACCGAGAGAAGTTAGGTGTTCGCAGGCTGAATGCTGTCGCTCTTGGCTGCGCAGCTCTTGGCTGGACTCGTTCAGCGACGTCGAGATCTCAGTCGGGCGACCGGCATCGCAGTGTCTGAAATCTCGACGCTGACAGCGAGTCCAGCCAAGAGCGACGCAGCTAGGAGCTACAGCGATCAGACAACACGAGGCCGCGACGTTACTGCGGTTTCACCACAACTTCGGTCGCGTTCGCCGGAACAGGCGTGCGCGTTTCCGCACCGCCGGGCCAGCGAGCCCAAACAGCCGTCGGCATACCGGACATGCCGAGCACCTGGACCGCACCGTTCTGCGACCAGTAACCCGCGCCCGCCTGAAGCTCTCGCACCGGGCCCATACGATCGCCGTAGACCAACCGCAGCTGAACGCCAACGCCATCAGGATTCTCTGATGGACCCTGCACGCGAACCCGGAGCCCCGGTTTCGCGCCACGGTTGTGAAACAGCCGCGTCGTGTCGCCGTTCTGCGAGACCGCGAGATCGAGCCTGCCGTCGCCATCATAGTCGGCATACGCCGCGCCACGCTGGTCGCCGTACACCACGATCCCAGACTTCGTGCCGGGCATTGGCGTGAATCCGCCCTTCCCGTCGCCGATGAGCAGCAGCCCTCGGCCCGCATCGTATCGCGACGTGCCGACCGCCGTCGGCGAGAAGTTCTGGCTCAGGAAAATGTCCTCGAGCCCATCGCCGTTGAAATCGGCGACGCCCGCGTAGAACGCCGGCGCCAGCTGCGCCTCGGCCGGCAGCGGCACGGCCTCGAAACGATTGCCGCGATTCAGGAACGCCATGTGGTTCATGGTCACGACGTTCGCGCGAGCCACGCTACCCGCCGCAGGGCCGAGCACCTGATCGACATTGGCGTCCGCAAACGCGGCGAACGTGCGAATGCGATTCGTCAAACTCGGCATCGCGACGCGGAGGCGCGCGTAGCTCGTGAGCGGCGCGAGCGCACCGATTCGCGGATCCTGACGCGCGAGCAACATCTCCTCTTCGCCCGCGGCGCCGAACGTGCCCGACATCATGTACAACGGTCGCGCGCTGTCGGCCGGCGTTTCCGTGTTTGCGCCCCAACTCGTCGCGACGAGATCGAGACGGCCGTCGCCATCGAGATCGCCGACCGCGACGCCGTTCCAGCGGCTCGTCCATCTGGCCAATCCCCACGAATCAGGCGCGCGAGAGAAATGGCCTTTGCCGTCGTTGAGCAACAGGACGATCGATCCCCAGTCGCACGCAAGCACGAGATCGGGATGTCCATCGCCGTTGATGTCGGCGAACGTCGCCGACGAGACGAGGCCGATGTCGTGCAGCACCGCGGCGTTCGTCGTATCGAACACGAACTTGCCGGCGCCCTCGTTCTTGAAGAGGCCGGACGATGCAGGCAGCGGGTACTTCATCGGGATCGCGCGTGATCCGACGAACAGATCCAGCTTGCCATCGCCGTCGTAATCGCCGAGCGCGATCGGTCCGGTCGCCGACTCGTGCGAGCCGACGAGGGCCTTCACCGCACTCGAAACCGAGCCGCGCGACACAGGAAGCTCGATCGCAGCGGGCGTTCCCGTGCGCTCCGCTTCGGTGCGCGCTTCCCACGTCGACACCCCAGCAATGAGTGACACGTTGCCGCCCTCGGCGAGACCGAGTACGGCGGTGTAGTCCGCAGGTGCAACAGGTCCTTGATTCGGCGCCGGAACGAGACGGCCTTTAGAGTTGTGGAATACCCCAATTCGCCCGCCCTTCCCGGTTCCGACGATGAGATCTTCGGCGCCGTCGCGGTCGAGATCGAACCAGGAGATGCCAGGGCCGAGTTGCGACAGCGCAGTCGGAAGCAGGTACTGGCGATCCCAATCGTCGAACGCGTTCTCCGTGTGCGCGTGTCCCCCGAGCTGCGCGGTCGCGTCCTCGAAGAGCGCGGGCGCTGCCGCGGTATCCTCGGGCGGGCGAATTCCGGCGGTCGACTGTGAGATCTCGTACTCGCGGTTGGGACGTACATCCTTGATGGTCGTGCGACGGCCGTCGCGCCAATCGACGACGAGCGTCGCGCTCTCGGACTTGCCCATCGCGAACGACGCCTCGTAGTCGCTGTGCGACATATACAGCCCGCCCACGACGACTTCCTTTTCTTCCTGCGGCACTGCTCCGCCGAGGAGTCGAATCTTGGAACCAACGGCGCGCGTGTTCGGCGCGTCGCCAACGAGTCGCACCGCGACGCGCGGCGCCGCTGCATCGTTTCGCAGCACGAGCGCCGGCGAACCAAGCCGATTCACGATGACGTCGAGATCACCGTCGCCGTCGAGATCCGCCGCGGCGAGCGTGTGCGAGATGTCGTCGTCGAGACCGAAATGCCACGCGGCGCTCACATCCTCGAACGTCATGTCGCCGCGGTTGCGGAACGCGACGTTCTTGAGCACGAGCTTCGGAAATTCCCATCGCGTACGCTGCCACGGAATCGAGTTCAATCGGTTCTGGAGACCTTCCTGAACGTCGGCGTCCATGATGTCCCACAGATGCCCGTTCGCAACGAGAATGTCCTGCCATCCGTCGAGATCGACGTCCATGAACATCGTGCCCCACGACCATCCGCTCGCATCGACGCCCGAGAACGATGCAGTTTCCTCGAACGTGCCGTCGCCGCGATTGATGAAGAGCGAGTTCCGCTGCTGCTGGAGCTGGAGATTCTTCTCGCCCGGCTTCTTCGGGAACGCGGTGGTGGTCGGGATCTCCGTCTTGAATCGACGCGAGTCGTTCGCCCGCATGTCCGTGGTGAACAGATCGGGTAACCCATCGCCATTCACGTCGGCGACATCGGCACCCATGGTCGAATTGCTCAACTGTCGCTGCGACCGCCAGTCGGCGAGGCGGAAGTTCCCGTGTCCGTCGTTCCACCAGAGCTGATCCGTATCCTCGAAATCGTTCGCGACGTAGAGATCGGGCGCGCCGTCGCCATTCAGATCCACGAACTTCGCGCCGAGCGAGAATGATTCGGCTTCCTCGGGGAGCCGCTTCCCCGACGTGTCGTGAAAACGCGACGACGTCATCGGCTCGCGCGTGAACTTGTGCCCGTCGAAGCGATAGAAGTCGTTCCGCGCGCCGCGCATCGTGAGTCGCAGACCGCCGAGGTCTGGGCGCATGACGAGCTTGTATTCGCTGCGGAACTCGGGGACGACCTCGAACTTTCCAGGCGAAACTTGGCGCACCATCTGATTGAAGGTGTGCCGCTGCGGCGGAATGCTGTCGTCGATGTCGTACGCCTTGTAGTTCGCGACGAACATGTCGAGCCAGCCGTGTCCGTCGACGTCGGCCATCGTGATGGTCGTGCCGCCGTTGCCGACCGAGTCGAGACCGAGATCGCGGCGCTCGGTGAAGTGGCCCTTGCCGTCGTTGATGAAGATCGCGTTCGGACCTCTCGTCGCGAGCAGAATGAGGTCCAAGTGGCCGTCGCCGTTGATATCGGCGAACGCGGCGCCGGTCGAATGCCGATCGCACGCGCCGACGCCGGCTGACTTCGTGATATCCTCGAACTTCCAGCTGCCGAGGTTTCGATAGAGCGCACTGCAGCCCTGCGTCTTGGCGAGAAAGACGTCGACCTTGCCGTCGCCATCCACGTCGCCGAGCGCGACGCCGGCGCCCTGCCCGAGCATGCGATTGCCGAGCAGCACGGAGTCGCTGACGTCGTTCTGGAAGCGGATGCCGGTTTTGCTCGCGTCGAGTGGCGTGAAGCCGGGCTTTCCGCCGCTGACTCGAAGATCGCGCCACCGATAGCCCTGTTCCTGATGCCACTGCGTGGGCTGCGTATCGGTGCACGCGACGGCCAACATCGCGAACCCGACGAACAAGGGGAGACGTCTCAAAGGCATGAAGTCGCGGGAGGGAGGGCGCTGGAAAATCTACGCTGCGGTCACGCCGTCCGCCCTACTCCGCGACGCCACCCAACGAGCGCGAACGTCAAATACCCGGTCCCCCGGCGAGTTTTTCGCGGATCGTGTCCTGCGCGTCGTTGCGTTGCTTCTCGAGCAGTTCTTTCGCGCGGCCGCGCTGTGTCTCGTCGAGGGTGGGAAGCGCCTCGGTCAACGCGCTGTCGTAGTTCCCGCGAATCGTTGCGACGACCGCACCCGCGGTCCGTCGCGCCTCCATCATGCGCGACTTGTCTTCGTCCGTTGCATCGTGCAGTGGTGGCTGCGCCGCGCGACGCAGCGAGTCGAGCGCGTGGAACGACGGATCGTTCTTCTCCTTGAGCTTCGACTCCATGTCTTTCAGGCCTTTCACCTGATCATCCGAGAGCTTGAGATCCTTTCGCTTGTCGATCAACAGCTTGATCGGACTCATCTCCTCGACGTCGCGGTTCGACAGCTGAATGCCGCCCTTTTTCCCCGAGATCGCATCGAAGTCGGGCTTCGGGTCGCCGCGAGTGCGGCCGCTGCTTCCGCCACCACCGCCTCGTTGCGCCGACACGATCGTGGGAATGAGAATCAGCGCGGTCAGGACACGTCTCACGGTCAGCATGTGTCACGTTCTCTCGAGAGGGAGGATTCCATGACGATGCTTCATGGACTGCGGCGCGTCCAGATCACGAGGACTCCGCACCGCGCTTCCGAGTGTTGGTATTTGAGCGGCGTCTCCGCGGCGCTCGCGTAGTACTCGACTGCCTCGATTTGATAGGCGGAGAATGTGGCGATGTCGAAGAGGGGCTCCCAATGGACTCTTTTCTGGCCAAGAAATCGGCCCGGTTCGTCGATCACGCGGCCGGAGAAAACCGGCAGGTCGTTGAGGTAGACGTTCGACCAGCACCCCGACAGTGGCGCTCCCTGAACGGAGTCGGCAACATCGGCGGCGATTCCGTGAATGGATCCACCGCCACGAGACGAGCGAACCCACGCGTGGCTCCCGTTGCCGTGTATCACCCTCAGGCCATTCATCTGCTCGAGAAAGGACATGAGCGACATGTCCTCGCGCGCGGCGAGATCGGCCCGCGTGAGGAAGTGTCCAAGGCCGAGTTTTCTATTCTCTTCGAACGAAGGGATCAGCGGCCGCGTCGCCTCAATGGTCATGGCTTCCAGGGTTACGGCGCGACCGAGCACCACGCGCCGCTGCACGGTCTCGTTTTCCGTGAAGGCGAGCGTCGTATCTGCCGCCCCGTATCCAATCGCGCGCACGCGTATCCGATGCTCGCCGGCCGGAATGCTATCGATCCGGAACGCCCCCTTCGTATCGGCAAGCGCGCTCTTCGCAAGATCGGGCAGCGAGACTTCGGCGCCTGCGATCGGCGCATGAGTCGAGTCGCTCACCACGATACCGCTGAACACGGCGCGGCCCTGAACGGCTTGCGCCGAGCTGCCCGACGCCCAGACGACCGCAGCGAGCAGACCAATGAGCATTTTGTGATCGCCGATCATGACTCGCGTGTGACTAGGGAGAGCGTCGAGTCCAGATGACGACGACGCCGCAGTGCGACTCCATCCTGCTGTACTTCAGCGGCGTCTCGGCGGGGCTCGCGTAGAACTCGATTGCTTCGATTTGCGCTGGGTTGATGCTGTTGAGATTGAACAGCGGCGTCCAGTGGCCATTAATGATCTGACCAGTGGAGACCATCATATTGTCGAGGTACACCTGGGAATAACACGCCGCCGCCGGTGCGCCGAGCGCCGCATCTGCAGCATCAGGAGGCACTGCCGTGAACGACACGGCTCTGCTTCCGCGAATCCACGCGCCGCCGCGCCCTCGAACGATCAATGCTCCCGGCAAGCTCTCGAGGATCGATGCCACCGACACGCCTTCGACCTTCGCCAATTCCGCTCGTGTCAAGAAATGTCCAAGGCCCAGCCGCCGATTCTCCTCGAACCCAGGCATGAATCGATCGGTCGCCACATCAGAGACCACCACCGGTTCGAGAACCACCGCTTTGCCGAGCACAACTCGGCGCTCCACCGTCTCGTTGCTCTTGAATGTCAGACGACTGTCCGCCGCGCCGTAGCCGAGACGCCGCACAACGATCTGATGATCGCCCGGCGCGACACCGGCGATTCTGAAGCGACCATTCTCGTCGCTCAGCGTGGTCTTGCCAATGTCTGGCAGTGAGATCTCCGCGCCAACGATTGGCGCGCGCGTCGAATCGAAGACGACGATCCCGGCGAACACCGCGCCCCTCAGCGCCAGACGCGCTTTGGACTCGACCACCAATTCCGCTCGCGCCAAGCGAGCCGCTCGCGAGAGCCGCAGCGTCGTCGGCCCGGCACTTTCAGCGCTGTCGTTCGCGGCCTTGAGCATCAGCGCTGCACCAAGCGGAAGCCGGCAGAGCCTGAAGCTTCCGTCCGACGTCGACCGCACCTCCGACCGCTGCACGCGAGCCGAATCGAGCGACCACTCGGCAACGATGTGCGCACCCCCGAGTGGACGTCGCGAGGTCGAATCGCCAAAGACCACACGGCCGAGGATCATTCCAGCGCCCTCGCCTCGATTCGATCCGCAGAGCGCCGAGGAGAACTGGGCGGCGCTCGGGACTCGAAGCTCGAGCGGCTCGTCGGCATCCGTGACAGTGAACGTGAGCGGATACGCTGTATTGATTGAATCCAGCGACGGCGTGCGCACTTCCAGAGTGTGCTCGCCCGGAATGATGCCGCCGATGGTGAACCGCCCGCGCGCATCGCTCGTCACCTCTAGCGACGTTGCGGTCTCGCGAATTCGCGCGCCGCCTACGGGTCTGTTCGACGCGGAATCGAGCACCACACCGGCGACCGCCCGCGCCGGCTGCGACCACAGCGTGTCGCTCCCGCGACGCGCGAGCACGAGCGTGCCGCCGGAGGCTTGCATCGATGTCACGCGATCTTCACCGCCGTGACCGGGAATCACGAAACGCTCAATCAGCGGCATCCGAATGTTCCACCGGCTCACCGCCCACGTGCCGTCGCGCAGGCGCATGAAATCGAGCTCGGCGCCGGCACGATCTTCCTGGAGCGACGAGACGTTCACGTATCGAAGCTCGAGCCGGCGAAGCTCCGCGGACGCGCGATCGACCCACAACGTGCCGCGGATCTCAGCAATCTTTTTTCGCTCGGGCGTCGGCTCGAAGAGCATCCCGATGAGCGCCGGCTGTTTGCGATCAGTCGTGAGGCGGAAACAGTGGTCCTCGACGAAGATGTTGGAGAGCAGCGCGTCGAACCCCGGCGCGTAGTAGTCGACGGTGTTGTCCTTCTCGGTTACGACGTATCCCGCACGACGGAGCACGTCGGGCGGCGGCGTTCGCCAGGCACGCGTCGCAACGTTGGTGGACACGGATGATCTCTGCCGAAGTACTTTGACGCCGGCAGCGTCGAGCGTGCGATCATAGACCACCGTCGTGGACGAGATGGCGCGCGACGCCTCAGTGAGCTGTGCGGCGGTGAGCGCTGCCCGAATCTGTTCCCACACCGCGAACGTCGACGCCGCCGAGTCGCTGAAAGCGCGGCATTCGCTGCGATCGATGATGCGAATACCATCGAGCGCCACGGGAACGCTGCTGAGCACGATGCGGCGAGTGACTTCGCCACCCGCCGCGAGAACCAGCGGCTCCGACGTGATTGGCCGGTAACCGATCCGCAGCGTACGCAGGCGATACGTTCCCGGCCCGTCGGCGGTGAGCCGGAATTCGCCACGCTGGTCGCTCAGCGCCCGTGCCGCAACGCGAGACGTGCTGTCGACGAGCATGACGACGACGCCCGGTACTGGCTGGTCGCCAGCGTCGGCCACGGCGCCTCGCACGGTTTGCGCGTGTGCGAAGGCGGGCATCACAGCGGTCATGATTGCACCAGCAAGCCTGCTCAGACGATGCGTCATCCGTCCCCCATCATCCCGCGTCGCCGTTTCGGCGTCTTGCGGCTGCGGCTCAATAGATGTATACAATGAGCCGGTTCGTTGATCCAGTGCGCCTGCCCACCCCACGGCGTTCCGTCCAATGACGACGCACCGCGGCTTGCTCTCGATCCTGCTCGGCTCGTGTGCGCTCGCGCAAATGGCGGCCAGTCGGACCGCATGCGCGCAGCGTGGCGCGCCTTTGCCCGTGCGTGGCGTCGTGTTCGACAGCCTTCGAGGAAAGCCCCTGGCCAATGCGTTCGTGACCATCGCGGGCAAGGCCCAGACGAGCGCCACGGACGCGCGCGGCCGCTTTCAATTCGATAGCGTATCTCCGGGGACCTACACGGTCACCGCACAGCACCCGGTGCTCGACTCCATCGGCCTGTCCGGGTTGACGACGAAAGCGACCGTCGCGAACGGCGAACGCGAAGTCGAGCTCGCGGTTCCGTCATTCGAGACGCTGTGGCGCTTGTCGTGCCGAGGCGGGGCACCGCGCGACAGCGGCATCGTGTTCGGCAGCATTCGGAACGCGGCGGGCGGAGCCCCGGTGAGGGATGCGACCGTCGAGCTGTCCTGGACCGAGCTGATGCTGGGAACACACCACGACGTCGTCCAGCGGCAATGGCATGTGGAGGCCCGCACGAACGATCAGGGTGGCTACGCCATCTGTCGGGTTCCGCCGCGCACGGGGCTCACAGTGCGTGCGACGGCTGGCTCGAACGCCAGCGGTCTCATCGACGTCGCGCCGAATGGAATTCGTGTTCAGCGGCGCGACCTCCTGGTTGGGCCGGTGTCGCCGAAGCGCAGCCAACAGGGCACGATCGTCGGTCTCGTGACGGATCCTGACGGCCAGCCAGTGGTGGGAGCGCGAGTCAGGATTGCGGAACGCCAGCTTGCGGTCCGGACGGGTCCCGAGGGCCAATTTCGGCTGACTGGAGTGCCTTCGGGCACACATCAGATCGAGGTCCTCGCGGTGGGGACGGCGCCCGCGACGATGGCGGCCGACGTCGTCCCCGGCGATTCCGTGGCAATCGACGTGCGCTTGGAGAAGGTGCTGACGCTGGACGCCATGCGGACCATGACGGAGCGCGGCGTGCGGGTCTTCGCCGCGGAGTTCGACGCGCGCCGGCGGTCGGGCTTTGGCTACACGCGCGACTCCACGGAGATCGCGAAGTACCAGCAGTTCCTGAACGTCTTTCGCGACGTGCCGAACATGAACGTCCGCTATGGCTCGTCGACGCTCACGATCACGGTGCCCGATGGCAAGGGCGGCTTCTGCGAACCCGAAGTGCTGATCGACGGGGCGCCGGCCGCATTTGGCCATCTGATCGACCTCATGCCGAACGAGGTGGGCGGAGTGGAAGTCTACCCGCGCTCGGCGCAAATTCCGCCGCGCTTCGTTCCGCCAGGCATTCGCCCGATGTGCGGAATGATTCTCGTCTGGACCAAGTACGGGTTTCGAAATCGTTAAAGCGTCATCCCGAGCGAAGCAGCCTGCCCTGATGCGAGCGGAGGGAGCGGAGCAAAGGGATCTGGACTTCAGGGTTTGGAGTTCACAGTTTGGGGTTCGGAGTTCGGGGCTCACTCCGCACACGAAACGCCGAACCGTGAACCCCAAACGCAAGCAATCAGCCGACGTTTGGAGAACTATAATGCGCGCCTCATTCTTCGTTTCGATTGCTTGTGTCACTCTCGGCGCATGCGCCAGCGCAGGAACGACGGGAACCGGACCAGCCTCCCAGACGATCAGCGTCGTGGGGCCGTCCGGAAACGCGCAAATCAACTCGCCTCGCGAAGCGTCGTCGAACATTCAGACGCTCCCCTTCACCGTGGATCAGGTCTGGCGCGCGCTTCCCGTCGCGTTCGACAGCCTCGGAATTCCAGTGCAGGCGCTCGACAACGCCAAGCATACGATCGGCAACACGAACTTCGCGATTCGGCGGCGCTTGAAGAACGTTCCGCTGAGCAGATACATCGATTGCGGGGCTTCGCAGATGGGCCCCAGCGCCGACGACTATGATGTCCGCCTCACCGTGCTCGCCGAAGTCCGGCCAGGCGAGGGCGGGGCGACCGTATCGACCTCGGTCCAAGCCGTCGCGCGACCGATGAACTACGCGCAGGACTTCTCGGCCTGTAGCTCCAAGGGTTCGCTCGAACAGCGCCTCATCGACATCCTGAAAGCTCGGCTGGCGCGGTGACGTAGGGCAGTAGCGCGTGGTCCACCTACTGACAGTCCTGCGCGCCACACACCGTGAGGGCACAGCATGGCGAACGGCCGGTTGCACGTCGACGATGCGCACAGGCACGGCCAAGCGACCACGGGTCGTCGGCGCAAGCGCGATCGTGCCAGCCGCCGAGATAAGCCTGCGACCTCCCCAGCCGTCGAATCGCCGCTGGCTCACTGGCTGTTTCCGTTGGGCGTCGCCGCCGTTACGGTGCTCGCTTTCATCCCGGCATTCAGGAATGGATTCGTCAGCTGGGACGACGCCAAGAATTTTCTCGACAATCCACACTATCGCGGCTTAGGGCGCGAACAGTTGCGGTGGATGTGGTCCACGTTCCACATGGGTCACTACATCCCGCTTTCGTGGATGACGCTGGGCTTGGACTATCTCGTCTGGGGAATGAACCCCGCGGGCTATCACGTCACGAGCGTTTTGCTGCACGCGTTGAACGCGGTGCTCGTGTACTTCGTCGCCCAGCGACTGTTCGCGCTGACCTCGACCTCCGAGCGAATTCTCCCGGCCGCGTTTGCGGCGCTTTTTTTCGCGGTGCATCCGCTTCGCGTAGAATCGGTCGCGTGGATCACTGAGCGACGCGATGCACTGTCGCTCGCGTTCTATCTCGCGAGCCTGCTCGCGTATCTGCGCTTTGCCAACTCGTCTGAGAAGCAGTCGGGATGGTACTGGGCTTCTCTCGCCGCCTTCGCCGGAGCGCTGCTGTCGAAAGGCACATCGGTCACGCTGCCGGCGGTGCTGCTGTTGTTGAACATCTATCCTCTAGGGCGCGTCGACCGCCGCAACTGGCTCGGGCCCGCAGGCCGGCGCATTCTCGTTGAGCTTACGCCGTTTGCACTGTTATCGGCTGGCTTCAGTCTTCTGTCAGTCGTCGCGCTCCATCCGCCGGCACAGCTCGCGCCGGCAGCAAAGGTCGCCGTCTCCGCCTACAGCCTCGAGCTCTACATCGGCAAGACCGCGATACCTGTCGGTCTATCGCCGTTGTACGAGATGCCGACACGAGTCGACCCGCTCGCTGCGAGATTCCTCATTGCGTACGGAGCGTGCATCGCCCTTGCTGTCGCCGCCTGGCAGCTCGCTCGCCGATGCCCGGCGGCGACGGCGTCCCTCATCGCGTTCGCGCTGATCACCCTCCCAATGCTCGGCATCGTGCAGAATGGTCCGCAGATCGCCGCGGATCGCTACACGTATCACTCGGGGCCGGCGCTCGCAGTCTTCGCGGCAAGCGTGCTTTTCTTCGGTCTGCGTCTACCGAACGGCGCAAGGCGCGCGGCCGCGGCGATCGTTCTCGTCTCCTTCATCGCGCTAACGTGGAGGCAAACGTCGGTCTGGCACGACTCCGAGCAGCTCTGGACGCGCGTGCTGGACGAAGACCCCAACTCGGCGATTGGCCACAGCGCCATGGCCAACGTCCGGTACAAGCAGGGTCGCATCGATGAAGGCCTCGAGCACAGCCGGCGTGCGGTCGCGCTTGCGCCAAAATTTCCGCAGGCGTACAACGATGTCGGCGTCGGGCTCGCGACTCGTGGCCAGCTCGACGAGGCGGCTGCGGCATACCGCGAGGCGATCGCCCTCGATCCGGCCTACGAAGAGCCGGTGAACAACCTCGGCGTTGTCCTCGTTCGCCAAGGCGACATCGACGCAGGAATCCAGGATTACCAGCGCGCGCTCGCGATGAATCCGGACTACGCCGACGCGCATGTGAACTGGGGGAATGCGCTGGTGCGCGCCCACCGACCCGCGGACGCGATTCCACACTACCAAGAAGCGTTGGTCATCCGCCCGTCCGAGGCCGACGCCCACTTCAACTGGGGCGTTGCCCTGGCGCAGCAGGGCCAGTTCGCCGGCGCCGCCCAGCAGTTCAGGGCGACGCTGGCCATCGACCCGAATCACACCGAAGGTCGCGATTACCTCACGCGAGCGACGAGCCGAGTCAATCGTCCGTGAGTGTTTCCTAACCGCTGGGACGAGCGGCTCGAGACGCCTTAGTTGTGCACCAGCTGTCCGCGAACGCTGCTCAACGCATCGCGCGCGTCGGCATCGAACGGATCCAGCTCCGTCGCCCGCTCCAGATGCTGAGCCGCCTGCACCAAACGCTTTTCGCGCATCAGCGCGATGCCGAGATCGTACTCGGCGCCGGCATGCTTCGGATCGACGATCGTTGCTCGCTCGTAATGCGAGATCGCCTCGGCGGAGCGTCCGCCCGCGAGGAGCAGATTGCCCAGGTTGATCTCGGCCTCGGCGTACTTCGGATCAATCGCGATTGCTTGGCGATATTCGCTTTCGGCTTGCGATCCGGCGCCCAGGTGCGCGATCTCGAATCCGAGATTGTTGTGCGCTTGTGCATAGCCAGGGCGCAGCGCAATCGCCTTTCGATATTGCGCGATCGCGGCGTTTGAGTTGCCGGCACTGGCGAATTCTACGCCGAGGTCGTTGTGGGCAATCGCATTCGTGCTGTCCATGTCGAGTGCGCGCGACCACAGAGTCACTGAATCGTGCCAGAATTCCGTCTGCCTCCAGGTAGCCACACCCAGGACAAACGTCGTTGCGATTAGGGCGCCGAGCGTCGCTCTCCGAAATCGCTCGAGCAGCCAGACGATTCCGCCGCAGGCTGCAACGGCAAGCGCGGGCGAGGCGTGATAGGTGTAGCGGTCCGCGACGATCTGATTTCCGTTCTGAACGACGCCGAGCAGCGGAAGCATCACGATCAGAAACGCCGCGGAGGCAGCAACAAGACCAGGAACCCGCTTACGAGCGAACACAAGCGCGACGAGAAGCAGGACAGTCGCCGCCATGCACGCCAGGAACATCGGCGCGAGCGGATCGATCGTCTCCGGCATTTGATAGAGTGGCGACAGCCCGATTGGAACCAGGGTCTTCCAGACATAGAAGACGACACCGTATCCGACGACCGCGATCTTCGCACCCGCGCCGAGTTGCGCGCCGGCACGGAGCACGATCACTGAGGCGATGCCGAAGATCAGCGACAATACCGCGAACGGTGCAATGCGCGCGTACGTTCGCTTCGCGGAGTCGCTCGTCCAGCCGGCACTGCCACCGATCAGACGGAGGGGATAGACGCTGATGACGAACAAGACGGCCGGCAACGTGACGGTTGTGGCCTTGGACAACACGGCGCACGCAGCGCACGCAAGCGATATCCAATACCAGCGATTCAATCGCGATTGGTTATCGCTGGATCGCAAATAGGCGAGAACAGCGAGCAGAGCAAACGCAAGGGAAAGCACATCTCTTCGTTCGGTCACCCATGCCACGGACTCGACGCGCAGCGGGTGTATCGAAAAAAGAAGCGCCGCGCAGGCCGCCGCGAGCGACACGACGTTTGGTCGCGCGATTCCGCTGGGCTTTCGAAGTGTGATCTCTCGAGCCAGCGCAAACACGAGCACTGCGTCGAGCGCGTGCAACACCACGTTCGTGATGTGATACCCGCTCGGATCCATTCCCCACATCACGTAGTCGAAGCCGAGCGACATCCACGCAAGCGGCACGTAATGGCCGAGCAGCGTCGTGCTCCACATCCATTTCAGCTGCGCCGCGCCGAATCCGCGGTACCACGGATTTGCTACGAAATTGACGCCATCATCCCACGAGACAAACCCTCCTGATATCGCCGGCACGAAGCATAGGATAGTGACCACAAAGACGATCATGGCGAACGGCCAGATCGGTCCGTCTTTACGCGGTTTTTTTCGCATCTACTTACGGGGTGCGGCAACGACAGTCGGCGGCGGAGCTCCAGGCTCACGCCACCCAATGCGGTACGTCGTTCGAATGCCCGACGTTGGATCGCGTTACCGCCGAGATGCGTCGGTCCGCCGCGCTCTGGGCAGGTTTGCCGCGGGCGCTGGCACCGTCGAAGACGACGGCGCGGCAGCACCAATGTGCGCGAAGAGTTCTTTACGAACTTCTGGATTGCTGATCTTCCAGATCACGCCGTCGGTGAAGTAGTGATGGATGTTGATGACCATCAGGATGAGAATCGGCGCGGCGCGGCCGGAATCTTCACCGAATACGTTTCCTACAACACTCATGGCACTCGCGGGGACGACTCGCGCCACGATCAGGCTGACGACGAGCAGTGCGGTACCGTACACGACCATGTGCCACGCCCCACGGCTCGGCGACGACGGCGACTCGGCGTGCGAGCGGTTCATCTCGACTCGCACCGGGAACGCGAGATACTGCACTGCGTGCGCGATCTGAATCCAGAAGATCGCTTTCGGATCGCGGGCCATCACCGCATACCACACGAATATCGCGAGCCACGCGGCCAGCGCGCGCGCCGGTGGGAGCTGTCCAGTGCGGCGTCGCATCTTCCAGATGCCGATGCATCCGAGGATGAACGCCACGACAGTTCCGGCGCTGATCAGCATGTACAGCGGCTGCACCATCGACGGATCGCGTAGCTGCGTGTACAGGAACCATGTCACCTGCCACGCGAGCAGAATGCGCAGTCCAGTCCTGATGAGCAGTCGCTCGGTCTTCTCGAAGCGCAAACCGCCCAGGAAGGCGTAGGAAGCCATCATGCCCCAGACCTGCCCTGTGTAGTGCCAGGCCAGGTAGGCGCTCGAGACGGAGACGAGCACGATGACGAGCGCCGGGGAATCCTTCGCCACCCAGAGCGCCAGCGCCGAGTACGCGACGAGAATCGCCGGCACGTAGATCGACGCCCAGCGGTGGCGCAGGATCATCTCGCGGCTGCGATAGATGATCCGGTATGACGCCATGAAGTGCGGCATGTTGATCGTGGCCGCAAGCCAGGCCTGCACTCCGGCTCCCACGAGCACCAGGTCGGTGCGGCCGCTCAGCAGCAGCGGCACGAAGACGATCACAGACAACCCGCCCGCGGACAGGAAATCGACGAGCGGGCTGATGATCGACGCCGTGGAAGGACCTGCGCTCGGGCGCGTCTTCGTACTACTCATGATGCCGCACTACTCTTCCACCGAGTTTGTCGCGCTCTCAAAAACGGAAATGGGCCGCCGAGCAAGCTGGCGGCCCATTCTCAAATTTACGCTGCTGCCGTCAAACAGGCGTTAGCAGCCGAACGAAACGGTGCACGCACGCGCCGGCCGACGATCCCACATGAACGATCCGCCTGGCGTCGTGAAGCTCGCCGCCTTGCTGCCGGCTACCGACGGGGGGAATACGACCAGCGTGACAGCCGATCCAGGGACGGTGGTTCCAGGAATCACGTCGCAATCCACGCCCACGGTGCAACCGGCCGTCTTGGTGCCGATCGGCTGGCCGATGAGAGCGAGTGCGTCGGTGAAGAGAGCGGTTGTGCCACCGGCGGCCGTGACGTTGAACTTGATCTGATTCGGCGCCGCGGTCACGTACGTGGACACGCCGTAGGCTGGCACGCTCGCCCACGTGGCGCTTCCTGGCGGCGTGCCGGTCGAGATGTATTGCCGAGCGTCGATCGGCGAACCGGTGGCGTTGATCACGCGCAGCGCAACCTGTGTCGCCGGATCAGGCACGGTCTCGTCGATCACCGACAGGTGCATCTTGTCGGCGCCGCTGGACCGAGCGTTACCCCAGAGAATGAACGTGTAGTTGTGCTGGTCCACGAGCGTGACGGTCGAGTCTTTCAGCACCGTCGACGCGATGTTCGCGAGCGTGTCGTCGAGGAAAATCCTGAAGTGCCGATTGCCCGCGGCGGCAGCCTTGTACTGAATGGCCGCTGATGCCGTCACGCCGCCCGAGGCCTGCGGATTGTTCCGGAACGTGATGCGGAACGCCGCGCTGTTCTCGACGATGTCGACGAATCGAAAGTCGAGGCCGAAGGTGGCGCCAGTGTCCGGAACGGCGTTGATGAAGCGGACGCCGGCCGTCGGCGGCACAGGAACTGTTTCGGTTTCACTGGGTTTGCAGGCACTCGCGATACCCGCGGCAAGCGAGAGCATCGAAAGCTGAAGGATCCGTCGCATGAATACTCCCTCGAGGTTGGTACGCGGCGCCACTTAGCGCCGCGGGCGTCGTTGCGTGTGCGCGGTATCGCCAGGAGAACCGGGTTCGGGACGCTCCGTGCTTCCCAAGCCCCCCAGCGTTCGGCCTGCGATCGCTGCGATCGCTCCGACGCCGGCGGCCCCCAGTGCCAGCGAACGAGTGGCGGAAAATCGCCGCTCGTACAACCGCGACACGTACTCGGTCTTGATGTGAACTTGCTCGCCATGCCAGACCTGCTCACCGCCGTGCAACAGCCGGATGGCCGTGACACCGACGACGTACTCGCCAACATCGCGGCTGAGCAATCTTCCTTCGACTTGCTCGATCTCCGGTCCCATGGGGCCACCGAGCGCGATTCGACCTGCATCGGTGATGTCGAATCCCATGATCGTTCCAGCTTCGGGAACGGTGCCTCCGGTGGGCTGCAGCGTATAGCAACCCACCAAAAGCGTTCCGGCCGCAAAGACTCCAATTCGAGCTACAGCACGCACAGCAGTCACCTCACCAACCGTAGGTACCCTTGGCCGCGACTGAGCCCGCGGCATTGCCTGCACCCAATCCTGCGCCATAGATCGTGTTCTGTCGCGCCTGCAGTTCCTGATACGGTACGGCCCAGAAGAGCGCCGTTCCTTCCGGCAGGTCACCCCAGCCGCGTGAATCGAAATACCAGTTCGCGAATTGGACGAAGGCGCCTTCCATACGCTTCTCCCACTTCATCGCCTCCATCATGTTGCCGCAGGTCAGCGTGGCACTCGGACCGGTGCCGAAGGGCGTCTTCGGAACGCACGCGTTGCCGCCCGGAACCGGCGTGGTGTTGTCGTTGGCCGTGATGGGCGGTAGGCCGTACTTCGTGCGCGTGATGTTGATGAGCGCCGCGGCGGCCGCATACTGGCCCTTCCGGATCAAGCCTTCAGCCTGCGTCATATCGAGCACCGCTTTCGGGAAGATGAGCAGCGTTCCGTTGCGCGCCGAGCTCTCGCCCTTGCTCACCCACCAGTGAAAGCGGTTGAAGTCGTAGTTCGACCATCCCCAGCCGTTGCCAGTGTACTGGTCGGAACCGTTCGGCCGGTTCGTGAAATAGCGCAGGCACCGGAACTCGCCTGGCACCTGGCCGCCCGCCTTTTCACAATCAGTGATCTTGAAATCGGCCTGCTGCGCCGCGCGGGTCGTGCCTTGCGGGAAGCGGAGGTCCGGCGTCACCATGAAGAAGCCGACGTTACCGGCGCCGCGCTCACCAACCGCGGTCTTGGTCCATGCGAGATAGCTCCCCGACGTGTCGCCCATGCCGATGATGAAGCCCGGCATCTGGTGCCAGGTGTTGCCACCGTCATAGATGCGGCGCCAGCCGCCGCCCGGGCCGTTGGTCGTGCTGGTCACGTTGTAGTGATCCGCGGTGATGCCACCCTGGGCATCCGCGATAATCGCCGTCCAATCGGCCGCGGCGCGCTCGGCCGGCGTGCGCGCAACGTTCGCCCGGACCAACGCGCGGTACGATTTCGCGAGCTTCACGAAATCCGACGCCGATAGCGCCGTTGGCGTTGGAATCCAGTCGGTCGGGATCGGGAAGCCGCCGGTGGTGCTGGTGACTGGCGCGTTCGCCAAATCGATCGCCCGCTGGAACGCGGTGTACGACGACTCGGCGACTGCCTTGTAGTTGAACAGAGCGCCGTCATCGAGAGCGCCCTGGCCGACTTGCACGACCGAGGACGAATCGTAGATCAGCGCGAGATACCCGAGCGAAACACCGCGCAGGAACTCCGCGAACGACTTGTCGCGATTGGTTCGCGCGTCGTTGTTGTAGTCGATCGTACCTGCCGCAAGGTTGGACAGGAAATTCGATTCGACGCGGACGACCTCGTTGAGAATGAAGTACGGATTCGCTTGGTCACCGCCGCATCCGTTGCCCGGCGCGTTCGTGTTGGCGGCGCCGGAGAACGGATAGCGCGAATTCTGGCACTCGTTGTTCAAGCTCGAGTAGTTCTGCACGGACATGATGTTCGCCATGCCCTCGAGCGTCGCTGGAGGATTGTCCCCGGGCGCACCGTACAAACCGCGGTACCATCGTCGGTAATAGCTGGCGAGCAGCTTCTCCGCGTCGTCCGGCGTACCAAGCACCCGCTTGGTTTCGCCGGAGTTGGGGTTTTGCACCTCGACGGAGTTGTCGCTACAGGCGATGCCGAGCATCGCCAGCAGCCCCATCGTCACCGGGATCAGTTTGCGTCTCATGTATCGACAGCTCCTAGAAGCGCGAGGAGAGAGAGAACGTGAACCGGCGCAGCGTTGGGAAGCCGAACGCGTCGGTCTGGTTGATGAGGCCTGAGCCCGTGGTGCCTGTGCCTGCGCCCGTCTCTGGGTCGTAGCCAGAGTAGTTGGTGAACGTGAACAGGTTGCGGCCAACCACACTTGCCGTCCAATCACCGCCGATCGAGCGAATGCGCCCGATGCGATACGTGAGGCTCATTTCACGAACCTTCGTGAACGTGCCCTTCTCCACACTGTAGTTGTTCGGTCCAAGGATGTCGTAGAAGCCGCCCGCGCCGCTCGACTCCGGAGCACCGACGCGCCAGCCGTAGCCTTCAGGCTTCGCCGTCTCGACCGAATTGCTGGCCTGATCGAAGTGCGCCGAGCTGAAGTCCAACAGGCCCCACTGCTCGCCCTGATTGTTGATCGAGTGGCCGTACGTTCCATCGAGCAGCACGTAGTACGTGAGACGCTTGTACTGAATCGTATTCGTCCAGGTGAGACGGAAATCCGGCAGCGAGTTGCCGAGGATGTGGAGCGCGCCGACACCCTCACCGGTGCAGTTCGGGATCTGCGTTTTCGCCCCATCCTGCACGCCGACCTGCGAGCAGCTCTGGCCTCGCAGCGGACGGTCCACGATGGGCATGCCGAAGTAGAGCGGCACGTTCCACGGCGACTGCGCCGCGGGCAGCTTCGTCTGCCAGAGGTTCTTCGTGATGCCGTCCTTCCAGCTGTTGCCGGCGCCGGCGTACACGACCCAACCCTGGTCGTTGACCTGGAACATCTTGCCATCGCCGCAGTCGCCCCGCACCGAAGTCGGGAGCGAACCGCAGCCCTTGTAGAACTGGCGGCCCCAGACGTTGCCGAACTGGTTCATCTGGAAGCCGTCTTGCTTCTGCGTGTTCGACGTCATGAAGAAAATGCTGCCGCTGCCTTGACCCGTGCCGCCGTTCGTGAAGAACTCGGGCTCGAACAGCTGCGTGATGTAGGACTTGGTCTTGTCCCACGTGCCCTTCATCGACCACGAGAAGTTGCGGCGCGTCATGACCGGCAGATTCGCCGCCAACTCCCAGGTGTGGCTCTGGAGCGTTCCGGCGTTCTGCCACTGCGACGAGAAGCCGAGAGCGGCTGGCGTCGGAACCGGCAGGATCTGGTTGTGCGTCGTGGTGAGCGCGTGCGTCAGCTCGATGCCGAGTCGGTCGAACAGCGTGAACTCGGTGCCGAGTTCCGTCTCACGCGTCGTTTCCGGCTTGAGCGCCGGATTGCCGGCCTGACCCAGGCTGCATCCCGAGACGACGCAGCTGTACGTCTCATACTGCGCGACGAACTGCGGCGAGTTACCGGCCGTTCCGTCAGATGCGCGGAGGCGGAAATCGCTGAGATGCGGAACGTGGAACCACGGTTCCTCGGACACGCGCCACACGCCCGAGATGCGTCCGAACGGCGCCCAGCGGTTGCCGGAGCCGAACAGCGAGCTGCCGTCGTACCGATACGTGCCGTCGAGGATGTAACGGTCCTTGTACTCGAGGTTCGCGCCGGCGTACACGCCCGCGCGCTTGATCAACTGGCTGCTCGACGTCGCCGTGATGTTCGTGCTCGTATTCGAGAGCGTGAACACGTCCTTCACGATGAACTGCTGGCCCGTGCCTTCATCGGCCTGCACGAAATCCTGCTCGTAGCTGCCGCGCGTGCTCAGCTTGCCGTTCAGATCGTTGGTGAACTGGTGTCGGAACGTCGCACCGAGAGCACCGTTGAGCGCCTCCTCGCGGCGATTTCCGATGTCCGCGTTGCCGAAGTTCGACGCCGTGCTCACCGTCACGGTGCGATAGCCCTTCGTCTGGAAGTCGCGATCGATGCGTGTGCGGTTGTCGTAGGCGGCGGTGCCGTCGATGGTGACCCAATCGGCCGGGAAGTACGTCGCGGTCGCCGAGCTCAGGAAGCGATCGGAAACGCGGTAGTTCGGCTCGTTTTCCTGATTGTAGAAGAAGCCACCCTGACCATTCGTCGTCGGCCGCGAGACGCCGCCGAATCCGATCAGGATCGGACGGCCCAGCGTGTCGCGGGCCATGTAGTCCGTGCCGGGCGTCGCGCCACGGAGCAGGCCGCCGAAGTTCGCGTTGTGCAGGTCGGTAGTGCCGCGATCGTACAACGTGCTGATCGAGATCTGCGCGTTGCTGCGGAGATCGTAGTCCAGGTTGACGCGTGCACGCCGTTGCTGCTGGCCAGTGAGTCCACTGATCGCGCCTTCGTCGTTCGAGTACGAACCGCTCGCATAGTACCGAACGCCGCCCGCCCGACCGGTCGCGTCCACGGAGTGCAGCGCGACGACGCCAGGCGATGCCATCTCCGCCATGGTGTTGTAGCGCGTGCCCGGCCACGGGTTCGACTGGAAGACGTTGAGAATGTCGCCCGCACCCAGACCCGGCTGTCCATACTGAAGTCCCAAGCCCGTGCGCACGGTGTCGGTAGCCACGCTGTTGATGCGCATCACCTCCGACATCCAGTTCACCGTACGGGAGCACGATGACACCGGACCGGATCCTGACACGCAGAAGCGGGTGCCCGTCTCGTCGAGCTGAATGCCGTGGTAGTTCGGCATTCCATAGTTGAAGCTGTTCAGGTCACTGAAGCCGTATTCGGTTCGCGCCGTGACCTTCACGCCGTCCTGGTTCGCGCCGCGCTTCGTCTTGATGACGATGACGCCGTTGGCCGCCGTCGCGCCGTAGATCGACGCGCCCGCGGCGCCCTTGACGACCTCGACCGACTCGATGTCCAGGCCGCCGAGCTCGTCGAAGCTGCCGACGTTGAGGACCGCGCCATCGACGACGAAGAGCGGGCTCTGACTGCGGCCCTGCGCGTTGATCGACGTCGGACCGCGGAGCATGATCTCAGGCGTGGTGCCTGGCTGGCCGCTCGTCGATGCGATACGGACCCCGGCAACTTTGCCTTCGAGCGCCGTCACCGGATCGAGCGCCGGAACCGGAAGATCTTCCGACGTGACGCGGCCGACCGCGAACGGAACCTTCGAACGTTCGACGCCATCGCCGACCACGCCCGTGACCACCACTTCGTTCAGGCGGTTGACGTCCTGTTTCAGGCTGAAGTTCTGCGTCTGCGTGCCGCTGCTGATTCGGATCGGGACAACACCCGGCTGATATCCGATCGCGCGAACGCGAAGGTTGACGGCCTGCCCGAGAACGCGGGCAATCGGCACCGTGAACGTGAAGACGCCGTTCGCGTTGGTCCCAACCGAGACCGTGAGCTCGTTGATGTAGACGTTCGCCTGATCGATGGGCTGCCCGAACTCGCTGGTCACACGGCCGGTGATGATGGCCGCGCTATCCGCGCGTGGTGGAGCAGCGTTTCCTCGACCTTGTGCACCGGCGATGCCCGGTAGCGCTAGTAATAGCGTACCTAGACACGCCCCGGCGATCGTTCGAGCACGATTCAGCCTGATCATGGTGGTCATCTCACTCCCGTAATGAGAAGGGGAACTACGGCACTGCACGCTGACAAAGAGCACGTTGGGTGGAGCCGCTCAACTTGTACTGCGACTGCGCCGAGGCGACCGATCCACTGGTGGCCAGGACCTACGGCAAACTGTCAAAACCGCCCGGGGGCCGGGGCGGCATGTGGGTGGGTCGGGAAAAACGTGTCAGGCGAGAAATCTGGAAACACTACGAATCCTTAACCCAGCTTCGATGACGAAGAGTCACATCGAAGCTGCCGGCAGTACTAAATCCGGGATGAGCCGCCAACGGTCCCGGCGACGGGCGCTAACGTACCGGTGGGTCCGTGGGGCCGCAAGAGTATGGGTGCAGGTCGATAGGGCTCTTTCACAGGTTCTGGCGTCTCGCCCGACGCGGGGTGCGCTGGCCGGCATCAGGTGTCGATGCCGCGCAGCACCGTTGCCCCCCGCTGCTGCCCAACCTCGCTTGGCCAGGATGCGAGATTCCTCACCATGAAACCGCAGAAATCGCACGCCGACGACGTCGCGGAGGTCTCCGCCAAAGGCGCCAAGCGGTGGCAGCACGGCCATCCGTGGATATATAGAAGTGACGTCACGGCTCGGCCCACCGGGCCGGCCGGCGCGGTTCGCGTCCTCGACCACCGGGGTAAACCGATCGGCGTCGCGCTCTGGAGTCCCTCGTCAGAGATCTCGCTTCGCATGGTCGACCACGACGCTCGCGCCGCGCTCGATCACGCCTGGTGGCGGCGGCGACTCGGCGACGCGATCGCCCGACGCGAATCGGTTCGCACCGTCGCGACGGCATATCGACTTCTGCACGGCGAAGGGGATGGCTGCCCCTCGCTCATCTGCGACCGCTACGATCAGTACCTCGTGGTGCAGTTGATGAGCGCCGGTCTCGACGCCTTTCGCGAAACGATCGTCGACGCGCTCGACGATCTCGTGCACCCCGCCGGAATCCTCGCCCGCAACGACGTGCCGCTCCGAGCGAAGGAGCGCCTGCCGCAAAGCGTCGAACTACTGCGCGGGGCCGTGCCCGACGAGGTCGAGGTCAGCGAGCACGGCGTGCGCTACATAGCCGCGCTCCGACACGGCCAAAAAACAGGTGCTTTTCTCGACCAGCGGGAAAATCGTGCATTGATCGGCAGTCTCGCACGGGGCCGCGCGCTGGACTGCTTCAGCTATCACGGCTCGTTCGCGCTCCACCTCGCTCGCCGCGCCGACACGGTGGTAGCCCTGGACATCTCGGCGGCCGCGCTCGAGCGAGCATCGGTGCACGCTTCACTCAATGGATTCACCAACATCGAGCCGGTGAAGGCGGACGCGTTTCAATACCTCACGGACAAGAGCGCCGCGGGCGAGCGATTCGATACGATCGTGCTCGATCCGCCGGCGTTCGCAAAGACGCGAGCATCACTCCCGTCCGCCATCCGCGGATACAAGGACATCAATCTGCGGGCCCTGCGACTGCTGTCGAAGAATGGGCTGCTGTTCACGGCGAGCTGCAGCTTTCATCTGACCAAGCCACTGTTTCTCGAGATGCTGCAGGATGCCGCCGCGGACTCAGGGCGACGCGTAGTCCTCCGCGCGATCACCGCGCAGCCGATCGACCATCCGGAGGTCGTGACGATTCCGGAAACTGGATATCTGAAAGGGGCCCTGTTGGAGGTGATTGACTGAGGATACGACCGGCGACGGGGGACCGGCGACGGGGGACCGGCGACGGGCGACGGGCGACGGGGGACCGGCGACGGGCGACGGGCGACGGGCGACGACAACGGAACGACGGAACGACGGAACGACGGAACGACGGAACGACGGAGGTCAGCGGGAAGCGCGCTGGCAGTGAGGGCAGAAGTACGTGGACCGCCCAGCTTGAGTGATGCGCTTGATCGGCATCTTACAGCGGCGGCACGGCTTCCCCTCTCTGTCGTACACAGCAAGCCGACTCACTGACGAGTCGGTGTAGCGGGCCCCAGTAGCTCGATTGATCACGCGTCGAATCGCAGCGAGAAGCGCCGCGACCTGAGGTGGCGTCAGCGACGACGCCTTCGCGGCCGGCGAGATCTTCGCATGCCACAGCGCCTCCGCTGCATAGATGTTGCCGAGTCCGGCGATCACGCGCTGATCGAGGAGAACCGGTTTGATCGGGGCGCGGCGCCTCGAGAACTGCGCCCGAAGCCAATCGGCCGTGAGATTCGGATCACTCGGCTCCAGTCCGAGCCCAAGATCCGGCGGCGCGTTCGCAGCGTGGAGATCGAGCGTACTGAGTGCGCGCGGATCATTCAGCACCACACGCGACCCATCATCGAACGTGATCGCCGCACGCGCGAAGCGTGGGAGCGCATCGGTCGCAGCGTCGATCGTCCAGTCGCCGGTCATTCGAAAGTGCGCGTGAAGCGTACGGCCATCATCGAGCTGAAAGAGCTGGTGCTTCCCGCGCCGTTCGACCGCGCTGACACGCGCTCCGCGAAGCGAGCGTAGCTGCGATGGCGTCATTCGTCGCCGAAGCGCGGGATGGAAGATCTCCAGGCGCTCGATCGACTTTCCCGCGGCAGCCGCTCGTAATCGGCGGACGGCGCTCTCGACCTCCGGAAGCTCTGGCATCGTCGTCGGGTGTCGTGAGGTGAAGTGCGGTTGACCGGGCTTCGTGTGCATGCCCAACTTGCACGCGTGGCAGCTTCTCCTCAATCCGCCGTCGGGCACGGGCGCTCCGCCGACGAGCGATTCAAAGCCGTGCGTCGCACGCTGCTGGTCGTCCTTGCGCTCAATCTCATCGTCACCGTTGCGAAGCTCGTCGTCGGCGCACGAACGCACACGCTGACCGTCCTCGGCGCGGCGCTCGAATCCGGCCTCGATGTGCTGAACAACCTCGTGGGCATCATGCTCATCGCGGTCGCCAGCCGTGCGCCCGACGAGAATCATCCGTATGGCCACGACAAGTTCGAGACGGTCGGCGCGCTTGGCATCGTGGTGTTTCTCTCGATCTCCTGCTTCGAGCTGATCCGCCAGGGCATCGCCGCGCTGATGACGAGCCGCGTGCCGCATCCCGCGACCCCGCGCGACATGGGGATCGTC
>Ga0207652_10000678_pt1 | contig 33275 bp, 26 predicted proteins | sample KBSC63BmetaG_FD_184334 | JGI IMG/M metagenome (GOLD analysis project Ga0207652, IMG submission 184334) | Corn rhizosphere microbial communities from Kellogg Biological Station, Michigan, USA - KBS C6-3B metaG (SPAdes) (version 2) | ecosystem: Host-associated > Plants > Roots > Rhizosphere ...
CTCGTACACGCGCGCGGGATCACGATCGGGGCGTGCGGCCCAGATAGAACGCGAAACGCACAGTGCGGGCGCGTGTCGATGCGTTCCTCGGTGATTCCGCCTGCCTACTGCGAGCCATCGATTTTCATCGATGGGTTCTGGTGGAATCCTCACGTCGACTCGCCCATCGACATGAAGCCCGCCACTCCACCAACTGCCCCTTTCACGCCGACCAACGTGAAGGGTGTGGAGGTCTATCCCACCGACGTTTCGAGACCGCTCCGCTTCGCGGGTGATCCGTTCTGCGGGGCGGTCGTCATCTGGACGAAGTAGATGGGTTCGTGACGAGCGATCGCCGCGTCCACTAGTCTCGAACCGCGTTGCGCCGCCTCAGCGAGTCGACCGCATCGAACAGCTGATCGAACGACTCGACGACAAACAAAATATCCTGAAAGCGATCGATCTCGAATGGCTGTGCGAGTACGGCGTCCAGGGCGAACGGGCGGCGGTCACACTCCGGCCCGAGGGCATTGGCCGCGTCGCCATGTGACGAGATGAGTCCACTGCCGTAGACCTTGACACGTCCGGCTTCGCGCACGAGTCCGAATTCGACCGTGAACCAGAACAAGCGTGCCATCGCCGTCGTCTCATCCGGTGTTGCGGCGTTGGCGGCGAGTGCGCCGAACTGTTGGAGAAAGTCCGCGAAGACCGGATCCGAGTGCAGCGGCACATGGCCGAACACATCGTGGAAGATGTCGGGTTCCGGCAGGTAGTCGAGCTGCGCGCGCGGCCGGACGAAAAGCGTCGTTGGGAATCGACGCTTGGACAGGCAGCGGAAGAACTGCGCCGCGGGAATGAACCCTTGAACGCCGACCGCCGCCCAGCCAGTTCGCGCAGCCAATCGACGATTCACATCCGCGAGGTCAGGAACCCGGTCAGAGGCGAGGCCAATGCGCTCGGCGCCCTCGAGGTACACGTGGCTCGCGGTCTCGCGGAGCGTCGCCATGCGCCGCTCATACAGAATGCGCCAGACGTCGTGTGACTCAGCGTCATAGCGCGAATAGTCCTGCTCGATGAATTCGGGTAGCTCAGCGCTGACATCGGTGCCAGCAGCTGGCGTCGAGAGATCGGGGTGATCGTGCATGTCGTAGTAAAGTTACACCGCCGAAACCCTCCGGCGGATCAGGAAACGCGGGCCATCGACCGTCGTTCGATGGCCCGCTGCGGGTGCGCCGTCGTCGAGCGATCGACGCTCTATCTGATGTAGAGGACCGTTGCTCCAGATGGCGCGGTGAACGTGCGCGACGCTCCGCCGCTCGTGGTTCCGCCGCTCGTGGCCACGCCTGTCGTCGGATTGAACCACTCCAGCGTGAGTGTGCCTTGCGCCGCGCTGAGATCGACCGTCACCGATCCGCTCGACGGCAAGAAGACCAGATACTCCGCTCCCTGCGCCACGGGATTCGCCAAGCAATGACCCGTGGATGCGAGCTCGCCGTGCGGCGGCATCGCTGCGAGGTTCATCCGGCTCGCGTAAGCGATCACGTATCCCATGTTCACGCGCGTCGCCTCGAAGTTGGGTGCGTTGGGATTTGGATTGCCAAGCACCGCGTACTTGCCGTCATACGCATCCATGAGCACGGGATTCACGCCACGCGTGAAGCTCTTCCACACCCATGGTCCGTCGCCGCCGCAGCTGCCGCAGATATGGTCCGTGTCGTGGAGAATTACCTTCGCTCCCGTTGCCATCGGCGTGTCCGAGATCGTGCCCGGTGCCGCGGGGGAAATGAAGTCGGCGGCGCTCGCGAACAGGTCCGCGTCATTGCCGTTCGGGAACAGCGCCGTCATGCCGACCGGGTGCTGCTTCGGTTTGGTCGCCTCGTATTGCTTGATGATCGTTATGATGTGCTGCTCCCATTGCACCTCGGCCGAGCCGCCGGTGCTCTCGTTGCTGACTTCGTACAGCACGTTGTCCAGATCGTTCACCGCATCGATCACGCGCCGCACGTACGCGTCCTGCAGCGCGGAGACGGTTGAGTCCTGTAGCGTCTGGGTCTCTTCGCCGTCGCCATTGTGATCCGAGTCGCCGTCGATGCCGTTGATATTGTTCGACCCGTTATACGGGTGGCCCGGCCAGGCATTGTTCTGACCGCCCTTGTTGCTGATCGACCACCCGTCGAACAGCATGATCGAGACGTAGATCCCCTGCTGTCCGAAGGTGATCACACGCTGCCGCATGCGGTCGAAGTACGCGGGATCGAACTGCGTCAGGTCGAACTTCGCCTTTCCGTCGAGTGCGAGACCCGGTCCCGTCCGAAGATACGGCGCCGGTGCGTAGAAGTAGGTGGTGCTCGTTTCTGTGTTTAATTTCTCCTGCGCCCATCGCCACAGCTCTGTGAAGTTGTGGTGGTGCGACGTGAGGAAGTTCACATAGGTCGAGAAGTCGAACACGGGCGGTGGATCGCTCGGGCCCGCATCCTGGAAATTGGTCCATGTATGCGAACCGGACAGCAGCACTGCGCGTCCACTCGCATCCGTGAAGTAGCGCGGATTCGCGGCGCTCACGTGCAACGGTCCCGCCATCGCCGGCGATGGAATGCTGACGGTGGCAGAACCGCTTTGTCCTTCGGCCGTCGCCGTGATCGTCGCCGACCCGATTGCCTGTCCGGTCACGATGCCGGCTCCGCTGACAGTCGCGACGCTCGGCGCGCTCGATGACCAGGTGATCGCGCGGCCTGTGAGCACAGCGCCGTTGGCATCCCTGAGTGTCGCGGCAAGTGCCGCGGGGAACCCCAGCGCCACGAGCGATGACCCTGGCGTCACAGTGACCGTCGCAACCGGCACCTGCGTCGCGGCGACGCTGATGCTCGCGCTGCCCACCTGTCCTTCGCTCGTCGCCGAGATCGTGACCGGGCCGCCCGCCGCAACCGCGGTCACCACACCAACCGTGCTCACCGTCGCGATCGACGAATTGCTCGTGCTCCACGCGACGACGCGTCCCGTGAGCACATTCCCATTAGCATCCTTTGTGGTCGCTGTGAGCTGCTGTGTTCCGCCAATGACGAGAGACGCGCTCGATGGCGCGACGGAGACCGTCGCGACGGGCACTGGCGGAGGTGGCGAGCCGGCGCTTTGCGGCCTGAAGGCTGCCGCAACGATTGCCCAGCCCGAACCGGCGGACGCGGTGGCGGCGGATGATCCGGCGGCCCCGAGCTTTCGATCCTCGAGCAGATTGTCATGCAGAGTCGATCGGGCGGTGAAGCCCGAGCCCGGATGGCAGTAGGTGTCTCCTACGCAATACGCCACGAGTCTGTCGTTAGCCGACGTCGTGATGAGCGAACCGCTGGTCGCGCGGCTGCCGGTATTGCCCGAGCTCTGCGCGCTGCCATCGAGTGGCGAGCCAGGATCCGCTCCGCTGTATTCGGCGATGTAGACCTCGACCGACGACGTCGTTCCACCGAGTGAGACGGTGATCGTCTCGGAGCCGCCTTTGATGTTCTTTGCGTAGTACATCCGCGTCGCGGCACCGCCGGGGCTGCTCACCTCCGATCCGACTTGGGTGAACGCGTTGCCCTGTGAATCGGTGATCGACGTGAACGTCGTGTTCGTGTAATCGAAGGCGACGACGACCAGGTTACCTGCCGTTGTCGGCGCGGCGAATGGAACGGATAACGCCTGGCCGGCGACTGCCGTCGCTGTCGACTGCACGAAGCTGACGGATGTCGCCGCGGTGGATGCGAACGCTCGAGCGCCTGGCCCCGGTTGTGGGCGCGGGGTGACGGGCGTGTCCCGGCACGAGAGAACGGGAACCAACGACAGCAGTGCGGCCAGCGTGAACGCGCCCAGCGGGGATCGAAACTTCCTCATGGTCCCTCCAGACTCCGTGCGAACAACGGGATATCCCGGAGGATGAGAGCGCGTGGCGCATTCAGTCCCAGCGGGATGCGGGCACCGCGTTCACCGCGCGTTCTGACGCACCGTGACGCGAACGCCGACATCGACGAGCCCGGTCATTCCGCGACGTAAAGCGCTCGGGAAACCGGACATCAGATGTTTCTCGTTGCGAAGCTGCCGATGATCGAGACCCTTGACGGCCCGGCGGTCCTGTTGTATCTAACTAACGGGTTAAATAACCTATTGGTTAGATATGACGGACTCACTCTCGCTGATCTTTGCCGCACTTGCCGACCCAACCAGACGCGCGATTCTCGCGCGCCTGGCCGATGGCGAGTGCACGGTCGGCGAGCTCGCCAAGCCGTTCGCCATGAGTGGACCCGCGATCTCGAAGCATCTCCGGGTGCTCGAGCGCGCGGGCCTGGTCGCTCGCGGGCGCGACGCGCAGTGGCGCCCGTGCCGCCTCCAAGCGGCACCGATCAAGCAGATCGCCGAGTGGGCCGAGGACTATCGCCAATTCTGGGACGCCAGCTACCAGCGCCTCGATGCGTACCTCACCCAACTAATGTCGGAGGACAACGACCATGACGCCACAAAGTGAAGCCCCCGCTCGCAACCCGACGCTCTTCGCCACGCCGAGCGATCTCGAGCTCGTGATCACGCGCACCTTCGACGCGCCGCGCGCGCTCGTCTGGTCAGCATTCACTGATCCAAAGCATCTCCCGAACTGGCAGCCGACGCGGGCGACGATGCCGGTGTGCGAGATCGACCTCCGGCCCGGCGGAACGTGGCACTACGTCTATCGCACTGAGCAGGGCCGCGAGATCGGAGTGACCGGCACCTTTCGCGAAGTCGACGTGCCAACGCGCATGGTCCAGGTGATGAGCGCCAATGGCGAAGAGAATACGACCACGACGACGTTCAGCGAGGAGAACGGCCGCACCACCGTCACCGTCTCCAATCTCTATGCGAGCAAAGCGTCGCGCGATCAGGCGCTCGCGTACGCCAAGTTCGGAACCGAAAGCAGCTACGTTCGGCTCGACGACTATCTCGTCTCGAAGAGCTGATGACGAGCGGCTCGGCGGGTGATCGGCGAGACGTCGATCGCCCGCTCTGAGCCGGGAATGTTACTGCGCTGTGGCGGTCTGAGCTCGGGATGCTCCGCTGTCGACTTTGACGCTCGCTGCCTCCTCCTGGATTCCGAATACGACTGCGGCGACCACAGCGCCGGCGAGTGGTCCGACAAGGTAGATCCAGAGCGCGCTCCACGATCCGCCGCCGAGCGTCGCATTGATGATCGTTGGTCCGATGCCCACGGCCGGATTGTACGCGCCACCTGAAATTGCGCCGCCCGCGAAAGCGCCAACGACGATCGTGAAGCCAATCGCAAGGCCATAAAACGAGTTGCCCTGCGTCTTCTTGGAGACTGCGGAGCCAAGGACGACGTAGCAGAGCGCGAACGTGAACAGGAACTCCACGAGGAGCGCGTGCGTCGCTGAATGGCCCGCTCCCGGTGTTGGCGCGAACGTCTTGCCGAGGATGACGTAGGCAATCCATGCCGCGATCGTCGCTCCGAGGAGCTGGCTCACGACGTACGGCAGGTATTCGGACTTCGGCAGTGCACCGCGCAGCATGGCCGCAAGTGAGACCGCCGGATTGTAGTGACCTCCGGAGACGTGTCCCCCGGCGTACACCATGATCATCAGCGATGCGCCGATGGCGAGCGGTGCGAACTGCGAGCCTTGCAAGACGGTGAGGCCGATCGTGAGCACCAGGAAGAATGTGCCGACAAACTCCGTGAGGTAGTTTTTCATAAGCGTCGCCATGGGGAGAAGGGTCGGACTCGGGGGCGCATAGACATAACGCGCGCCGTGTGCACGCCGCCAGCGTTTCAGCGAAGGAAATGCGATTCCGCCGATATCTGTTCAACGACGCGGAGGAATCGGACTAGCGATTCAGCTGGCGTCTTTCGCGGCCGAAATTGCCGCGGCGTAGTCCGGCTCCGCCATTTGGTCGGCGACATACTCGGCGTGGCGAATCTTTCCGTCGCCGTCGATCACGAATACCGCGCGTTGCAGCAGCCGCCATTCCTGAAGCAGCACCCCGTAACTCCGGCCGAACGTCTCGCTGCGATGACTCGAAAGCGCCTCGTGCGCCACCGATTCGGCGCCGCGCCAACGAGCTTGGGCGAACGGAAGATCCATGCTCACCGTGTACACGTCGACGTTCGAGGGCAGATGTGCGGTCCGCAACTCGTCGAAACGATGGGCGCCGACGTGGCACACCGGCGTGTCGAGCGAGTTGACGACGTGCAGCAGCCGCACACGGCCCGCGCCGCCGGTGAGCGTCACCTCGCGGGGCAGCGCTTCACCGGGGCCGAGCGCGTCGAGCGCGAAATCGGGCGCGGTATCGCCGACGCGCAGTTGATCACCGAGCACCGTGAGCCGAATGTCGCCCTCGAACGCTTCTCCAGTCCGGATTGTGTTCATGCCGATATCTCCACGACCATCGTTCCAGTCATCGTCTCGGTCGGCTCAGCGTCCACACGCGGGCGCCGCGGGCATCGACCATGACGGAAGCGCGCCGCCGCCGGCGCTCTTCACCATCGAGCTGAGCTCCGTGGTGCTCGATGCGATCAACTTGCGCAGGCTGTCAAGCGCTGCGTCGAGCTGCCGACACGGGCCGTCCACGCCCGCGACGATGCTTGGTGTTGGCATCGCGTCGGCGATGAACTGATCCGAATATCGCCGGCCGAGGTCGCGGTGGACGATCCCGAATCCGGCGCCGGCAATCCGCGCCAGCGCAGTGTCGAGCGATCGTACGGCTGGCGTGAGCGCAGCCGGCGTTCGTTGGCCCGCGGAATCGATGGCCGCCAGCAACTCCGCGATGAAGTTGACGCCCTGATAGCTCACGGTAAGGCCGGCGACCATCCGTTGCTGCAACCGGAACTGCGTCATGAGCGCCGTTGTCGAAACGTGAACGCGAGGGTCCGGAACGATCGTGATCGGCTGCGTGACACTGCGCCCGCCGACGGTCAGCTTCGCCGTGTACGTCCCCGGAAGCACCATGATTCCGACGATCGTGGATCGATACGTGTGGCCCGGCGTCGCGTGCCAGTTGAGCGTATACTCACGATAGTCGAGCAGTGTGCCGTAGTAGCCGTAGTTGAGCGTCGGCGGATCGGGGTAGCGAAGATCCCAATTGATGCGATGCATGCCGGCGCTCGTCGACAACACCGTGGGTTTTGCGAGCCAATAGTCTGGCACGTTCGGCATCACAGTGTCCGCGGGCGGAGCGACGCTCGAGAATTCGCGGACCACTTTGCCTATGGCATCGCTGACCGTGAGGGTGATCGGGCCGGTCGCTCGAGTGGGGAGATAGTAGTCGAGGATCGCGCCCTCGGGCGGATTGTCACCGACCACCATCTCCGGCGGAAGCGGTGTGTCCTGCGTATTGTCCCACCGCGCTCGAATGACCGTATCGGGCCTGAAGAGAAACGCGGAAGTCGTCGCCGCCATCGCGGTGTGCATCTGCCGAAGCGGCGTCACGTCGTCGAGAATCCAAAAGCCGCGGCCGTACGTCGACACCACGAGATCGCTGCCGCGCACGGTCATGTCGCTGACGACGGTCGTCGGCAGATTGAGCTGAAGCGATTGCCAGTGGTCGCCTCTGTCGAACGAGACGTACGCGCTCGTGACGCTGCCGGCGTACAAGAGATTCGGGTCGGCCGGGTCTTCGCGGACGACGCGCATCGTGCCGTCTTCGGCGAGTCCGTTCGTGATCTCCTGCCACGCGTGACCGTAGTCGCTCGTTCGGAAGAGATGCGGCTTGCCGTCGCCGGAAAGAATGGCGACGTACGCCGTTCCCGCGTTGGCGTGCGATGCCTCGATGACGTTGATGCTGCCAGGCACGTTCGGTGGCGTGACGTTCGTCCACGTCGTGCCGCCGTCGCGCGAAACGTGAATGAGCCGCGTGCTCGTGCCGACCCAGATGACGCCGGCTGCGACTGGTGACAGCGCGAGCGTCGTGATCGATCCACCAGGCGCGGGCGCGCCAACACCAGTGCTCGTCGAGGCTGACCCGGCCAGCGACACACCTCGAGGCGCCGCGAGGTCTGGGCTGATCTTTCGCCAATGCTCGCCGGCGTCGTCAGACACGAGCACGTGCTGCGCGGCCATGAACAGCGTGTGCGGGTTCTGCGGCGAGAATGCCAGCGGCGGCGCGCCCCCAAAGCGCTCATCGTCGCTCGGCTGATAGAGGACGACGACTTGGCCTGTCACGCGATCGTAGCGGCGCAGCACGTGATACCAGCCTTGCGTGTACATGTAGCGCTTGTCGCTCGGATCAGCGATCAGGAATCCGTTCTCGAAGCCGCCGGCAGGATACCAGTCGTTCGGCCGAATCTCACCGAAGTCGCTTCGACTCGCGACGCACGCCGTGCCGGAGTCCTGCTGCGGTCCACAGACGTGATATGGAAAGTCATAATCCGTGGCGACGCGATAGAACTGGCCGTTGACGAGGCCATAGTACGGCGTGAAGCTCGCGCCGCCGTCGACGGTGATGGCCGCGCCTTGATCGACGCCAACGAAGATCCGCTTCGAGTTCGTCGGATCGATCCACATGAAACGTGGATCGGCGCCGCTCGGAGCACCCCAGAATGAAGTGACGCTTTTACCGCCGTCAGTCGATCGGTAGACGGACGTGCCCATCAGATAAACGACATCCGGATTCTGCGGGTCCGCGTAGATCTTGCCGCCCGCGCTTGCGAGCCGGCGCGTGCCGAGCGTCCACGTGTCTCCGCCATCATCGGAGCGGTAGAGGCCACGGCCCGCAGCCGCGCCACGTCCGCCGCCGCCAGCAACCGCGTAGAGGCGCCGGCCGTGCGTACCCGACGAGACACTGAAAGCAGCGATCCGGCCGCCATCGGGCAAGCCGCGACCGGCGACTGGCTGCCAGGTCGCGCCGCCGTCGCTCGATCTGAACACGCCAACGCCTGCCGTCGCAACGGAAGCATAGACGACCTGCGGATCAGAGAAATCATACGAAAGGTCCGTCGCGTCGGCGGGTCCCTCAGCAGGGAGCACACGCGTCCACGTGCCGCCTCCGTCGGTCGTCCGGTATACTCCGCGCTCGTCCGCGTCGCCGGCACGATTGGCCGGCGCGCCACCACGTCCGCCGCGTCCTTGCGCGGCGACGAGCACGGCGCTGGGATCGCGTGACGAAACGACGACCGCGGCGATGTACTGTGAGTTGCGTAGCCCGGCGCTGTTCCAGGTTTTTCCGCCGTCCGTCGATTTGTAGACGCCTTTGCCTGCAGTGAACGACCAGCCGGACCGGTCGCCCGTTCCTGCGTACACGGTGTTTGGCTCCGACGGCGCGACTGCCACGGCGCCAACCGATGCGACGTGAACATCGTCGAAGACAGGCTTCCACGTGTTGCCTGCGCTCGTCGTCTTCCAGATGCCCCCTTCGGGCAAGCCCGCGTAGTACGTCGCCGGGTCGCCAGGCACGCCGGCTGGCGCCGACACATAGCCCGATCGCGGCGGTCCGATCGATCGCCAACGGAGCTCGGCGAAATACGATGGGTCGGCGTGCGCTATGCCCTGCGCGCCGGCGCAAAGCGGAAACGCAACGGCAGCGACAGCGAGTGAACGACGGAAAGCGTTGACTGAGATCGAACAAACGGCGCGCATGCCAACTCCTTGCCGCGGCAGTCGGGGACGGTGTCGAGACCATTATGCAGGGCCCGACGTGAGCCGGCCAGCGCGTTGAGCAGTTTGGCGATCCAGGGTCCTAGCGTTTGGATGGCAGCAAGGCTGCGCCGGCCGCCGCGGCGGTGAGAACGATCGCGTCCTCGGCGACTGCGGCTGCGATCGGCGGCAGACGCTTCATGAGCGCGCGACGCAATCGAAATGTCGCATGCGCGCTCGCGAATGCGATGAGCCCGCCGATGACCGCCGATTGGCCACGACTCATTCCAGTGCGACCTCCGACCGCTGCGCCTACCAACGCTCCAGCTGCGATGCGACCGAGCAGCCCGGCGGGATCAGTGCGATTCGGAGCGCTGGGCAGCTTGTCCGCGATCAGCTCGGCGCCGGCGAGCACCTTGACGGGAACGCGCGGCGAGACCGCGGCAAGGCCTGACATCGTACGTGCACCCGAGGCCGAAGCCAGAAGTGCCAGCGGAAGCAGCGCTCCATGTGTTCCGTCACGCATGACATCGCGACGAGCAAGGACTTGGCCACATGGACGATCCGTTCAACTTGCCGTGCGCGGAACGAGACCAGTAGCTTGGTCCGATGGCGAAGAGCGATCCGCCGATCGAGCGCGTGCGCAAACTCGCGTCCAAGCTTCCAGAGGTGGAGGAGGGCACGACGTTCGGCTATCCGGCCTTCAAAGTCGGCGGCAAAGCGTTCGCCTGGTTTCCGAAGAAGAAGGAAGTCGAGGAGGGATCGCTCGGCGTGCGCATGAGCTTCGTCGACCGCGACCTTCGCGTAGCTGCGAAGCCGGCGGCGTACTACGTGACGCCGCATTACAAGGACTACACCTCGGTTCTCGCGCGAGTGTGGGAACTGTCGGACGCGGAGCTGAAAGAGCTGCTCGCGTCGGGCCACGAGTTCATGACGGCTGCCGGCGGCGAGGCGAAGCGTTCGCGATTACCGCGCAGGAAGTGATGCGAGCTTCGCGCGGGCTTCGGTGACGAGCGGCTGCAAATCACCGTCGGCGCCGGCCCAGAGTCCAACGAGGCGGCGATACATTCGGGCCGCGTCGGCAAAGCGACGTTGCGATGAAGCCACGTTGCCAGAGAGCATCCATGCCGGCCCTAGCCAACGGCTGTCATAGAGCACGGTGACGTTGAATCTGAAGTGACCCTCGAAGATGGCTTGTTCGATTTCGTTCAAACGTGCTTCAGCAGCTGTGGTGTCGCCTAGCGCGAGGTGCCACTCGGCCGACGTGAGATGCGTTGGCAGAATGCGCGGGAGCATCCCGCGTCGCGGCGCCAAGTCAGAGTCCAGCCGCGCGAGCTCGCGACGTGCGCCCGCTGTATCTCCGATCTCGAGACGGCGTGAGAATGCAGGTTGCGGGGGCAGGATGGGCGGGCGGCTTCGCATCATCGAATCGAAGCGCGCGCGATTTCGTTGGACCACGGCTGAACCCACTGGGACCGGACGATTTCGGCCGAGGAGCGAGTTGACGCCCGCGACGGAATATGCTCCAAGTTGACTGGTATCACGCGCCGGATCGCTGACGGCTTCATCGAGCACGCGACGCGCGTCGTCGCCACGATCGGCTTTCACCAGCGCTTCGAGCCTGTCCCAGAACAGGTTTCGCCGACTCGCGTCGTTGCCGAGCGTCGCCGCTCGCTCCAACTCGCTTGCCGCGGCCGCAGGTTCGCCCAAACGCAAGAGCGCTCGACCGAGATACTCGTGAGGGCGACGGTCGTTCGGTGCGACAGCAACCCAGCGCTCGGCATGCGTGCGAGCTTCGGTGAGATTCGCTCGGCCTTTGGCGCGGGTTTCTCGGACGACTTGGTCGTATGGGTTGAGCTCCGTCGAATCCGAGCGGACGAGCCGAGGTGTCGTAATCACCGTGTCACCGTCACGCACGTTGGCTGCAACGTGTGAGCAGATCCCGGTGAGCGATGAGCAGCCGTCTCGTGTCTCGGCGAACAAAATGTCAAATAGCGGCCGATACGCGCGATCATAGCTCGGATTTGCACGGACGGCGTGACGGAGTGCCAACAATGCGGCAGTCCAACTCGAGCGGAACGCCAGACGGCTCGAGTCTCCGCCTGGCGCGATCATCTCGTAATCACGAACGCTGCACTGTCCGAGCCTCGCCGCGGCATCGAGATTCGCTGCATCGGTTCGAACCGCCGCTTGATATCGTTCACACGAGGGCTGCGATCTGACCTGGGCGTGAAGGCCCGTAGGAACGAGCGAGCAGACTGCCAGGAAGACGAGACAACGGTTCAGCATCGGCCGCCTCGGATGTGCAAGCGAGAAGTCCCGCCGGACGACTATTGACAGAGTTTAATGATTATTCCTTCGGTGCGAAAGCAGCAACCGGCGCATCGCGATGGACTGAGCCGGGCCACGTCAGCGGGCGATGCTTGCGCTCCGAAATTCTTTTGGGGTCTGGCCGGTTTGGCGGCGAAAGAATCGCGTGAAGTAGCTCGGGTCCTCGAAGCCGAGCGAGATTCCAATCCGCGCGGCGGACTCATCGGTGTAGAGCAGCATCCGACGCGCCCGTGACACGAGCACGTCGTCGAGCACGGCCTTGGCGCGCTTGCCGATGTATTGGGTGCAGAGAACGCTCAAGTGTCCTGGCGTTACCGCGAGCTCCGCGGCGTAGTCGGCGATGCGGTGCGAGCGTGCGGCGTCGCGCTCGACGAGCTCGACAAATCTGGAAACAACCGGGTGGGTGCGGCGCTGCGGAGCAACGCCCTCCGCCGCGGCATAGTGTCGCGCAAGCAGGACGAGTGTTTCGTGGAGCTGCGCACGCAACAGATCGATGCTGTCCCGCCGATTGTGCCCAATCTCGCGTTGCATTGCGGTGAGTCGCGTTCTCACCTGGCGCGCGGCTGCCGACGTCAAGGAGAGCGCGGCGCGCGCCGGTTCGACGTGAAAGAACGGTAGGCGATGCAGAAAGGCGTCGTCGTGCAGGAATTCCTTCGTGAAGAATTCCTCGAAGAATAGACAGATGCCGTCGAGGTTGGTCGTTTCCCACTTCCGGATCTGACCGGGCGTCGTGAAGAACACAGTGCCTGGCCGGACAGCATGGCGATGCGCATCGAGCCACAACCACCCGCGGCCTCGAGTCACGAGGGTGATGTCGAAGAACGCCAGCGAGTGCGGCGCACCGATGATGAAGCCGCGCAGGTCGCGCACCCAGCCGACGTCGATCAGCAGCTGGCGCCCGTATTTGCGCCGGTCGAAGTCGACTCGAGCAACCGCCGCCTTGGCTGACAGTCCAGACCTACCAGTCGCGGGCATCGTCGAAAAGTACCATTGCGCGATTGGTTCATCCATGCACCCGCCGTCGCGGGGCGAATAAAATCGACGTGAACCCTTCGATCTTCATCGGATTCCAGGACCCATGAACATTTCATTTGCTTGGCTCGGCGGCCTGGTGGTCGTTGCAGGCGCCGTGTCCGCTCCAATACACCGCGGTACCGCGCACGCACCGGCCTCGCCCTGCGCCGCGGATTCCAACTATCAGCGGCTCGCGTTTTGGATCGGCGATTGGGAAGTCGTCGACTCGACTGGGGCACACTACGCGAGGCAGAACGTGCGCGCGGCGCTCGACGATTGTGCGATCACCGCCGAATGGACCGGCCGCGTCGGCGACAGAGGGCTGAATGTGTCAGCCTTCGACCGACAGACGGGCGAATGGCGGCAGATGTATGCATCGAATCAGGTGCCTGGGCCATCGGGTGTGTCGCTGAGGCGATCGGATCCGGCCTACGACGGTCCGGGCGTGCGCTTCATTCCCCTCATCGAACCACCGGCCGACAAATTGACGCGGTCGCGTGTGACGATCGTGCCGATGACCGATCATCGCGTGATGCAGCTGTTCGAGGATTCGAAAGACGGTGGCAAGACTTGGTACGTCCTATTCAAGGCGGAGCACCGTCCGCGGACCGCCGAGCGGTAACGCGCCTCTCTGGCCAGCGCGGAAGCCGGCCGCTTCGGGACGCGTCTTGGCACGAACCGATTTCAGAAGTGCGCCAAGCGCTTTCTGGGAGTCGATGGAGGACAAGGGTGGTAGCGCGGATACCAGGACAACGCCTCGACTGGTTGCCGGGCGACACTGCGCCGAGCTTGCGGCTGCCGGGCATGCGCGAGTTTTACGGCGAGACGATGCGCTTTCCGCTCGAGCGCGAGCTCGGCCCACAATGGGCCGAGGACCGCGTCGGTTCGTCGGTCCTCGCGCTGACGAGCCGCGGGTTGATGTTCGACGATCCGGCTCCGCCGATCGGCGCTCTGTCGCTTCAGCTGGCATTCCGCGTCGCACCGCGCGAGGTCGACGCGTGCGCACGGCTACTCCGCGAGCGGGAGTCGCGCTCGTTGGTGAAGCGACTGACCAGCCGTGGGGACATCGCACGCTGTTCTTTCGCGATCCCGACGGCAACGTGCTCGAGATCTACGCCGACCTGTAAGCGCTGCTCACGGCTTCTTCGCGGACGGATCTCCGGTCGGCGGTGGAGCATGATCTGTCGCGGCCGGTGGGCCGAGGAGCTCAGTCAGGATCGGCTTGAGCGCGTCGGCCCAGATCTGATAGCCCTTTGCGGTCGGATGCAGGGCGTCCATGAACAGCCCTTCGAATTGCTTTCCGTCCTTGTCGGCCAGCTTGTCGTTGATGTTGACGTAGCGAATCCGCTTGCCGTCGGCCAATCGCGCGATGTTCTCGTTGATTCGCGAGATCTCCGCGAATACAGCCGTAGGATTGGCGCGATTGTCGTTGCGCGGAAAGATCCCGGTGATGATGATCGTCGCGTTCGGTGCTTTCGCTCGACAGAGGTCGAGCAGGGCGCGAATGCCGCGCGTGATGTCTGCGATCTTCTCGTCGCCGCCCGCTCGTTGGCCAACGTTGTTCGTTCCGGCATCGATCACGATGACCTTCGGGTTCACGCCATCGAGCTCGCCGTTCTCGAGACGCCAGAGAATGTTCTCGATGCGATCCGCGCCCCAACCGAAATCAGCGGCGTTCCAGCCGAAGAAATTCGCTTTCCAGTTTTCTAAAAACTGGGGATAGTCCGTCGCGCCCCAGCGCCGAGTGATCGAGTTGCCTTCGAAGTAGACGTCGATCGTGCCCTGAGTGCGCTTCGCCAGCAGTTGTCGATGCGCGAGCATGGAGTTCGAGTCGGTGCGCGGGGCAGGGACGTCCGCGCGCGACGTACCTTGAGGCGGCTGCGGACGAGCGGGCGATGCCGCGGTCGCTGGCGCTTGAACGGCATTCGATGGCGTGAACCGCCGTTTGAAGTTGTAGTCCGCCCACGACAAGAAATACTTCCAGTTCGGCGCATCGGTGTGTCCGCCGTCGTGCTGTCGCCACGCGAGCTGGCCATCGAGAAGACCGACGTTCACCGCCGGCATCTTCTCCTTCGTGTAATCGTCGGAGACACCGAGATCTTTCGCTCCGAGCAAACGGAAGACTGGCTGCGAGGCGACGGCGGCCATGTAGCTGCCCTGATGATCGAGCCACTTCGCGTCGCCCTTCTCGGGCACGCCGTAGCTCACGAACGTGAGCCTCGGTGCGCAGAGCGCGAGAAGTTCATGCGCGTCGACCGGAATGTCGCCGGCGTTCTTCGAGCCGAAGCTTGCGTCGGAGGCGCCGTACTTGAGGAAGTTGCCGGCCATCCAATGGTATTCGCCGCTGCCCGTGAGACTCTCGACGGCTTCACCCCAGTTGCGCCGGTGCAGCTTGGCGCCGCCTTCGCCGGACGAACCGATGAGCACCGCGGCGAAGCGTTGGTCGAACGCCATCGTGACGAGCGCTGCCTTGCCGTAGCGCGATACGCCTTCGATGCCGACTTCCTTCGCGTTCACGTGAGGATGGCTCTCGAGATAGTCGAGCGTGCGCGACGCGCCCCAAGCCCACGCGCGCAATGCGCCCCAGTCATCCGGCTTGCGCGCTTGGCCTTTGTTCGTGAGCCCGATGATTCCTTTCGTGAGTCCAGCGCCGTTGTCGGCCTGAATGCTCGTTGGATTCAGGAACACGAAGCCCCACCCATCGACGATGAGTTGTTCGGTCGCGGGCGCGTCGCTGCCGGGCGGCGGCGGAGGAAACGTGAACGCCGGACGTCCCGCGGGCGGAGGCGGCGCCGGTTTGCCGAGCGCCTGATCGAGTGTGCCCGGTCGGAACATGATCATCACCGGCGCACGACCCTTGGCATCGGCGGGAACGACGAGCGTCGCAGGAATGTCGAGGCTCAGCAACGGATACGCGGAGTTGTCGACGTGCCCGACGAGCTGCGTACCGATGACTTTATGTCCGGCGATGGTGCCGGTGTCCGTCGCGCTCACCGTCCACGTCACCTTCGGCACGGTGCGCGGTACCCGGCCGAACACTTCGCGATCGAATAGCTCGACGATCTCGGCGCGCCGCTTCGTCCATTGTTCACGCGTCGTGACTCTGCGGCCACTCTCGAGCGTGAGGACGTCGGGGAGCTTGGGGAAGGGATTCGCCTTCGCCTCGTCGTAGTTCGCGTGATTCGGGTCTTGCTCGTTGCCGCTCGGTCCGGGCCGGAGCGCCCGGATCCCGAGCTGTTCCATCATCTGCTGGTGATCCTGCGCGGCGGTCCAGTTCTTCGGTTCGGCTAGCGCCGGATTGCCCGCCGGCTGCTGAGCCTGAGCGGCGGATGCAGCGATGAATCCCGCGAGTAGAACTGACGCATTCGTGCGGAGTAGCCGTGATGGACGCATGGCTGGTGTTCTGATTGATGATCGGCCCTCTGATAAAGTCATCATACGACTCCGGAGGGAAAGGGACAAGTCGGTTCCGGTTCCGAGCATCAGCGTACGTCTCGCCCCACAGGCGTTGTCGTGCGTCGCGCCGGCGGCCAGCTTCGGCGATCGCCAATCACCACCAGCAATGCCAAGACACATTCGCGTGATATCGCTCTGCGCCGTCGCAATCGTCGCGCTCCTTGCGAGCGCCCGCCCGCTCGCCCACGGCAAGCAGTCCAGCAATCAGGTGGCGGAGCTTCGACGAAGCACACAGGCACTGCTCGATGCTGTCGCGCCTGCGACGTGGAGGTATGGGATCGCTGGCTCGATCCCGCGGTCGTCCAGGTCGATGAGAACGACGTCGTGCACGGGAAATCCGAGATCCTCGCCAATCTCAAGCCGCTCGGCCCGGGGCTCGTTGGAACACTCGCGATCGACGACTTTCGCGCAGTGATTCACGGCGACGTCGCTATCGTGTCGCACGAAGATCGCGAAACGCTCGACTATCACGGGCAGATGATCCTGAGCCGATTTCGAAACACCGATACCTGGATTCGAACAAAGGGCGAGTGGCGGTTGATCGCCTCCCAGGTGCTCGCGGTGCTCAAAGATCCACCAGCGGTCCGACTCGACCGCGCGACGCTGTGCGGGTACTCGGGCCGCTACGCGATGGCGAGCGACATCGCCGCGACCATCACGTGCGTCGGTGATTCGCTGACGATGAAGCGCGAAGGACGACCCGACCGAATATTTCTGCCAGAGCTGCGCGATGTGTTTTTCGAGCGAGGCCAGCCGCGGACGCGACGAATCTTTCAGCGAGATGGCAAAGGTGTGATCACAGGTTTTGTCGATCGACGCGAGGCACGCGATGTGGTCTGGCGTCGACTCTCGGCATAAACGGAAGCTCTACTTCAGCTGAGTCTGCTGTTTCGCGGTCGGATTTGGACGCGATTTGCAACTGTTGAATTATTGGTCTCACACAATCGCGGAACGCGTCGCCGTCAGCTCTTGAGCGGCGACGCCGACCGTGTTTGTTTTCGCGCCCGAAGGCGAAGCCTTCCGGGCGGATCTCGATGCCGAGCCACCCGATCTTTCGACTTGGCGGAGGTGGGAGATGAAGCGACTACGCTTTTCAGTCGTGGCAGGAACGATGCTGGCACTCGCTGGAATGACACTCGGCCTCTCGCTGGGTGTCAAACGGTCCGAGGCGGCGCCCATTGGACTTTCGCAGGCGGATCTCGACGTGATCGTGGCACAGGCGGTGGCGAAGGCGGGCGTTACCAACAGCGCTTTCCGAACATCGCCGACGGTGCAGACGACGAAAATGCAAATCGCGATCGTCGGTCGGGATGGTAAGCTCCTTCGACTCTTCTCGATGTCGGACGCTTGGGTCGGCTCAATCGATATCGCGATCGCGAAAGGACGCACGGCGGCGTTCTTCTCGAGCAATCAGAACGCGCTCACGAGCCGGATCATCGGTCAGGCATCGCAACCCGGCGGCGCGCTGTGGGGCATTGGGAACTCCAATCAGATCGGAATCAGCGGCAGTCAAGAGTTCCGCAACGGCATCATCACGTTCCCCGGCGGCGTGCCCCTCTACAAAGACGGGGCGCTCGTCGGTGGCATCGGCGTGAGCGGTGACGGCGTCGATCAGGACGAAGAAGTCGCGTTTGCGGGCGCCATCGGGTTTGCCCCCGGCGCGGGCGTGGCCACGCTCGGGTTCTGAGCCGCCAGCACACCAGGCGTACGCGAGGGATCTGCAGCTTGAGCGAGGTGCAGATCCCTCGCTACGCTCGGGATGACAATCTCCTTATGCTGCTGCGGCGGTCGACCGCTCGCGTACCGGCGCGACGAGGAGTTTTCGCTCCTCTCGCATGGCGGACATGGCCGCGCCGGCGTAGAGTGCGGCGGCGACGATGTACATCGCCTTGATGCCGAGCGCCATCGCGCTGTACTCGAGCACTCCGCCAACGATCGCGCCGAGCAGATTGTACGCGAGCGCCCGGGTCGCATCTCGGCGGCGCGAAAGCAACGTCGAGAAGATCAGTGCAGCGAAGAGAATGGGCAGAGCAACCATCACGCCTCCGCCCAACCACTGCGCAATTGTTCCCAGTGGAAGGAGTGCGCTTGCCGGGATCGCGTATGCGAGCGCCAGCGCCGCGAACAGACCGCCGAACAATCGTCCCGTGCGCGTGGGCGCTTTTCGTTGGACGATGAGGTTGGCGATCAAGACCATCACGAGGATCGCGGCGAACACCATCAGGTTCACCGTCCAGGTCGAGCCAAAGAGGAGCGACATCTCAGTGACGCTCTTCGTTTCCACGAGCAGGAATCCGGCGCCCATGAAGAACATGGGAGCGTCGAATCGGCCGGAGAGAAGTGTTCGACGTGCGCCGACGCCCATGAAGAGAGCGCTGATCAGCAGAATCACTGCAAGCGCCGCGATGTAGTGCGCGGGAATCGTGCGACTGGTGAGATACAGATACGGCCAGTCATCATGGGGGCGCGCGGTCGGCGCGGAGAGAACCTTCTGGATATCCGCGCTGACCGGAGGCACGGCTCGCGCGCCATGACCAGCGACGAACGTCATGTTGAACAGGTAGTCGAACTCGTGGAACACACCGGGCGGCTCGCCGAACGCATCACCGATCATCTGATACAGCTTGGCGCCGATCGAGGGGTTCGCCGACATGTGATAGGCGATCAGCGTTCCGTCGGGCGCGAGGCGACTGCGCGCGGATCGGAACGACTCGACCGTGTACACGTAGTTGTCGAGGCGGACGGAGCTCATGCCGGACAGCAGCGTTTGACTATCGAGGGTGCCGAAGACGATCACGTTGTAGTGCCGCGGCGTCGTGCGCAGGAACGCGCGCGCGTCATTGACGTGCCGGTGAACTCGAGCGTCGGCGTAGGGCTGCTTGGGATGTCCCGCAGCGCCGATGTCGGCGATCGTCGGGTCGATTTCGACGGCATCGATGTACTTCGCGCCATTCTGGAGCAGCAGGGCGATATCGTTGCCCGTCCCCGCGCCGACGACGAGCGCCGTGTCGAGCCGCGCTGCGTAGTGGTACGGCCGCACATAGGCTCGATAGACGTCGCCGACATAGGTGCGCGGGATTGCGTGAGCCGAATCGAGCGGCAACATGATCTGATGCAGCGAGCCGTTCACGAGCAGCGTGAAGCCACCGTCATCGCGATGCATCAGGTTGATGCGATAGTAGGGCGACCAGTACTCGGGTTTCTCTCGGCTGGTCCACGAGGCGAGGAGAAGCGCCGCGGCGCCGACGACGCCAAGTGAGAGCACGAAGCGTCGGTCACGGATCGAAACGAGAACGAACGCGCCGAAGCCGATGGCGAACCAGATGATCGGCGGCTGCCGAAGCGCGCTCAGCGCACCGAATGCGAGAATGCCGGCCAAGCTGCCGACGATATCCGCCGCGTAAGCGCGCAGCGGCGGAAGCTTTCGAAATTGCTCACCGACGAGCGAGCCGAGTGGAACGAAGAACAGCGCGATGAACGTGAACAGCGCCGCGACGACCGCGATCAGCGGAACTGAATGCGTTCGCCCGGCGTCGCCAAAGATGCCCCAGAGAAACTCGTTCGGGTCGTTCGGCACGGCGATCCGCGCAACACTGAACAGACCGACGGCAACCAGCAACAGCAGCGTCGCTGGCGGCGCCAGCCACTTCAGTCGCGGCGCGGAGCGAGCGCGCAGCAGCCCAACGCCCATCCCGAGGAACGTCGCGATGAGCACGAAATTCTGATAGAAGCCGAACACGCGGACATACGCCGACGTGTAACGGATCCACGCGAGCTCGAAGAAGAGAATCAGGCCGGTGTAGCAGGCAAGACGGAGCGCGGGATGCTCCTCGCTCGGCTTGGTCGATCCAACGAGCGTCGGCGTTGGAGGCCGATTCAATGGCGCGTGGAGGGTTGACATACCAGTTGGACGACCTTTGTCAACCGGGCGTCACCCTCGGCGCCTGCGATTCTCGCCGTCGCACGAACGCATCCGAGCGTAAACAGATTCGTAGGTGCGATGCATGCACTTCAGTCGGCGGCTGGGACAGGATTGTAGAGACTGGTCGCCGCGGCCGAACTGATGTACATCTCGGATGCGCGATCGGCCATGCTGGGGGGGCACATGGGCACTCGCCGGATGGTGCGGCGTGACGTTTGGGATCGGGCGCGGTTCACTCGAGCGCTCGCGAGCATCGCCATGGGCACAGTGGCGATGCTCGGCGTGTTGTTCGCCGCTGCGCCGAAGGTTCAGGCGCAAGACGGCGATCGCGCGCGCTATGTCATTCGCGGACTGGTTCGCGATTCCCTGAACGCGCCGGTGCGAACGGCCTCCGTAAGCGTCTACGGGTTTTCCGGATCTACGTCGACGAACGATCGCGGAGAATTCTCGCTGTCCGGACTCCTGCACGGCACGCGAGTCATCGAAGTCGTTGCGCTGGGATTCAAACCCAAGTTGCTCGCCGTGATGGTCGACGACAGCACGCCTCGCGTCGAAGTCGTTCTCGCTCGACCGAAAGCGGTCGTCCTGGACTCGATGCAGGTTTTCGCGGATGAGCGGACGGATGTGGCGATCACGTCGCGGCGAACCGATCGTATCACGCGATCAGAGTTGACTCGAAGGGATATCGTCGGCCGAGATGCGTTCGAAGCGTTTGCCATCCTGCGGCCGCAGCTCTTTCACGGCCGCACATCGCCGAGCGGGTCTGCGATGACGCCGGCGTCTCAGCGAGCGCAGATGATTGCGAGAGATACACTGACGCAAGCGTCGGGAACACGCGTCATCTGTACGGGCACCCGCGCGTGCGACATCGACGGACGCCTATCCGTCTCTGTCGACGAGGGCCGGCCCGGTAGCCCCGACATCCTTACGGCTTTGCCCGCGCGCATCATCAAGGAGATGAGATACCTCTCAGACGTCGAGGCGTCCGCGAGGTTTGGCCTCTCCGCGGGCGGCGGACCAGTGTTAGTCGTGTATACGAGGTAGCTGCGCGCTATTTCTTCAGCGTAGCGCCAGCCTCCAGCCCGGCCGACAGCAGATTGACGAACAGCCTCGCCGCGCCGGGATTCACGGCCGCGAGTTGCTTGTCCAGCGACAGCGACGTGTAGATCACGAGCCCTTTCCCCATCGGCGCTATGAGAATCGTCGCCGGCGTCGGCGCCTGACCGGGATCGTTCATGGAAAGCACGGTGCGATAGCGAAGGTCGTAGCCCATCGGCACTCCGCGGGCGCGCTCACCGTTCCACGACTGGAAATCCTCGCCAGTGATCATGTTCGGCCAGGCGAGCACCGATGCCTTGGCGTTCACCGCGTGGACCTCGCCGTTCGGGTCAGCAATACGCGCGGGAATGCTGTCGAACACGATCGGGTAGGGGAGAATACCGCTGTTCGCGATCTCCTGGCCGCCCGGGAGCACGACCACAGTGCCACCCTTGCGCATGAAATCGCGAAGCGCGGGCACGGCCCCCGTGAGAGCGCCATCCTCGAATGCGCCGGCGCCGATCAGGATCGTGCTGAAGCCAGACAGATCGATGATTGGGAGGATCGACGGCTCCAGCGTATGGAGAGAGATCTGTAATTGGCCGAGCGGCTGCGTGACGTCGTCCGTTCCCTTGACGTACGCGATCTTCAGGCGCGACGGCACGTGGAGATCGACGATCTCGAATCGCTCCGCCGATGCGCGGAGATACAGCTGCGACGGAATGTGCGGATAGTCGCGCGTAATGGCGCCGAGCTGGAGCTGTCTGACGACCGTGACGGGCGGGCCGCCCTTCTTGGGCACGATCTTCGTCTGGACCTTGGCGACGACCGTCATGGAGTCCTGCCCAGGTTTGAGGATTCCACGAAGACGGAAGAAAACGTTCGCACTTCCGAGCGGCGGCAGCACGATGGTGCGCTTCACGGAATCAGGCTTCAACCCAACGGGCGGCGTAATCCACACGACGGCGGTATCGGGAGTGTTCTGCGCCGACGAGAGATAGACCCGGTAGAGACGATCGATCGGAAGGCCGGCGCGTTCATACTCCGCGATATGATCCATCAGCAGCGAAATCGACGGAACGCCCGTCACCGGACGACGGTTGTCGCCACGCACCGTGCCCGGCGCGCGCAGCACGAGCGGTGTCTCGATGAGGCGCACGTCCACGCCCGCGATGGTCACCGTTGCGTCGACGCCGCTCGTGGGAATGCGATCTTCGCCGCTGATGAGTTGCGCGATGACCGGGTGAAAGCGCGGAACCGCAATGGAGTGGAACCACGTCTTGTCGATCAGTCCGTTGAACTGCCACCAGTGAAAGTCGATCGCGTTGACGCCGATGCGGGCCGACCAATGCAACATGCTGTCGGACGGTAACGCGATCAGTGGATGCGGCACGCTGTCGCGTGGCAACATCGGCGGTGTGTGAACGAACGAGACGTTTGCGGTCCGGCTCGTGGCCGAGAGCTCCTTGAGGGTCAATGGCAGTTTGCCGCCATTGAAGACCGTGACGGTGAACGGCACCGAATCGCCCGCGGCCACGAAATCGTGGTCGACTGTGCCCTCGATGACGATGTTCGCCGCGGCCATCAGCGCTCGAGAAGCGCGATCATTGATCGTACCCAAGGACACCGCCATGTCGCCCGCGCCGCCGCCGCATCCCGGCACGCCGTCGATCGACGTGCAATTGAGGAGGCCGAGCAGGCGATTCGACCGTGCGACGACCAGCGCAAGGGCAGCCGCGAGTGTGTCCGCGTCGCCATTCGCTGCGCGTCCGCGAATCGCGGTGAGTGATTCCGCGAGCGTGTCCAGCGATGCTTGGGTACCGGCCGGAACCTGGCCTCGAAAGCGAGCGAGCGATGTGTCGATGCCGCCGAAGAACGTCGAGTCGTGACCTTCAGTGCGCGACGCTTCGATTCGAAAGAGTCGCAGCGTTTTGCCGAGTGATGGTGCAGCCACGGGCGGCTGCGTGCGTTGCAGACGCCGGATCTCTACGCCCATCTCGGCATATGTGCGGCCCGTCGTGCGATCGAACTCGCCGACGTCGATCTCCACCGAACCTGGCTGGCCACCTGAGCTGTCGACGCGGGTCAGCAGGCGCGACGGCGTCCACGGAGGAAGAAGCTGTGTTGCGCCGGACGGCAGCCGGACGCTGTCGCCGGCGAGCGCAAACGCTTCTCGCGCGAGGCGCGCGACGATGCGATGTGCGGCGTTGGCGTCGGACGAGTCGGCGAACTGCGCGATGATCACGTGCGGCCGAAATGCGCGTACAACCGAGACCACATCGCGGAGAAGGGAATCGCGAGGCCAGCCGGTATCGACGACTGAGTCCAGCTTCGTGAAGCCGAAATCGTACGCGCGCGTGAAATATTGATGTGCGCCGTCGCGCTCGCGCTCCGCGAGCAGTTCGGCGGTCCGCACGACACCAAGCGACGAACCGTGTTCGGTGCCCGCCACATTCTGACCGGCTTCGCCGCGCGTCAGTGAGAGGTACGCCGTCTCGACGTGTCGTCCGAGGCTGAGCCAGGCAATGACCGCGTTGTCCTCATCCTCGGGATGGGCCCCAATGATGAGGACACGAGGGGTCGTTCCGATCCCGGTGGCGGCCTGACGCCACGCTTGGGCTGCGGCGATCGTCGGGGCGAAGAGTGCCAGCAGGACTGCGCCGGCGCGAAAGACGGCGAAGGGGAGTTTCATACTACTATGACGGTAGTTGTCTCGCCGCGCGGCGCAAGGATCCGCAGGCGCTCGGACCATGTGCGGAGGGTTACGTCTTCATGAAGAGAGCGTGAACGTCCGCCTGGCCGGTCGTCCGCGTCGAGCATTCAGAAGTCGCAGCGTTTGCATTGACCCTGGACGTACTAACGGTAGAATCAAGTGGCTGCCCGGCGTTCTTCGGGCACGTACGAACCCAATCGCGTTTCTCGACTTGGAGGTCCTCGTGGAGCGGGCTTGGCCAATCGGCTTCTTTCTCGCTGCCGCCGTCCTGGCGAGCGGCGCCTTCAGCACGGTTCGCGCGCAGACACCCCCCGCGGCGACACAAGCCGCTCAGCCTGCGTCGTCGTCCAGCAAATTGAGCAAGGATGACCTGACCGCGTTCGCCAAGGTGCAAATCGCCATTGGCGTCGCGCACGACTCGGTTGACGCCGAGATGGCCTTGCCGGGCAACAAGAAGAACGAAGTGCAGAAGCAGCTGCAGGACAAGCTGCAGACGCAGGTCGATGAGATTCTGCATCACGCCGGCATGACCGAGCAGGACTATCGCGCGAAGACGTTCGTCGTCAGCACCGACCCTGACGCGCGCAAATCGTACGACGAAATCGTCGCGAAGCTCACCGGCGTTCCGACGCCAGGACAGCTTCCGCCCGCCAATGCCGTCGTGGGTAACCTGCCGGCCGGTGCAGTGGGCGTTCACATCGGGCACGTCGTCAACTCGTTCAACGACACGCCGAACATGATGGGGTTGCTCCCGCTCGCCACCGCCGAGGCGAATGTGGCCGCGCAGCATGCGCTGCTCGCCGCGCGCGCGCCGACGAATCTCGATCAGATGAAGCTTCACGCCGGCCACGTGATTCACGCGATCGATCCAACGATCGTGACGTCAGGACCGGGGCGAGGCTACGGCCTCAAGAAGGCCGCGACGGGCGTCGCAACGCATATCGAGCTCGCCGCGAAAGCTCCGGGCGCGTCTCAGAACGTGATCTTGCACTCGAACCACATCGCGACGTCGTCGCGCAACACGGTACAGCGCGCCGACTCGATGCTCGCTCTCGCGAAGCTCGTGCAGGCTGCGACGTCCGTCGACGAAGCAGCGAAGCTCGTGAGCCAGATGGCCTCACTCGCGCCGCAGCTGATGGCCGGCGCCGACATGAACCACGACGGGCGCATCACCTGGGAAGAGGGCGGCCTGCAAACAGCGCAGGACCACGTACAGCTCATGCTGCAGGGCGAGCCAAAGCCGAGCGGCAAATAGGTTTTTTCGTCGAGCAGGCGAGCACGGCGGCGCATCGCGCCGCCGTTTTGCTTGCTCGTTTATTTGCTCGAGCTCGCCGGTCTGGAACGTCGGTTGCCAATTGTCTGTCGCACACCGAGCAGGCAACCAGACAGATGCAAACCGACAGAAGAAAACGCCGACGAAGAATGCAGCTCAGCGCAGGCTTTGCCGTCGCGGTGGCGGCCGCGGCGATCCCCACGCTGACGCCTCATGGTTATCGCATGTCCAATTCATCTCGGGCGGCCCAGGCAGATCCGACGCCTGTCCATCTCGAGGCAGATCTTTCGCAGCGCCAACTAACGGTCTACGATGGAGACGAGCAGGCGGCGTCGTACGACGTCGCAATCGGCTCGAAGAAGTATCCGACGCCCACGGGAACGTATCGCATTCGCAAGATCGTTTGGAATCCGGCGTGGGTTCCGCCCGACCGTGGCTGGGCGAAGGGGAAGGAGGCGCAGGATCCAGGCGCGCCGTCGAATCCGATGCGCGCCGTGAAGATGTACTTCAAAGAGCCCGACTACTACATCCACGGCACGAACGCGCCCGAGAGCATCGGCGACGCTGCGTCACACGGATGCCTCCGTATGGAGGAAGGCGATGCCGCGAACCTCGCAAGATATCTGATGGAGCATGGCGGGCAGCCGCGAGACGAGAACTGGTTCTGGCGCGTGTTGCACTTCCGCAGCGAGACGAAGACGGTCTATCTCGACAACCCGATCTCGCTCACGATCTCGCAATAGGTCGCACGATGGGCTTGGCGGCGCGGACGAGCAGGGCGAGGTCCTGGTCGTCCATCGCCACCCATCGCTGCGGGATGGGCGCGAGACGGCGCGATTCTTCGTCGCACCGAAACGCGAGCCACCCTTCCCGAAGCTCGGTTGGCAGATTGAGCTTCACCAGTTGCCGTACGTGGCGTTCGAGGTCGGCCAGATCTCCGGCGCCTTCAGTGGTCGTGGACGACTCGACGGCCGAGGGACGAACGTCCCAGACTTCCCAGGACCGTCCATCTTCGTCCAGAAACTCTCGATGCGACATGGCTGGCGGCGGGTGGCGTTGCGGGTGATCGGACCTCCGGCGAACCGTCGGCCGGCATTGTGATCCAGATCACAGGAAGAAACAGGCCACCGCAGTACGGCGGGGTGTTTCAACTCAGACTGTCTTCAGAGACGTCAGCCACATCGGCTGCGCGAAGCACGCCGTACGGATCGCTCGTGCGAGTCGGGATGGCGACTCGGCAGAGGAGCTCCAGACGGTCGACCGGGATGGTCTCCCAGCCTGATGGGATTGGTCCGATGCGGCGGCGCTGCGAGCCCGAGTCGAACGACAGCCACCCATCGCGCAGGTCAGGAGCGACCGATGACGCGTTGCTGGGAACGGTGCTCCACACTCGCCACTCGACGCCCTGAGAATCGGTGAAGACGCGAATCGCCACGGCGGCGATTTGCATGCAAGAAACGTGGCCGAGCTCAATCGTCGTGGTTGGCTTCGTACTGTCGCTGCGCGTGTTCGCGCTCGGCGCCAAGTCGCTGGTCACGCTGTTTAGCGGACCGCATGGCCTTCGCGTGCGTCGATTCGGAGCGCACCGCGGGCAGCGAGAGCAGACGCTCGAGATCGTGGCCGGAGCACTTCGGACAAGCGGGAAGTTTTCCGCTTCGTACGAGGCCCTCGAACTCGTGGCCGCAGGCGTTACAGTGGAAATCGAAAAGAGGCATTTTCGCGGACGACGGAACGGAGAAAAAACGAGGAGGGTGGCTGACAACTTGAAAGCTGGAAGCTACCCCCCTCGTGTGTTCTCGTTACCGCAGCTAGCAAGAAACGCAGTGGTGCTGATTGATCGCGCCGAGCTTCTCCAGCAGAGCGATCGTCTCGGGGAAGGGGCGCAGTCGCTGCACTGGACCATTCGCCATGTCGACGACCGTCCGTCCATTGCGCGAGACGGCTTTCACGTCAGCGCCGTGAGCGACGAGATACTCGATCATCTCATTGTCGCCGCGCGCGGCTGCGTGATGCAGCGGCGTCATGCCCTGCTGATCGCGGGCATTCACGTCGGCGTGCAGTACTTCGACCAAGTACTTCATCGCCGGCATCCAGCCGTCCGGCGCGTGGCGATGCGAGTTGCCCGCGAAGCCGTTGCCGTAGCCGACGCCAGCTGCCGCATGGATCGCGTACACGCCAAGTCCGACCGGCGCTACTTTCGCAGCTGAGTCGACCCGAGGATCGAGCGGGAGCTGCGGGCCACCGCGTCCGCCACCGCCGCCGCCACGAGCCAGCGCCGCGGCACGTCCGCCCGCGGCGGAATCGCCCGGCGCGCCTGCCGCACCACCGCGACCGGCGCCGCGACCACCGCGTCCGCGGCCTGCTGCAGCCGGCTGCGCAATGCGCTGAGATGGAATGTTGATGTCAGCGCCATTCGCGACCAGCAGCTTCATCGCGTCGACGTCGACCGCATACGCGGCGCGCCAGAACGCGGTCGTGCCTTCGATATTCTCGAGACCGCAGTTGGCGTTGCCGCAATTGTTGAAGGCGAAGTACCATGGCTGCGCCGTCAGCCGAACGTTCGGGTTCGCGCCTTTCTTGAGCAGCGCCGCCATCAGGTCCAAGTACGACGTCTTTTGATTCTGAACGGCCTGCGGCTGCGGATAGCGTGAGCGTGGCGCCCACTGCGAATTGATCGCCGCGTACAGCGGCGTCATCGCGACCGTGCTCTGCATGTTCACGTCGGCGCCGCGATCGATGAGCTTCATCGCGATATCGAACTGGCCGTTGATGACCGCCAGCAAGAGCGGCGTCGTGGAATCCGCCATGCTGCGCTCGTTGATCGGCGCGCCCGCATCGAGGAGTGCCATGGCAGCCGCGATGTTGCCGTCGCGAGCTGCATGGTGCAACGCCGTGAGGCCACCAACGCCACCGACGGAATTCGCAAAGCCTGCGATGCCGCCGTTCAGGGTATCGACTTCCTCTGTGACTGGACCCTTCGCCGACGATGACGCGAGGAGAACCTTGCGGCCTTCCTCGATTGCGTGCTGCATCTGCTCTGGCGTGAACGGGCCCTTGGGCTGCGGGCCGGCGTTTCCGCGGCCCGGCCGGCCACCGAAGCCACCACCGCCGTTCGCTGCGGCTTCGGCCCGGCCTTGGGCCGCGTCGGCGGAGTCGGTCTTGTGCTTCTCCGGCTCATACGAGATGAGCACTTCATTGCGTCGCTTCGTCGCCGCCTGTTCGCGCGCGGACTCTTCTTGAACGACCTCGAAGCGTGAATGAATGGCCGCGTCGGCACCGTGCTTCATCAGCACGGTCACCGCGGTAGCGCGATCACGCTCAGCGGCAAAGAAGAGGGGCGTACGACCCCACGCGTTCTCCTTCGCGTTCACGTTCGCGCCGTGCTCGAGCAAATCTGTGATGGCGGCCGGATCGCCCGCGGCGGCGGCGAAGTGCAGCGGCGTCGTGCCGTTGCTCGTAGCGGCATTCACGTCGCTGCCGGCCTTGATCAATGCATCGATCACGACCGGATTGCCCGACCGCGCGGCGATGAGCAGCGGCGTGTAGTTGCCGATGCGCGTCACCGCCTTGACGTTGGCGTGCGCTTTCAGCAGCGCCGTCGTCAGCCCAGTGTCGCCTCGCTCCGCCGCCCAGTGGAGCGCCGTCATGCCGTCGCCCTGGGCGACGTTCACGTCGTTCTTCGAAGCGATGAGCTTGCGGACCGACGTGAGGTCGCCGCGCTGAGCCGCGTCGGCCACGAGCGGGTCTTTTCCCCCGGGTGCGGCGCCGAGCAGCGCGATTGCCGCCGAGATGCCCAACAGGCGAAGACCGTTGGCGCGGATGTGTGTCATGTCGTTTTCCTCGCTCGGATGATCAAACGCTGAGCGCGAACTCGCCGGACGAATCACCAAAGCTCTTCACATCGATTCCGTACTTGTGCATCAGCGTCAGGAAGACGTTGGCCATCGGCGTACCGTCCGGCGCCTTGAGGTGCAGGTTGCCCTCGAGCATGCCGTTGCCGTGTCCGAGCAGCAGCAGCGGGCAGCGGCGATGGTTGTGAATGTTGCCGTCCGCCATCGGCGAGCCGTAGATGATCGTCGTCTTCTCGAGCAGGTTCGAGTCGCCTTCCGGCGTCTCCTTGAGGCGCTGCAGGAAGTACGGCAGCATGCTGACGTGGTAGCGGTTGATCGTGTTGAAGTCGAGGATGTTCGCCTCACGACCACCGTGGTGCGACGCCGGGTGGAAGCCCTTGTTGGTTCCGCTCTCCGGATACGCGCGGCTCGATGCGTCGCGACCCGTCTTGAACGAGAAGACGCGGGTCATGTCCGACTCGAAGGCGAGCACCTGGAAGTCGAACATCAGCTTCATGTGCTCTTCGAACGAATCCGGAATGCCGGCAGGCGCTTCGGGCAGCTCGCGTGCTTCGCCGCTCGTATTGCGCGCTTCGACCGCCTGAATGCGACGCTCGAGCTCGCGGACGTTCTCGAGATACTGATCGACGCGCTCGCGATCCGACGCGCCGAGATTCGACTTGAGTGATTTGATGTCGCTCGTGATCCAGTCGAGGATGCTGGTGTTCTTCTTTCGATTGACCGCGCGGTCGGTGTTGTTCGCGCCGGCGCCAAACAGCAGATCGAAGGCGACGCGCGGGTTGCGAATCATCGGCAACGGCTCGTTCGGCGATGACCAGCTGATCGTGTCCGTGTACGCGCACGCGTAGTTGTAATAGCAGCCGCCGGCCTGATCGAGGTTCTCGATGCAGAGTTGCATCGAGGGGATCGCGGTGTCTTCGCCAATCTTTCGGGCGATGACCTGATCCATCGACGTACCGACGAAGAGGTCGGATCCCTGCGTCTGCTTCGGGTGCGATTGCGTGAGGAACACCGCGCTCGACCGGAAGTGGTCGCCGCCGATCTCCGGCGCATTGAACGCCTCGGCCATCCGCGTGTCGGTGTTGCTGACGATCGTCAGGTAGTTGCGCCAAGGCTCGAGCGAGGGCAGGGCACCCTCAGGAATCAGGTCGAACTTTCGGCCGACGCCCTGTGGCGCCCACAGGAACTTCGTGGCGCCCCAGGCATTGCTGCCTGCCGCGCCGTGCACCGATTCGATGGCGACGAATCGCGTCTTGTTCTGTGCGGCCGACGCCGCCTTCTTGCCGAGGAAGCTCGCCGCGGGCACCATGGCATCGAGATACGGGAGCGCCACGGTTGCGCCCAACCCGCGAAGGAAAGTGCGGCGAGGGATGCTCTTCCCGGTGAGGATCTGCATGTCTTCGGTCTCCTCGAGTTCTGTGGTCTCGGGCTAGCGGCTATTGTCGGCCGATACGGCTTCGGCTCGTTTGGTACGGAATGCGGGGCTGTTGACGACTCCCATTACAAACGACGACAGACGGTACTGCTTCGATTCGGCCTGGGCGGCAATCGCGCGGATCGTCGGCTGGTCGAAATCCTCCATACGCCGGCCGACGGCGTAGGCCATCAGGTTTTCCGTGAAGTTGCGCATCAGCGGAATCGGGCGCTTGAGCAGCGCGGCGATCAGATCGCTCGACGACGAGACCGCGGTACCGTCGTAGAGCTTGCCCTTCGTGTCGAGCATCTCCGCGTTCTCGCGATAGCGGTACTTGCCAGTCACGTCGAAGTTGTCGAGCGAGAGGCCAATCGGATCCATGAACTGGTGGCACGCGTTGCACGTCGGGTTCGCCCGATGGATTTCCATTCGCTCACGCGTGGTCAGCGTGTGACCACCCTTCGAGCTCTTGGTCTCTTCGAGCGCAGGAACCCCCGGGGGCGGCGGCGGCGGCGGCGAGCCAAGCAGCACCTCCATCACCCATTTGCCGCGGAGCACCGGCGAGGTGCGATCGGCAATGGACGTTTGCACCAACATGCTTCCCTGGCCGAGGATGCCGCGGCGCGTCGAATCGGGGTACGTCACCTTGCGGAACTCTGGGCCGGCAACATTGGGAATGCCGTAATGGTGCGCCAGCCGCTCGTTCACGTACGTCCAGTTCGCGGTGAACAGCTCGTTGATGCTGCGGTCGTTCTGAACGATGTCCTTGAAGAAGAGCGTCGTCTCTTCGCGCATTGCGTCCGCGAGCTGCAGGTCGAAATCCGGGAAGAGGAAGACGTCCGGATGCACCTTGTCGAGATCCTGAAGCCGCAGCCACTGTGCCGCGAATCGCGTCGCGAGCGCTTCGCTGCGCGGATCGGCGAGCATGCGATGCACTTCGCGCTCGAGCACCTTTTTATCGGAGAGCTTGTGCTGTTGCGCGAGGTTCAGCAGTTGCTGATCGGGCAGGCTGCCCCAGAGGAAGAACGACAAGCGCGACGCGAGATCGAAGTCGCTGATCTGGTAATCGGTGCCTTCGGCGACCTTGGCAGGCGTGCTCTCGAAGCGGAACACGAAGTACGGGCTCGCCAGCATGGCCTGAAGGGCGGTGCGAACGCCGTCTTCGAAGCCGTCGCGCGCCGCGGCGGTGTCGTAGAACGTCATGAGACCGGCGCGGTCGTGCGCCGTGAGCGGACGACGATAGGCGCGCGTCGCGAGGCGCGTGAGAATCGAGTCGGCGCAGGCGCGCTGTGCTTTCGCCGCCGTTGGGTGGCAGGTGAAGATGCGCTTCCGCGTCGGCGTCTCCGAGATCCCCGTGATCTTATCCGGGCCGAGGACCGCGATCTCGAGTAGGTGCGGCGGCTCGGTCGTGCCGGCGCTCGCCGTTCCGTTCGACGCACGTGACCACTCGTGCGGCTTGATCAAGTCTTCGTACGTGCCGTCGTTTCGGACGATGAACGAAGCCGTCAGGCGCTGTTGGCCGGCGTGAACGAAGATCGGATTCGTTCGAACGTAGTCCGCGCCGTTGGGCGCATCGGCCGACGCCAGATTGCGATCGGTGTTGTGCTCGTAGTGCAGCAGCGCGACCTGATGGCCGTCGATCGAGATGTCGACGTCCTGCAGCGGCATGCCGGTGCCGCCTGAGATGTTCAGCCGGAACGAGTACATACCGTCCGCGGGGAACGTGTGCATCGCGACGATGCCACCGCGCGTGCCGTACGGCGTGCCCTCGGTGTGGTCCCAGGGGTGTTGCGACGTGAACGGCGAAGCGCCGTACGTCACCATCGTCGAGATGGCCTTCCGGTCGCCGACCGCCATCGTGCTCACTGCCGCCGCGGCGTTCAGGTAGGAATTGAGCAGCGTCGGCGACAGCGCTTGCACGTCGGCGATGTTGTCGAAATTCGCGCTTTTGGTATCCAACGGCAGATAGTCGCCGGCGTTCACCTCGAGACCGAGCAGATCGCGAATCGCATTCTCATATTCCGCGCGATTCAGGCGCTGGAATGTGCGGTTGCCCGGGTTCGGCTTTGACGCCTTGTCGATCGTCTGCTCGATTGTTTCGACGAGAGCGGTCAGAGTGTCGCCGCGTGGTTTTCGCGAGCCCGGCGGCGGCATCATTTCGGAGCGGAGCGTCTTGATGACTTTCTCCGCCACGTCGGTGTTGTCGAGTAGCGAATCGACGTCGAACTTCGCGAGTGAGAGATTGCCTTGACGCGATGTTGCACTGTGGCAGGTGGCGCAGTAGCGCCTCACCACGCTGTTCAGCGCTTCCGTCGACACGCCACGAGCGCCGACGCGTTCGGGCCGAACGTGTCCGCCGATCGCTGTACCGACGCTGAACGCGATGCCGGCGGTGGCGGTTGCAATCCCTGCGAAGAAAAGCTTCATGATCTCCTGAGCCTCGGGTCAGCCGTCATGCTTTTCTTTTATCGGAGCGCGTCGCACCCGGACCGAGGCGCGACGCTGGCGCAGTGGAGCAAATTCGCGTGGTTACGCTTCCCGAAGTCGTTGAGTAGCCTGGCGATTACGGCCTCCATCGTTGGCTCCCCACGGGTAAGCACAGCCGACAAGAAACGCCCCTCGGAACGCCCATCCATAGCTATACGCACTTGGAGTATCTGGCGTTTAAGGTAGTAAGGCAAGTGTTGCCGACCGGCTTTTGTG
>Ga0207652_10000681_pt1 | contig 33162 bp, 26 predicted proteins | sample KBSC63BmetaG_FD_184334 | JGI IMG/M metagenome (GOLD analysis project Ga0207652, IMG submission 184334) | Corn rhizosphere microbial communities from Kellogg Biological Station, Michigan, USA - KBS C6-3B metaG (SPAdes) (version 2) | ecosystem: Host-associated > Plants > Roots > Rhizosphere ...
TCATCCTCGGCAAGGGCCGCGTGTGGTGGCCCAAGCCGGTCGACCTCGCCCGCTTCTGGCTGCAGCGCACCGCGCCGGCCGGGCGCGCCTGAGAGGCCTCTCCGTGGCGACTGCGGCCGGCCGGCTCGCCCTGCTTGCCCTCCTGGCGCTGGTGTTCGCCCCGCTCGGCCCCGCCGCGGCGGAGAAGGACACGCTCACCATCGGGATGCCGAGCGACGTCCCGATCTTCGACACCCACCGGGCCACCGGCCTCTACAACGGCAGCGTCCTCAACCAGGTGTCGGAGCCGCTGGTGCTGCTCTCGAGCAAGGGCGAGGCTCAGCCGTGGCTCGCGGAGTCGTGGGAGCAGTCGAAGGACGGCAAGACGTGGACGATCAAGCTCCGCAAGGGCGTGAAGTTCACCGACGGCACGCCCCTCACCGCGGAGGCGGTGAAGTTCAGTCTGGAGCGGTTCCGCAAGCACTCGATCGGCAAGGCCACCCTCGCCGTCGTGGAGAGCATCACCGCGGTGGACGAGCACACCCTGCGCCTCACCACCCGCGCCCCGTACGCGCCCCTGGCCAACACCCTCGGCTACCACTGGATCGTGGTGTACAGCGAGGCCCAGATCAAGAAGGTGGGCGACGAGAACCTCCACACCGCGCCGGTGGGCAGCGGCCCCTTCAAGTTCGTCCACCACAAGCGCGGGCAGGAGGTGCGGCTCGAGGCAAACGATCAGTACTGGGCGGGCAAGCCCCGGCTGCGCACCGTGATCAGCCGCCCGTATCCCGACATCTCGGCTCGGGTGCTGGCGCTCGAGAGCGGTGACGTGGACCTGATCTTCCAGGTGCCACCCCAGGAGGCGGCGCGGCTGGCCCGCAACCCGAACCTGGTCGTCTACACCCCGCCCACGGCCCGGGTGATCTGGCTCTACCTGAACACCCAGGAGGTCTTCAAGGATCGGCGGGTGCGGCAGGCCCTCTACCACGCGATCGATCGGGCCGCGATCGTGAAGAGCGTGTTCGCGGGCACCGCCACGCCGCTCCACTCGCCGGGCCCGGCGGGCAGCTACGGCTACACCGAGACCCACGATCACTACGGCTACGACCCCGAGAAGGCGCGCCGCCTGCTGCGCGAGGCGGGCCAGCCCTCGCTGACCTTCACGGTGCACCACACGCCGGGCCGCTACCTCCTGAGCGGGCAGGTGCTGGAGGCGATCCAGGGCTACCTCAAGCAGGTCGGGGTGACCATGAAGATCATGGACCTCGAGTGGGGCACGCTCTCGCAGCAGGCGGCCTTGCCGGTCGAGCGCAACCCGGTGCAGGCCGCGCTCTTCGGCTGGCGCTCGGTGAACGGCGACATCGACAGCGCGATCCAGGACTTCGGCTCCCGCTTCTGGCGTCCGGCCGGCAACAATCTCTCGTTCTACAAGAACGAGGAGTTCGACCGCCTGCTCGAGCAGGAGCAGGGCGCGCTCGATGCCAAGAAGCGCCTCGCGATGCTGTCCCGCATGCAGGAGATCCTCATGGAGGACGCGCCCGCCATCTTCCTCTACGGCGAGCCGCAGATCTGGGCGGCCAAGAAGAGCCTGAAGGGGCTCGACTGGAACCCGCTGGAGTCGCTCTTCCCGCTCCACCGGGCCCACTTCGAGGACTAGCGCCCGCCCGCGTCGGCCATGCTGCGCCTCTGCCTCACCCGCTGCCTGGCCGGCGTGCCCGCCCTGCTGCTGGTCACGGTCCTGGTGTTCGCGGTGATCCGCCTCATTCCCGGCGATCCCGCGCGCCTCCTCGCCGGCGACATGGCGACCGAGGAGACGGTGGCCGAGCTGCGCCAGCGCTGGCAGCTCGACCGCCCGCTGCCCGTGCAGTACGCCGCGTATCTGGAGCGCCTCGCCCGGGGCGACCTCGGCCGCTCCACCGCCACGTCGCTCCCGGTGGCGGGCGAGCTGGCCGAGCGCTTCGGCCGCACCCTGCTGCTCGCCGCGGCCGCCATCCTGGTGGCGGCCACGCTCGGCGTGCTCCTGGGCATCCTGAGCGCCACCCGGCGCGGCAGCGGCCTCGACGTGGTGGCCACCGTGCTCGCGCTGGCCGGCGTCTCCACGCCGATCTTCTGGTCGGGCCTCATCCTGATCCTGCTGTTCTCGGTGCAGCTCCCCTGGCTGCCCGCCGGCGGGACCGGCGGGCTCTCGCACCTCGTCCTGCCTGCGGTCAGCCTCGGGCTCTTCGGGGCCGGGGTGATCGCCCGCCAGACCCGCTCCAGCATGCTCGAGACGCTGGGTCAGGAATTCGTGCGGACCGCGCGGGCGAAGGGGCTGGCCGAGCGCGCGGTCGTCTACAAGCACGCGCTCAAGAACGCGATGATCCCGGTGGTCACCGTGCTCGCCGATCAGTTCGGCCGCATGCTGGGCGGAGCCATCCTCACCGAGACCGTCTTCTCGTGGCCGGGCATGGGCCGCTACCTGATCGAGGCCATCGCCATGCGTGATTATCCGGTGATCCAGGGGATCATCCTGGTCTTCGCGAGCTCGTTCCTGGTGGTGAACCTCCTGCTCGACATCTCCTACGTGCTGCTCGACCCGCGGGTGCAGCTGGAATGAGCGCCCGGGCACCGGGCGCCTCACGGTCGGAGGGGGCCGGCATGAGCGCCCGGGCACCGGGCGCCTCACGGTCGGAGGGGGCCGGCATGAGCGCCCGGGCACCGGGCGCCTCACGGTCGGAGGGGGCCGGCATGAGCGCCCGGGCACCGGGCGCCTCACGGTCGGAGCAGCCGGAATGAGCGCATCGCGATGACGCGCGGGCGCGCGCGGCTCCGGCGCTTCCTCCGGCACCGCGGCGGCGTGGCCGGCGGCCTGATCGCGGCCCTCTTCGTGCTCACCGCGCTGCTCGCCCCCTGGCTCGCGCCCCACGACCCGGAAGCGATGCAGCTCGGCGCGAGCCTCGCCCCGCCGTCGCGCCTGCACCCCTTCGGGACCGACAGCCTCGGCCGGGACGTGCTTTCCCAGACCATCTACGGGGCGCGCATCTCGCTCACCATCGGCTTCGTCTCGGTGGGCCTGGCCCTGCTGGCCGGCGTCCCGCTCGGCGCGCTGTCCGGTTACGTGGGGGGCTGGCTCGATCGGCTCGCCATGCGTGGCGTCGACGTGCTGGTCTCCTTCCCCACCATCCTGCTCGCGATCATCGTGATCACGATCTTCGGCCCGGGCCTTCTCAACGCGATGCTCGCGATCGGGATCGCCCAGGTGCCGCTCTACGCGCGGCTGGTGCGCGGCGCGGTGCTGCGGGTCAAGGCCCTCGACCACGTGTCGGCGGCCCGCGCGGTCGGCGCGGGCGAGGGGCGCATCCTGTGGCGCCACGTGCTGCCGAACTGCGTGGCTCCGGTGCTCGTGCAATCCACGCTCTTCTTCGCCACCGCCATCCTCTCCGCGGCGTACCTCGGCTTCCTCGGCCTCGGCGCCCAGCCGCCCACCCCGGAGTGGGGCACCATGTTGAGCAAGGCCCGCGACTTCCTGCGGGTGGCGCCCCACGTGTCGGTGTTCCCCGGCCTCACCATCATGCTCACCGTGCTCGGCTTGAACCTGCTGGGCGACGGCCTGCGCGACGTGCTCGACCCGCGCGCGGGCGCGGCCTGACCACCTCCAACCTGGAGATCGCGATGCGCTATCGCTGGCCCGACGGCAAGCAGTCCGCGGCGGTGCTGTCCTTCGACTTCGACGCCGAGTCCGGCTTCTACTTCCGCGAGCCGGAGAAGGCCAAGCGCAGCCTCGGCGACCTGGAGGAGCGCCGCTTCGGGCCGCGGGTGGGCGTGGACCGCATCCTGCGCCTGCTCGACCGGCTGAAGCTGCGCGCCTCCTTCTTCATCCCGGGCTGGACGGTGGAGCACCATTTCCCGGAGTCGGCGCGTATCCGGGACGCGGGCCACGAGATCGGGGCCCACGGCAACATGCACGAGGCCCTCGGCTTCCTCGACGAGGCGCAGGAGGAGCGGGTGATGCGCGAGCAGCTCGACATCCTGAAGTCGCGCCTCGGCGTGCGCCCGGCCGGCTACCGCTCGCCGTCGTGGGACGTCAACGTGTGGACGCCGGCGCTGCTCAAGCGGCAGGGCTTCCTCTACGACTCGTCCCTGATGGGCAACGACGTGCCCTACGAGATCGACACCGGCGAGGGACCGCTGATCGAGGTGCCGGTGCAGTGGCTGCTCGACGACGCGCCCCTCTTCCGTCACGTGTACGGGGCCACCAACGCCATCGCGGATCCGGGCCGCGTGCTCCAGATGTGGAGCAAGGAGTTCGCGGCCATGCATCCCGAGAGCGGCTGCTTCGTGCTGACCTGCCACCCGTTCGTGAGCGGGCGCGCCTCCCGCGTCGCGCTCCTGGAGGAGCTGGTGACCTACATGCGGCGGGCGCGGGGCGTGTGGTTCACCACCTGCGAGGAGGTCGCGCGCTGGCACGCGAGCCGGCCGGCGGAGCCCGCCGGGTCGGCGCCGGCGAAGGGTCGGGGCGCGGCTACCGGGCCGCAGGCTTCTCGGCCGGCGCAGGCGTCGTCGACGGCGTCTGGCGAACGCGCACGGGCACGCCGCTGACCAGCGAGTCGGCGGGGTCGAGGATCACCGCGTCGGACGGCGAGAGCCCCGTCACGACCTCCACGCTCCGACCGTAGTCGCGCCCCAGGGTGACCGGGACCAGCTCGGCCCGACCGTCCCGCACCACCGCGACCCGCAGGCCCTCGGAGCGGAAGAGCAGGCTGTTGGCGGGGATGGTCATGCCCCTCGTCTCGAGCCCGACCCGCAGACGAACCACCACGTAGGCCCCGGGGAGGACCTCGGCGTTGGGGTTCTCCATCTCCACCTCGCTCAGCATGGTGCGCGCGATGGGATCGAGCGCGGTCGAGGTCCGGGCCAGGGTGCCCCGGTAGACCTTGCCCGGGTTCTCCTCGAGCGTGATCGTGGTCGGGGTGCCGGGGCGGGCGGCCTGGGCGTAGGCCTGCGGCACCGAGACCGCGACCCGCAGCTTGCTGGTCGACGCGAGGCGGAACAGCTCGCGGGCCTGGCCGCTCGCCCCCGCGTCGATCAGGGCGCCCACGTCGGTGTTGCGAGCGGTGATGACCCCGTCGAACGGAGCGGTGACGCGCTGGAAGGACTGCAGGTCCTCGAGCCGCTTCACGTTGGCGCTGTTCGACTCCACGATCGCCCGCTTGGCGTTGTAGTCGCTGGTCTTCTCGTCGGTCTCCTGGCGCGAGACCGCGTCGCGCTTGAGGAGGGTCTGCCAGCGCTCCGCGGTGGTCTGGGCCATGGTCATGTTGGCGCGCGCGTTCTCGAGCTCGGCCCGGGCCTGCCGCAGCTGCTGGTCCAGCTCCGGGGTCTCGATCTCGGCGAGGATCTGGCCCTGGGTCACCCGCGCGCCGATGTCGGCGTACCACTTCTTGAGGTAGCCGCTGGCGCGCGCGTAGATCGGCGCGTCGATGAAGGCGCGCGCGGTGCCCGGCAGCACCAGCTCGTCGCTGGGCGACGAGGCGGACGGGTGAATCACCGCCACCGTGGGCACCGCCGCCTCCCGGGTCGCCCGTTGCAGCGCGGCGTCGGCGCCCCGCCGGTCGTGGAGGCCCGCGTAGATGGCCAGCCCCAGCGCGACCGCGCCCAGCGCCAGCAGCCAGACCCCGCGCGAGCCCCTCACGCGGCCGGCTCGGGAATCGGGGGCGGGGCGGGCCGCCGCCGGCCGTGGAGGAGACTGAAGACCGCGGGGACGAAGACGAGGGTGGCGATGGTGGCGCAGATGAGGCCGCCGATGACCGCCCGGCCCAGAGGGGCGTTCTGCTCGCCGCCTTCGCCCCAGCCGAGGGCCATGGGGATCATGCCGATGATCATGGCGAGCGCGGTCATCAGCACCGGACGGAAGCGGGTGACCCCGGCCTCGATGGCGGCTTCCCGCGCGTCGCCGTGCTCGCCGAGGCGCTCCTTGGCGAACGACACCACCAGGATGCTGTTGGCGGTGCCCACCCCCATGCACATGATCGCGCCCATCAGGGCCGGGACGCTCAGGGTGGTGCCGGTGAGGAACAGGAACACGATGATGCCGGCGATGGCGGCGGGCAGCGCGGTGATGATGATGAAGGGATCGAGCCAGGACTGGAAGTTCACGACGATCAGAAGATAGACGAGGACGATCGCGAATGCGAGGCCGCCCAGGAGGCCCAGATACGAGGCCCGCATGGTCTCGACCTGCCCGCGCAGGGTCATGAAGCTGCCGCGGGGCAGGTGCGGGCGGTTGGCCTCCACGATCCGGGCGATGTCGCGGCCCACCGCGCCCAGGTCCCGGTCCTGCACCGAGCCGTAGATGTCCACCACCCGCCGGGTGTTGTAGTGGGAGACCACCGCCATGCTGCTCCCGCGCTCGATGGAGGCCACGTCGCCCAGGATCTGCGGCCGCGCGGTCGGGGTCGCGCCCCCGAGCGGAATGTTCTGTAGATCCTGGAGCGACTGGACCGAGTACTGCGGGGCCTGGGTGACCAGGCTGTAGCTCACCCCGTTCTCCCAGTTCAGGAAGGTGGCGGGGTTGGTCTGGCCGCTCCCGCTCAGGGTCAGCAGCACGCTGTTGGCCACGTCGCGGGGCGTGAAGCCGGCGCCGGCGGCCTTGGTGCGATCCACGCTGACCTCGAACCGGGGGGAGTCGAACGTCTGCTGGACGCGCAGATCGGTGAGACCGGGGACCTGGCGCAGCTCGGCCATCATCTTGTTCGCGACCTGTCGGTTGCCCTCGAGGTTGCTGCCCTCGATCTGCACGTCGATCGGGGCGGGCAGGCCGAAGTTGAGGATCTGGGTCACGATGTCGGCGGGCACGAAGTAGAAGGTGACCCCGGGAAACTCCTCGGGCAGCCGGCGGCGCAGCGCCCGCACGTGATCCTCGGTCGGACGGTGTCCCTTCCGCAGCGTCACCAGGATGTCCGCGTCGGCGGCGCCGATGAAGCCGGAGCGGCTGTAGATGGTGTTGATGGTCGAGTACGGCATCCCGATGTTGTCGATGATGTTGTCGAGCTCGCCCTCCGGGATCTCCTGCCGGATCGAGGCCTCCACCAGGTCGGCGAGGCGGGCGGTCTCCTCGATGCGGGTGCCGGTCTTGGCCCGGGCGTGGAGGATGAACTGCCCGTTGTCGCTCGTGGGGAAGAAGTTCTCGCCCAGCCACGGGACGAGCAGCCAGGCCAGCAGGCACGCCGCCAGGAAGGCCCCGCAGAAGACGCCCTGGCGCGAGAGGAGCCGGACCAGCAGCCCGCGGTAGGCGTGGCGCGTCCGCTCGAAGGTCCGCTCGAACCCGCGCTGGAGCGCGGTGAGCGGATTTCGCGAGGGCCGCGGGTGGTGGTCGTGCGGGCGCAGCAGGTACATGGCCAGGGTGGGCACCAGGGTGCGGGAGAGCACGTACGAGGCGAGCATGGCGAACACCACCGCCTCGGCCAGGGGCACGAAGAGGTACCGGGCCACCCCGCTCAGGAAGAACATGGGCAGGAACACGATGCAGATGCAGAGGGTGGAGACGAGCGCGGGGACCGCGATCTGGGCCGCGCCCTCGAAGATGGCCGAGCGCAGGTCGCGCCCGTCCTCCAGATACCGCTCGATGTTCTCGATGGTCACGGTGGCGTCGTCGACGAGGATGCCCACCGCGAGGGCGAGGCCGCCGAGCGTCATGATGTTGATGGTCTCGCCCAGGAAGCTGAGGGTGATCACCGAGGTGAGGATCGAGAGCGGGATCGACACCGCGATGATCAGGGTGCTGCGCCAGCTCCCGAGGAAGAGCAGGATCATGAGGGCGGTGAGGCAGGCCGCGATGATCGCCTCGTGGATCACTCCCGAGATCGCGCCCCGCACGAAGATGGACTGGTCCGCGAGCAGGTCGATCTTGAGCTCCGGCGGCAGCGTGGTGGCCACGCGCGGGATCGCGGCCCGGATGTTGTCGACGATGTCCAGGGTGGAGGCGTCGCTCGCCTTGAGCACCGTCAGCAGGGTGCCGCGACGGCCGTCGCGCCGCACGATGTTGGTCTGCACGCTGAACCCGTCCCGCACGTTGGCGACGTCGCGGAGGTAGATGGTGGAGTTGCCCATCACCTTCACCGGCACGTTGGCCAGCTCGGGCACGGTGCGGGGCGCGGCGTTGAGGGTCACGTCGTACTCGAGCCGTCCGATCTTGGCGGTGCCGGACGGCAGGATCAGATTCTGGACGTTCAGGGTGTCCAGCACCGCGGAGGGCGACAGCCCCTTGGCCTGCAGGAGCCGGGGGTTGAGGTCCACCATGATCTGCCGCTGCTTGCCCCCGTAGGGCCACGGGATCGCCACCCCCGGGATGGTGACGAGCTGGGGCCGCAGGAAGTTCACGCCGAGGTCGAAGAGCTCCTGCTCCGCGAGCCCCTCCCCGGACAGCGCGAGCTGGAGGATCGGCACGCTCGACGCGCTGAAGTTGAGGATGAGGGGCGGGGTGGTGCCCGGCGGGTACGAGCGGATCACGGTCTGCGAGATCGCGGTGATCTGGGCGTTGGCGGTGTCGAGCCGGGCGCCCGGTTGCAGGTAGACCTTGATGATCGACTGCCCGCTGGTGGTGGTGGACTCGATGCGCTGGATGTTGTCGACGGTGGTGGTGAGGGTGCGCTCGAAGTTCGACGTGATGCGCCCCTCCAGCTCCTCCGTGTTCAGCCCCCGGTAGTTCCACGCCACCGCGATGACCGGGATGTTGATCGACGGGAAGATGTCGGTGGAGGTCCGCGCGATCACCACCGGACTCGCGATCAGGATGAGCAGCGCGAGGACGATGAAGGTGTACGGCCGGTCCAGGGCGATGCGGACGATCCACATGAGCGAGGGCTCAGCCGGTCACGGCCCGTCGGCCGGCCTCGCGCAGCAGGCGCCGGTCGGCCTCGGGGGTGGCGGCCTGCGGCAGGCTCACCACCAGGTCCTGGGTGTGGGTCGGGACGATCTTGCCCTCGGGCCAGTGGGTGCCCCACGGATCCTGGCCCTCCTGCACCGCGCGGATCCCATCGCGCACCATCCGGCGCAGCATGATGACCCCGCGGTCCGTGGAGGCGAGGTGCTCCACCGCGTGGACCGCGATCGTGCGCTGGCTCGACTGGGCGTCGTAGTCCGCCGGGAAGCGCTGCCGCTCGTCGTAGGGCCGGTCGCCGGACTGGCCGAAGCCGGGCCGCGCCACCTGCTCCGGGGTGAGACCCCACGCCAGATCCACCTGGGCCAGCTCGAAGTTCGTGGTGTGCGTCTCGTCGTTGGGCACCGCCCAGCGGATGATCACGGGTCGGCTCGCGGGCTTGGGGGCGGCGGCCTCCTCGATCTCCCGCGTGAACTGGTGGACGTTGGGAGGCATGTAGTCGCAAATTCGCACCCACGCCAGATCGTTCATGCGGCGGGTCGCGATGTAGACCATGCCCGCCTCGGTGGTCAGCCAGTCGAGCTCCGGCACCACTCCGAAGGCCTCGGTGAACTGGTAGCCGCTCGACAGCGCGTGCAGGAACGCGGTGTGGACCGGATCCATGCTGTTGTCCTTCACCTGCAGCCAGTGGCAGGGCAGCGTGAACTCGGCCGCCGGCATCAAGGTGAGCCCCGGCACGTCGAACGAATCGTAGAGCGGGAAGACGGGACGCCGCTCGGGCGGGCCCATGTAGGCGAAGACCAGCCCGCAGAACTCGTGCACCGGATAGGCGCCCTGCCACACGCGCTCACAGAGGCGGCTGCCCGCGGGCTCGCCCGGCGTTTCGAGACAGCGACCGTCGACGTCGAAGACCCAGCCGTGGTAGCAGCAGCGCAATCCGCGCTCGAGCGGGATGCCGAACTCGAGCGAGGTGCCGCGATGCGCGCAGTGCAGGTGCAGCACGCCGGTGCGCTGGCCGCGGTCGCGGAACACCACGAGGTCCTCGCCCAGGATGCGCACGCGTCGTGGTGGCCCGTCGAGATCGCGCGCAAAGGCGACCGGCTGCCAGAAGCGCCGGAGGTACTCGCCAGCGGGCGTGCCGGGCCCGACCGGAGTCAGCTCCGGATCCGGGAGCGGGGTCACACGACGCGCGTAGCCGTCGTACGGACTACCGGACACGCGAGGCGGGGCCATCGGTGGGCCACAGCATGGGGCCAGGTTGCGCGCTCGTCAAGTCGCGGCCGCCAGGGCGGAGGGCCTCCAAGTCGGCTCGGGAACAGCGCAAACACTGCGCGACGCGCAGATCTCCCATCGTGGGTGGCAGGCTTCCCAGAGAGGGGGTTTCGGTGGTGCTGTCAGCCTCAAAACACTAATATAAACAATATCTTATCGCTGGCTTGGGCCTTGCTACCCGTGCGACCCATGGCTACCACACAGGCTACATCAACGCGGACCGTTCTGACCGGCATCGCAGTGCTCCTCGCCGGCTGGCTGGCCCTCGCCGGCGGAGCCCAGGCAGAGGTCGAGAGCAGCCCAATCGCCATGGCCGTGAACCCGGCCTCCCAGGACATGGCGGAGCCGATTCCCGCGGTCTGGTCCGGGGATGCCACCCGGAACCAGGCCAGACATCTGGAAGCCAGGGCGGAGGCCAGCTGGGGAGAGACCAGCTGGGCGGAAGTGTTCGGCCAGCCCTCCCGGGCCCCCCTCATCCGCACCGCGAGTCTCGCCGCGGTGCCGGTGGCGGCTCCCATGGTGCGCCCCGCGGTCCTGAAGACGGTCCGGCCGGTCGCGGCCTACCGGGTGCACGTGAACGCGCACGTGCGCTTCTTCCTGGACCGCTTCCAGACCGGGTACCGCCGTGAGGTCGTGGAGGGCTGGCTGGCGCGCTCCGGCCGCTACCTCCCGATGATCCTCGAGGTGTTCCGGGAAAAGGGCCTGCCCGACGACCTGGTGTTCACGGCCATGATCGAGAGCGGCTTCAACCCGATGGCGGTCTCCCACGCCGGCGCCAAGGGTCTCTGGCAGTTCATGGCGCCCACCGCCCGTCTCTACGGCCTGCGGGTGGACGGCTGGCTCGACGAGCGCCTCGATCCCGAGAAGTCCACCGTGGCCGCGGCCAACTACCTGCGCGACCTCTACGCGCAGTTCGGCTCGTGGGACCTGGCCCAGGCGGCCTACAACGCGGGCGACGCCAAGGTCCAGCAGGCGATCGACCGCACCGGCTCTCGAGATTTCTGGACGCTGCACCGCAGTCCGCTGCTCCTCGACGAGACCAAGAACTTCGTGCCCGCCATCCACGCGGCCACCCTCATCGGCCGTGCCCCCGAGCGCTACGGCTTCTCGGTGGTGCCGGAGGAGCCGCTGCAGTACGAGCGGGTGACGGTACCCCGCAGCAGCCGCCTCGTCCGGCTCGCCGCGCTCTCCGGCGTCGCGCTCCAGGACCTCGAATCGCTGAACCCGGAGCTCCGCCAGAAGCAGACGCCGCCCGACGCGTCGTACGGGCTCAAGGTGCCGGTGGGCACCACCTCGTTGATAGAGGCCGCGGCGGACCTGGACGCGGCCACCCCGCGGATCGCCCCCGCCCCGCGCGCGGGCGTCCACGTGGTCCAGGCGGGCGATACCGTCTGGCGCATCGCCCGGCAGTACGGAGTCGCGGTCAAGCTGCTCGTGAAGTGGAACGGGCTCGATCGTCCGGATCGGATCTTCCCGGGCGAGCGGCTCCGCGTCACCGCGCTCCCCGCGACGTCCTAGCGCGCGTCCGTCGCCCGGTCGCCGGGCCCCACCCGGTTGACCGGGCCGCACGGTCGTGGACAATAGCGGCCCGGAGGTCCCCATGGGCCGACTCGACGGGAAGATCGTGGTGGTCACCGGCGCGAGCCGGGGCATCGGCGCCGACATCGCCCGGCTCTTCGCATCCGAGGGTGGCCGGGTGATCTGCGTCGCCCGCACCGTCCAGGAAGGCCAGCACCCCTTCGCGGGCTCGCTGGAGAGCACGGTGGCCGCCATCCGCGAGGCGGGCGGCGAGGCACACGGCATCGGCGCCAACATCTCGGAGCCGGCGGAGTGCGAGCGGCTGATCCGCGAGACCCGCGAGCGCTACGGCCCGGTCGACGTGCTGGTGAACAACGCGGCGCTCACCTACTACGTGCCGATCAAGGACTACCCGGTCGGCAAGTGGCTCCGCTCGTGGGCGGTCAACTTCCACGCGCCCTTCATCCTGAGCCAGCTCGTGCTCGCGGACATGATCCCGCGGCGCACCGGGGCCATCGTCAACATCTCCTCCGGCTCCGCGATCGGACCGGGGCGCGGGCCGTACCCGGACCCGGCTGTCGCCGCCCGCGGTGGGACCTGCTACGGGGCCGAGAAGGCCGCGCTCGAGCGCTTCACCCAGGGGCTCGCCTCCGAGGTCTATCAGTACGGGGTCTCGGTCACCGCGCTCTCGCCGTCGCAGGTGGTGCCGACGCCCGGCACCGTGCACCACCGCCTCGTCAGCGGGCTCGACGACCCGCGGGGCGAGCCGCCGATCCTGATGGCGCGGGCGGCGCTGCTCCTGGCCACCGAGTCCTGCGAGCGGGTGAGCGGCCGCGTGACCTATAGCCAGCAGATCCTCCGCGAGTTCGGCTGGATCGAGTCCGCGCGGGGCCGCGGGGTCGACTCCCGCGGCAGCGGGTACTCCGAGATCTAGCGGGCGACGTGGTGCCGGACGGCCGCCTCCGGCGGGTCGTCGTGGTCGGCGCGACCGGCGCGGGCAAGTCCACCCTGGCCGGGCGCCTGGCGCAGGGACTGGACGTGCCGTTCGTCGAGCTCGACGCGCTCTTCTGGGGACCGCAGTGGACGCCGGCCGCGCCCGACGACTTCCGCGCACGCGTGGACGCGACCAGCGCGGGCCCGGCCTGGGTGATCGCGGGCAACTACGGCGCGGTCCGCGACCTGCGGTGGCCGCGCGCCGACACCATCGTGTGGCTCGACTACCCCCTCCCACTCGTCCTGGCCCGGCTGACCGCGCGCACGCTCCGCCGCGGGATCACGCGCGAGATCCTGTGGAATGGCAATCGCGAGTCCCGGCCCTCTTCCGGGAGCCCGCCCACGCGCACGCGCGCGTCGTCCACCTGCGAACGCCACGGGCGGGCCGGGAATGGCTCGCGGTAGAATGTGGCGCTCGCGCCATGCCACCTCGACCAGGAGCGGACCCTTGAAGCGGCGCGCCCTTCTCGCGCTCCTGGCCGGCGCCGCGGCCGGCCGGCTGGCCCGCCCGCGGCGCCTCGCGGCCCAGACTCGCGTCCGACTCGGCTACCTCTCGGGCGGTCGGCGGGAGGACAACGTGGAGAACACCGTCGGGGTGCTGCGGGACAGCCTGCGGGAGCTCGGCTGGCGGCCTGGCGAGAACATCATCATCGAGGAGCGCTGGGCGAGCGGCGACGCCACCGTCATGCCGCGGCTGGCCCGCGAGCTGGTCGCGGAGCGGCCCGACATCCTGGTCGCCACCGGCACCACCGAGACCCGGGCGCTGCACGAGCTGACCAACACCATTCCCATCGTCTTCATGCAGCTCGCGGTCGATCCGGTATCGGTGGGGTTCGTCCAGCGCATCTCGCGGCCCGGCGGCAACATCACCGGCTTCATGCAGTGGCCGCAGTCTCTCTGGGGCAAGCGAATCGAGCTCCTGACCGAGCTCCTGGGGCGGCCCCCTCGCCGCCTGGCCTGGGTCGGCAACCCGGGCAACGCGGGCAGCGCCGGCAACTGGGCCGACGCCCGGGAGGCGGCGCGCCGGGTCGGCGCCGAGATCGTCCGCATCGACGTCGGCAGCGCCCGCGACCTCGAGCGCGCCTTCGAGACCGCGAAGGGCCGCGATGCCCTGCTCGTGCAGTTCGACTTCCTGTTCGCGGTGGAGCGCCGACGCATCTCGGCCCTGGTGACGCGGCAGCGCCTGCCCGCGATCTACGAGAACCGCATGCAGGCGCTGGGGGGCGGGCTGATGTCCTACGGCGGCGACCTGCGCGAGAACTACCGGCAGGGCGCCGCGTACGTCCACCGGGTGCTGAGCGGGACCCCGGTCGGCCAGCTGCCGGTGGTCCAGGCGAGCCGCTTCGAGCTGGTCATCAACGTGCCGGCCGCCCGGGCCATCGGCCTCACCGTGCCGGAGCGGCTGCTGGCGCGCGCCGACGAGCTGATCGAGTGAGCTGACCCGCGCCCTTGACGACACCGGCCCTCCGGCGCAAGATGCGCGCGCGGAGGGACCGGGACCATGCACTTCGGCATCTTCCTCGAGGAGCGGCGCCGGGGGGTCAGCGAGAGCGCGACGCTCCGGGAGACCATCGAGCTGGCCGACACCGGGGAGGCCCAGGGCCTCGACGGAGTGTGGCTCGGCGAGATCCACTTCAACGGCACCCGCTCGATCCAGTCCGCGCCACTCGCCTTCGCGAGCTTCCTGGCCGCGCGGACCCGCCGGCTGCGGGTCGGCATCGCGGTGCAGGTCCTTCCCCTGGGCAACCCGCTGCGCATCGCGGAGGAGGCGGCGACGGTGGACCGGCTCAGCGAGGGCCGGCTCGACTTCGGCATCGGGCGGAGCGGCTCCGCGCGCACCTACGACCTGCTCGGCGTCCCCTACGGCGAGAGCCAGGCACGCTTCCTCGAATGCCTCGCGATCATCCGGCAGGCGTGGAAGGGCGAGCCCTTCAGCTACGAGGGCGAGTTCTACCGCATCCCCACCGTGACGGTGGCGCCCACCCCGTACCAGGTGCCGCACCCACCGCTGCGCATGGCCGCGAACTCACCCGAGACCTTCCCGCAGGTGGCGAATCTCGGTCTGCCGCTGTTCATCGGCCTGCGCGACCTGGATATCCCGCTGCTGCGCGGCCACCTCAAGGCATACCGCGAGGCGTGGCGCGAGTCGGGCCAGAGCGGCCCCGCCGACGTCTTCCTGCGCATCCCGGTCTACGCCGCGCCCACCGAGCAGGCCGCCCGGGAGGAGCCGCGCGAGGCCATGACCTACTTCTTCGAGCGGCACGTGGAGCTCATCCGCTCCGGGATGGGCCGGGCGGGTGCCGGCCCCGGCGACCGCCGGCAGGCGATGGCCGATCGCATCACCACCATGTCCTACGACGAGATCCTGAAGACGCGGGTCGCGTTCGGCACCGCGCCCGCGCTCCGGGACCGGCTGGGCGAGATCGCGGAGGATCTGGGGCTCGCCGGCATCGTGGCCGAGCTGAACCCCAGCGGCCTCCTCTCCCTCGATCAGATGAAGCGGACCCTCGACATCCTCACCCGCGAGGTGATTCCTACGTTCCGGTGACGAAGGCCTGCACGCGTTTCCACGCGTCCGCCGACGCCTCCGCGAACTCGGTGTACTTCCGGTCGAAGAAGCTGTGCGGCGCGCCCGGGTACACCTTGAGGTCGTGCTTGACCTGCGCCTTCCGGCACGCCTGGTCGAACGCGTCCACGTCCGCCTGCGGGATGCCCTCGTCTGCGCCCCCGAAGATCGACTGCACCTTGCACTTGTAGCGCGGCACCGCGTCGACCGGCTTGGGACGGTCCGGCCAGCGCTTGAGCCCGGACGGCCAGCCGTAGAAGCCGATCACCCCCGCGTAGTCGAGCCCGCTCGCGGCCTGGAGATAGGAGAGCGCGCCCCCGAAGCAGAAGCCCACCGAGTAGAGCGACTTCACCTGCCCGCCTTCCGCGGAGCGCAGGTAGTTGGCCGCCGCCGCGATGTCGGCCTGCAGGGTGTCGGGCTTGGTGAGGGGCACCTGGGACATGAAGTCGAACTTCTCGCTGCGGTCCTCGCTGGGCGCGGTGCGGGCGAAGAAGTCGACCGCCACCGCGTCCACCCCGATCTCGGCGAAGCGGTCCGCGAGCTCCTTGTAGTACGGGTGCAGACCACGCACGTCGGGGATCACCACCATCCCGGCCCCGGTGGGCTTGGCCGCGCGCGCCGCGTGGGCCATGACCTTGGTGCCGTCGGCGGAGGTGAGGTGGAAGTCACGCGAGCCGGCCGCGCCGCCCGAGATCGGGCGAATGGGAGGAAAGGAATCGTCGTCCACGCACATGGGAGTCTCCTCGCTGGCTTTGAGTGAAGGAACTCGCCGCGGCCGCCCGCGGCGCCCGGTCACATGTCGAGACCGCCGTTGACGCCCCAGACCTGTCCGGTGATGTAGCCCGAGGCGTCCGCGGCCAGGAAGTGCACCACCCGCGCCACCTCCTCGGGCTTGCCGAGGCGGCCGAGCGGGATCTGGGCCACGATCCTCTCCAGGACCTTCGCCGGGATGTGCTCGAGCATCTCGGTGGCGATGAAGCCGGGGGTCACCGTGTTCACGGTGAGCCCGATCCCGTTCGCCTCGCCGAGCCGGCCCGCCTTGCCGAGCAGGAACGCGGCCTCGCGGGCCAGGGTCTTGGTGAGGCCGAAGAGGCCCGACTTGGAGGCCGCGTAGTTGGCCTGCCCGATGTTGCCCATCTCCCCGATGACCGACGAGACGTTCACGATGCGCCCGCTCCCCCGCTCGGCCATGTGGCGGAGCGCGGCCTGCGAGAGGAAGAACGCCCCCGAGAGGTTCACGTTCAACACCTTGAACCAGTCCTCGTCGGAGAGCTTGAGCACCGTCTTGTCGATGGTGATGCCCGCGTTGTTGACCAGGATGTCGAGGCGGCCGTGGCTGGCGATCACCTCGTCGATGGTGCGGCGGCAGTCGCCCGCCTCGCCCACGTTGCCCTTGTGAATGCTGACCGGCGTCGCGTAGGTGCCGGCGAACGCGTCGCGGAAGCGCCGGGCCGCCTCGTCGTTGCCCGCGTAGCCCGCGGCCAGCGTGGCGCCCTGGCTCGCCAGGCTGCGGCAGATCGCGGCCCCGATGCCGCGGGTGCCGCCGGTCACGAAGGCCACGCGCCCCTTCAACTTGTCGCCCGTGCGGCCGGTGACGTTCTCGTTCTGGGTGATGTCGAGGACGGGAGTCGGGAGGGTCATGGCACGGTCCTCACACGCGCGGCCGGCACGATCCGCGTGCCTCTACCGCGCCGACGCGCTGCGTGGTGAATCGCGAATCCGGAGGGATCGCCGGCACATCCTGGCAAATCCCCACTGCGGAGTCAAACGGCGTACAATCCCCCCTCGTGCGCCTGCCCATCTTCTACGGCTGGGTCGTGGTGGCGGTCGTGTTCGTCACCATGGCGGTGGGCGTCAACGCACGCACGACCTTCTCGCTGCTCTTCCCTCCGATCCTCGACGAGTTCGGCTGGGAGCGCGGCATCACCGCGGGCGCGTTCTCGTTCGGCTTCCTCGTCTCCGCGGTGCTGAGCCCCTCGCTCGGCCGCCTCATGGACCGGCGCGGGCCCCGGGTGGTGTGCGAGCTGGGCGTGCTGCTGATCGGCGGGGGCCTCCTGCTCGCCACCCTCGTCACGCGCCCCTGGCACCTCTACGCGACGCTCGGGGTCATGGTGGGCGGCGGCAGCGTCTGCATCGGCTACACCGGGCAGTCGCTCTTCCTGCCCAACTGGTTCGTGCGCCGGCGCGGGCTCGCCATGAGCCTCGCGTTCTCCGGCGTCGGGGTGGGCTCGGTGATCATCCTGCCGTGGGTGCAGTCCCTCATCGGTCGCGTGGGCTGGCGCACCGCGTGCGGCGCCCTCGGCCTGCTCGTGCTGCTGCTCCTGGTGCCGCTCAACCTCCTGCTGCGACGGCGGCCGGAGGACATGGGCCTCGAGCCCGACGGCGATCCGCGGCCGGCGGCGGGCGCGGCGACCGCGCGGCCCTCCAACGTGGTCGACGCGACGTGGGCCGCGGTGGACTGGACGCTCGGGCGCGCGGCGCGCACCGCCCGCTTCTGGTGGATCGCGCTCGGCTACTTCCTCGGCCTCTTCGCGTGGTACGCGGTGCAGGTGCACCAGACCAAGTACCTGATCGAGATCGGCTTCCGTCCCGGCGACGCGGCGTGGGCCCTCGGCATCGTGAGCCTGGCCGGCATCCCGGGCCAGATCGCGCTCGGCTGGCTCTCCGACCGCATCGGCCGCGAGTGGGTGTGGACGGTGGGCGCGCTCGGCTTCGCGATCTGCTACGTCGCGCTGCTGATGCTCGCCGACTCCCCCACCATGCCGCTGCTGTACCTGATGGTGGTCTCCCAGGGCATGCTCGGCTACGGCCTCACCTCGGTGGTGGGCGCGATCCCGGCCGAGATCTTCCAGGGCCGGCACTACGGCTCGATCTTCGGCACCCTCATGCTCTCCTCGATCGCGGGCGGCGCGGTGGGCCCGTGGGTGACCGGGGTGCTGCACGACCACACCGGCACCTACACGCTGGCCTTCCAGATCGCGATCGCGTGCAGCGTGGTCTCCGCGGTGGCGATCTGGCTCGCCGCGCCCCGCAAGGTGCGCGTGGTGTCCGGTCGACTGCGCGCGCGGGCCTGAGCCGCGATGTACATCGACGCCTGGCTCTGGGCCTTCACCCGCGGGGTGCGCGGGCGCATCGCGGGCGCCACCCTCGCCGGCCTCCTCTCGGTGCTGGTGGGGACCGGGCGGCTCGCGCTGCTGGGCTGGGCGCTCGGGCGGCTCCTCGCCGGCGATCCGCCCGCGCGGCTCATCTGGCCGGTGGCGGGGGTGGCGGCGCTGGTCGCCCTGCGCGGCCTGCTCGAGTACGGGCGCACCATGGTCGCGCACCACACCGCGGCGCGGGTGCAGGCGCAGCTGCGCACGCGCCTCTACGGGCAGATCACCGCGCTCGGGCCCGCGCACTTCACCCAGGCGCGCACCGGCGACGTCATCCTCTCGATCGTGGAGGGAGTGCAGCAGCTCGAGGTGTACTTCGGCCAGTACCTGCCCCAGCTCTTCGTCTCCGCGCTCACCCCGTTCCTGATCTTCGCGATCGTGGCCGCCATCGACCTCCCGCTCGCCGCGGTCATCCTGGCGGCCGCGGTGGCCACCTTCCTGCTGCCCACCCTCTGGCACCGCTGGGACAGCCGCCACAGCCTGGAGCGGTCGAAGGCCTACAAGGCGTACGGCGCCGAGTTCCTCGACGCGCTCCAGGGCCTCCGGACCCTCGCCGCCTTCGGCCAGAGCCAGGCCCGCGCGCGGCTGCTCGAGGAGCGCGGCCACTCCCTCTTCCAGGCCACGATGTGGCTGCTCTCCACCAACACCCTGGCCCGCGGCATCAGCGACGTGTGCATCGCGCTCGGGGCCGCGGTCGCCCTCTGGCTCGGCGCCCACCGCGTGCAGGCCGGCAGCATGGAGCTGACCGCGCTGGTGGTGGTGCTGATGCTGGGCGTCGAGATCTTCCGCCCCCTCCGCGAGCTGCGCACCGTGCTCCACCAGGGCATGCTCGGCCTCTCCGCCGCCGCCGGCATCCGCGAGCTCCTGTCGGTCGAGCCGCAGATCAAGGACATCGGCGCCCCTGTGACGACACCCGCCCAGACCGATGCGCCGGGGGGGCTCGGGGGAGGAGCGGCGCCGCTCCCCCCCGATCAGAACAATCGCTTCACCGCAAACCCTCAGAGTGCAAACCTCCCGACCGCGCCCGCGCTCCAGCCCTCCATCACCTTCGACCGCGTCACGTTCGCCTACCCGGGCGGCCGTCGGCCGGCCCTGCGCGATCTGGCCTTCGACGTCGCGGCGGGCGAGCGGGTGGGCGTGGTGGGCGCGAGCGGCGCGGGCAAGTCGACGATCTCGAGGCTCCTCCTGCGCTTCGCGGACCCGACCGCGGGGCGCGTGACGGTGGGCGGGCACGACCTGCGGACGCTCGCCCTCGCGGACCTGCGCCGCCTCATCGCGGTGGTGAGCCAGGACACCTATCTGTTCCACGGCACCGTCGAGGACAACCTGCGCATGGGCCGCCCCGACGCGAGCCAGGCCGAGCTCGAGGCCGCGGCACGCCACGCCAACATCCACGACGCCATCACGGCCCTGCCCCAGGGCTACCAAACGGTGGTGGGCGAGCGCGGGGTGCGCCTCTCCGGCGGCCAGCGCCAGCGCATCGCGATCGCGCGCGCGCTGCTGCGCGACGCGCCGATCCTGATCCTCGACGAGGCGCTCTCCTCGGTCGACGCGGAGAGCGAGGCCGCCATCCAGGAGGCGCTGCACCGGCTGATGCGCGGACGCACCACGCTGATCTTCGCCCACCGCCTCTCGAGCATCATCGGCGCGGACCGGATCCTGGTCCTGGACGACGGCCACGTGGCGGAGAGCGGCACCCACGCGGCCCTGATGGCGCGCGACGGCGCGTACCGCCGCCTCATGGCGGGCCAGGCCGCCGCGGCGGGTGACGACGGCCGGCTCGACGACGGAACGCCCGCTGCGCGCGACGACGCGGCCGCCCCGGACGCGGGCGACGGCGCGCCCGCCGGCCTGGAGGCGCCCGCGGTCCTGCGCGCGGCCGGCCCGGGGTGGCGCCAGGTGGCGCGCATCCTCTTCGGCATGGCCTCGGGCTACCACGCCCGCCTCGTCGTGACCTTCGTGCTGGGGGTGGCCCGCGTCGGAGCGCTGATCGGGGTGGGCCTGCTGAGCGCGCTGGTGGTCCGCGCGGTGAGCCGCGGCGAGCCGACCGGCGCGCTGCTGATCGCGCTGCTGGTCGTCGCGCCGGCGGCGGGCGTGCTGCACTGGCTCGAGTCGTGGCTCGCTCACGACATGGCCTATCGCCTGCTCGCCGACATGCGCATGAGCTTCTTCCGCAAGCTGGTCGCGCTGGGGCCGGCCTACCTCTCCGCGCGGCGCACCGGCGACCTCCTGGGCGTGGCCACCCACGACATCGAGCTGATCGAGTACTTCTTCGCCCACACCATCACCCCCGGCCTGGTCGCGGCGCTCGTCCCCGCGGTGGTGCTGGTCACCCTCGGCGTCTTCGGCTGGCCGATGGCGGCCGCGGTGCTCCCGTTCCTGGCCTACGCGGGGCTGAGCCCGGTGCTGGGCCGCGCGCGCATCGACCGGCTGAGCGTCCGGGCCCGCGAGGCCTCCGGCGAGCTGAACGCGCACGCGGTGGACTCGGTGCAGGGCCTGGCCGAGATCGTGGCCTTCCAGCAGGAGGCCCGGCGCGGCGCGGCCCTCGCGGAGCGCGCGAACGCCTACGCGGCGGCGCGGATGCCGTTCCTCGCCGACCTCGCGCGTCAGTCCGCGCTGCAGGACGCCGCCACCGGCCTGGGCGGCCTCGCGGTCACCGGCGTGGGCGCGTGGCTGGTGGCCTCGGGCCGGCTCGAGGGCGCGATGCTGCCGCTCCTGACCCTGCTCGCGATGTCCGCCTTCGTGCCGGTGTGGGAGATCGCGCAGGTCGGCCGCCAGCTCGCCGACACTCTCGCGGCCACCCGCCGCGTGCACGCGGTGCACGCGGAGCCGGTGCGTATCGCGGACGGGCCCGGCGTCGCGCTCCCCGGCGCGCGGCGCGACGAGGCGGCGGCCATCGCGCTGCACGACGTCACGTTCACCTATCCCGGCCGGCGACGGCCCGCGCTCGCCGACGTCTCGTTCACGGTGCCGGCCGGCGCCACCGTCGCGCTCGTCGGCCCGTCCGGCGCGGGCAAGACCACGATCGCGAGCCTGCTGCTCCGCTTCTGGGATCCGGAGCGCGGCGCGATCACCCTGGCCGGGCACGACCTGCGCGCCTGCGCGCTCGAGGAGCTGCGCAGCCACATCGCGCTGGTGGCGCAGGACACGCACCTCTTCAACGACACCCTCGGCGGCAACATCCGGATCGCGCGGCCGGAGGCCTCCCCGACCGACCTCGCCGCCGCGGTCGAGCGGGCCGCGCTGGGTCCCCTGGTGGCCGGCCTCCCCCAGGGCCTCGACACCCCGGTGGGCGAGCGGGGCCTCCAGCTCTCGGGCGGGCAGCGGCAGCGGGTGGCCATCGCCCGCGCGTTCCTGCGCGACGCGCCGGTCCTGATCCTGGACGAGGCCACCTCCCACCTGGACGCGGTCAACGAGGCGGTGGTGCAGGAGGCGCTGGTGAGCCTCGCCCGCACCCGCACCACCATCGTGATTGCCCATCGGCTCTCCACCGTCCGGGCCGCGGACCGGATCGTGGTCCTCGACGAGGGGCGCGTCGTCGAGCAGGGTCGCCACGAGGATCTGCTGCATCGACGCGGGCTTTACGCGCGCCTGGTCTCCCGCCAGGTCGCCGCCGCCGTCGCTTCCTGACCGCGGATTCTTCCCCCTGTCCGTGTCAACGCGCGGGGCCATCCGCTCGTCTATTGGGGCAGAAGGGCTAGAACCTATCGGGGCTCCCTGGGGGCTCCCGTTGCCGGACACGCCCGCACGGCGGGCAAGGAGGAGGCCATGAAGGCTCGTAGCGCACTGGGAGGATTGGCACTGGTACTGGGCATGACCCTGCCCGCGGCGGCACAGGCGCCGGCCGCGACCCCGCAGGGGGCGGACGGCTTGCAGCTGGCGCAGGCGCCGGCCCCGAGCCCCGGTCCGGGGATGGGGCAGCACCGGCCGGATGGCATGCGCGGCCACGGCGGCTGGCACCACCACAAGATGCACCGGATGCATCGCTTCTCGCTGGCGGGGCTCGCGCTCCGTCACCGGCAGGCGATCGGGCTGACGCCGGCGCAGGTCGACAGCCTGCGCAAGCTCGGCACGGATTCGAAGCGTGACGCCATCAAGCGCGAGGCCGACCGGCGCCTGGCCGAGCTGGACCTGCGCACGCTGATGATGCCGGACCCCGCGGACGCCAACAAGCCGCGGGACCTCTCCAAGATCGAGGCCAAGGTGCGGGAGATCGAGAAGCTACGCGCGGATGGGCGCGTGGCGCAGATCCGCACCATGGAGCAGAGCCGGCAGGTCCTGACTCCCGAGCAGCGTGAGAAGCTCCGCACCCTGCTCGCCGAGCGGTGGCAGCAGCACCGTGGGGGCCAGCCGGGCATGCGGGGGATGACGCCGGAGGACGGCGGCCATCGGCCCGCCGCGACCGAGCAGACGGACGGAAGCGCCGGCTAGCGCGGTCGCTTCTGCAGGGCGACGGCCCGGTCCGGGGAATCAGGACCGGGCCGTCGTGCGCCCGGCCGCGAGCTCGTGCAGGTAGGCGGGCTGCGCGGTGGGGCCGTCGCCCGCCACCGTGGTCCGGTGCATGACCCGCTCGTGGCGCGCGCTGTCCCACGGCCGCCCACGGTGCAGCACGCACCGGTTGTCCCACATCACGAGGTCCCCCACCTGCCAGCGGTGCCGGTACACGAGATCGGGGCGCACCGTCTGCTCCAGCAGCCGGGCGATCAGGATGCGGCTCTCGTCGAGCCCGAGCCCCTCCACGTACCAGGCGTGCGAGCCGATGTAGAGCCCCTTGCGGCCGTGGCGCGGATTGGCGCGCACCAGCGCGTGGCGCACCGGCGGATAGTCGCGCCCGATCTCGGTGCCGATGCCGGGATCGATCATGCTGCGCGAGAAGCCGAAGCTGTGGACGACGATCCGACCATCCAGGTCGCGGCGGAGGTCCTCGGGCAGGTGCTCGTAGGCGACGCGCATGCTGGCGAACTCGGTCTCGCCGCCCGCGGGCGGGATCACGCGCGCGGAGAGCGCCGAGGAGTGGGCCGGCACCGGCTTGAACGAGCTGTCGCTGTGCCAGAGCTGGTTGCCGGACTGGTAGAGCATCCGCCGGTCCTCCCAGCCCATCAGCTTGCCGTCCGGGTCGGTGTTCGAGAGGTCCACGATGTGGGCGCCCAGGCGATCCTCGCCGCCCAGGGTTCTCACGGTGGTCTCGAGCGGCCCCCAGCGCTCGCTGAACGCCATCTGCTGCTCGTCGGTGAGCGCCTGCCCGCGGAAGACCAGCATCGAGTGGTCGTCGAACGCGACCGCGATGCGCTCGAACGTCGCGTCGTCCAGCGGCCGGCTGAGGTCGACGCCCGAGACCTCGGCCGCGAAGACGGAGTGGAGCGGGGTGACGGTGGGGCCGGCTGCGATGGTCGCCATGGACGCCTCCTGGCGGGGAATTCTAGCCCTTCACCCCGCCCGCGACCAGCCCCTCCACCATCCACCGGTGGATGAACACGTAGAGCGCGACCACCGGGATCGTGGTGATCACGGAGGCGGCCATGAGCTGGCCCCAGTGGAAGACGTCGCCGTAGATGAGCAGGTTGAGGCCCACCGGCACCGTGATGGACTGCTCGTCCTGGATGAAGACCAGCGCGTAGAGGAACTCGTTCCACGAGAGCGTGAACGCGAAGATCGCGGAGGCCACCAGGCCCGGGGCCGCGAGCGGCAAGAGCACGCGCCAGAACGCGGTGATGCGGCCGGCCCCGTCGATCAGGGCCGCCTCCTCCAGCTCGTCGGGGAGCGCCTTGAAGAAGCCGATCAGGAGCCAGGTCGCGAAGGGGACCGTGAAGGTCGGATAGGAGAGGAAGAGCGAGGAGAGGTGGTTGGTGGCGCCCAGCTCGGCCAGCACCCGGTAGAGCGGGATGAACAGCAGCGCGGGCGGGATCAGATACAGGATCAGGATCAGGCTCGCCACCGACTCGCGGCCGGGGAAGCGCAGGCGGGCCACCGCGTAGCCGCCGAGGCTCGACACCACGATGGTGATCGCGGTCACCACCAGCCCGGTCACCGCGCTGTTGCGCAGCCAGAGGGGGAAGCGGGTCTCGGTCCAGAGCCCGGTGTAGTTCTCCCACGTGAACGGGCTCGGCACGTAGATGCTGGTGGCGAACTGGATCTGCTCGTAGGTCTTGAACGACATGCTCGCGATCCACCAGAACGGCACCAGGATGACGAGGAGGAAGAGCGCGAGGCCGAGCCAGGTGAGGGTCTTGATGGTCACGGGGCCTACTTGCGGTCGCGGAGCAGGTAGCGGCTGATCAGGACGATGCCGAGCACCAGGATCGGGACCACGAACAGCGAGATGGTCACGCCCCGGCCCCAGCGGAGCTGGCCGAACGCCACCTGGTAGGAGTAGGTCGCGAAGATCTGGGTCGCGGTGCCGGGGCCGCCGCGGGTCATCACGTAGACGATGTTGAAGTCGTTGATCGTCAAGATGAAGCTCAGCAGCGTGGTGACGATCATCACGTGCTTGAGCCCGGGCAGCGTCACGTGCCAGAAGCGCCGCCACGCCGCCGCCCCGTCGACCGCGGCCGCCTCGTAGAGCTCGCGCGGAATCGACGCCATCCCGGCCAGGAACGAGACCCCGAAGAACGGGAAGCCGCGCCACCAGTTGGCCACCACCACCGCCATCATCGCGCCCTCCGGGGAGGCCATGAACGCCTTCGGCCGGCTCATCACTCCCAGGTCGAGCAGCACGCTGTTGAAGAACCCGCGGCCCGGGAAGGCGTCGAACATCCACCGCCAGGTGAGCGCGATGATCACGGTGGACGTGATCCAGGGCAGGAGGAAGAGCCCGCGGAAGAAGTTCCGCCCGCGGATCACATTGTTCAGGACGAGGGCCATCAGCACCCCGGTCACGATCTTGAGGCCCACCGAGCCCACCGTGAAGACGAGGCTGTTGCGGATGACCGCGTGGAAGGTGTCGTCCTGGGCCAGGTAGGCGTAGTTGCGCAGGCCCACGAAGCGCTCGGGATAGCCCACCAGCTTGTCGGTGAGCGAGAGCCAGACCGCCCGGTAGACCGGGTAGAAGATCAGGGCCACCACGAGGACGAACAGCGGCAGCAGGAACAGGAGCGCCGTCGCGGCCTCCCGGGTGCGGGCACGGCGCCAGAGGGAGGCGCGCGCCCGCACGGCCGGGACGCCGACGGTCTGGGGAAGCGCCACGTCACCCCTTCAGGGTGTCGTAGATTTCCTTGATCTTCTTGTCCTCCCAATCGATGGCCTGGTCGACCGACCACTTGTCGACGATGACCTTGGCCGGCGCGTCGGTGAGCACGTTGCTCGCCTGCACCTCCGCGGCGGCCGCGGTGGTGGGCCCGGGCCACCCGGTGGGCGCGAACCACTCCGCGGCCCGCCCGAAGGTCCGGTAGTTGTCGTTCTTGTTGAAGTAGTCCTTGGACGCCGCGCGGGCCTTGTCCAGCACCGGCCCGAACTGACCGTAGGAATCCTTCATGACCGCCACCGTCTCCTCGGGGGAGAGCAGGTGCGCGATGAGGCTCATCGCGGCCTCGGGGTCCTTGCTGTTCTTGAAGATGCCGAAGCTCATCGCGATGGCCCACATGCGGCGCCCGTCGGGCCCGGCGGGATGCGGGAGGGCCACGTGGTTGGCGAGCGCCTCCTCCTTGGCCTTCCGGTCCTTGGCGTCGGTGGCCTTGGCGAGCGCGTTCTCGAGCGCGAAGGTGATGCTGGGACCGTTTGAGGTCTGGGCGATGTTCTTGGCGATGAAGTTCTCGTTGTTGCCGGAGCCGGTCCAGGTCAGAGTGTCCGCGGGCTGGATGCCGTCCTTGTAGATGTCGGTGGCCCACTTCATCACCGTCTGCATCGCGGGGGTCTTGAGCGACTTGTACTTGCCGTCCTTGCCGGCCCAGCCGACCCCGTACGAGTACATCAGGCTCTGCATCACTCCGTAGCCGTCCGAGGTGCGGTTCCAGCTCTGCCCCATCCCGTAGAAGTTGTCCTTCGGCCGGTTCAGCGCGGCGGCGGCCTGCTTGGCCTCCTCGAAGGTGGTGGGCAGCTTCACCTTCGCCTTCTCGAACACGTCGCGCCACACGTACCAGAAGCCGCCCATCACGTACCACGGCAGCGAGTAGATCTTGTCGCCCACCATGGTGACCGCGGAGACGTTGGCGGGGGCCTTGCCGACCTGGCCCTCGATCTGGCGCGCGAAGGTGGTGAGGTCGATGAGCTGGCCCATGCCCGCGAAGCGCGCGGGAGCGCTGGTCTCGAGCTGGCCGATGTCGGGGGTGCTGTTGCTCTCGATCGCGGCCACGTACTTGGTCTGCATGTCCTCGAAGGTGAAGTACTCCACCGAGACGCTGGCCCCGTTCTTCTGGGCCCAGCGCTGGGCGCTCGCCTCGATGGCCTTGTTGGTCGGCTCGACGTAGGTCTTCAGGATCCAGAGCTTGAGGCTGGTGCCCTTCTTCACCGCGGGCGCGGCGGGCCGCGGCAGGGTCAGCAGGGCGGAGGCCCCGACGGCCCCGGCGAGCAGTGAGCGGCGGCTGATAGGCGAATCGAGCATTTGTATTTCCCCCCTGGGGTGTGCCCCCGTTGGATCGTCTTTGACCCCGACGGCGCTCCGACTGTCGGTCACCGGGCCGCGCCTGTCAAGCGTCGCGTCGGCCGTGCTACGCTTGAGGCATGCTCTCTCCTTCCGACGTGGCCTTCTATCGCGAGCAGGGCTATCTGGTGGTTCCCGACGTGCTCGACGCGACCACCCTCGACACGGTGCGTGGCGAGCTCGCCCGCATCCTCGACGGGGCGCGCGCGGTCACCGCCCACAACGACGTCTACGACCTCGAGCCGGGCCACCGCGCGGAGGATCCTCGGGTGCGCCGGGTGAAGACGCCGCACAAGTTCTTCCCGGTGTTCGAGCGCCTGATGCGCCACCCGCGGCTGGTGGCAATCCTCCAGGACCTGCTGGGCCCGGCGGTGCGGCTGCACGGATCGAAGATCAACCTCAAGTCACCGCGCTACGGCTCGCCCGTCGAGTGGCACCAGGACTGGGCGTTCTACCCCCACACCAACGACGACCTGCTCGCGGTCGGGGTGATGCTCGACGACTGCACCAGCGACAACGGACCGCTCCTGGTGGTGCCCGGCACCCACCGGGGCCCGACCCTCGATCACCACACCGGCGATCCCCGGACGGGCGGGTACTTCTGCGGGTCGATCGACCCGGCGTCGATCCGGGACGAGATCGCGCGCGCGGTGCCGCTCACCGGGCGCGCCGGCTCCATGAGCTTCCACCACGTGCGGCTGGTGCACGGCTCGGCCCAGAACGTGTCGAGCCTGCCGCGGACGCTCTTGCTCTACGAGTACGGCGCCGCCGACGCGTGGCCGCTGATGGGGATCCCGAGCCTGCCCGACTTCGACGCCCGCCTCATCACCGGCGAGCCGAGCCTCGAGCCCCGCCTCGTGCCCGCGCCGGTGCGCATGCCGCTACCGCCGGCGCGCCACCAGGGGTCGATCTACGAGAACCAGTCCGACGCGGCGCGCCGCTACTTCCCGGTCAGCGAGGAGCCGGCCGCTCCGCCCCGGACGTGAGGGTGGCGTCCGGGCGCCGCCACGCCGCGTCGCCGGGCGGGGCGATCCGCAGGAAGCGCTTCGCCGCCACGATGGCGAAGAACAGCTGGATGCGCAGGCGGGTGCCGAGGCCGGGTCGCCAGTTGCCGGCCAGCGCGGAGAGCACGGCCTCGTAGATGCCGAACCGGCGGGACCGCCGGAACAGCAGCCGGCGGAAGTAGGGATCGTAGAAGCCCACCACGAACCGGCGGAAGTAGTGATACCGCCGCCGCACCGTCCGCTCGTAGCGCTCGAAGCGCCGCGCGGAGAGATCGCCCGCGCGCAGGCCGGCGTCGATCGCCGCCGCCGCCTCCACCCCGCCCTGGAGCGCGAGCAGCACCCCGGTCGAGAAGATCGGATCCAGGAACGCGGCCGCGTCGCCCACCGCCACCCACCGGTCTCCCGCCATGCGGCGCGCCAGGTACGAGTAGTCGGCGTCCACGCGCGCGGGCGAGACACGCCGCGCATCCCGCAGCAGGGCCGGCGCGGCCGGCGTCTCGCGGAGGTAGTGCTCGAGGCTCTCGTCCACGGTGGGCCGGCCCTCGCGCCGGTGGAGCTCCTTGGGCACCACGACGCCGACGCTGGTCACCCGATCCGAGATCGGGATCAGCCACACCCAGCCCACGTCGGCGCGGGTGAGCACGCGGATGTCGCCCGCCGCCCGGCCCTCGGGCCGCGGGATGCCCTCGTACTGCGCGTGCACCGCGACGTGCTGGAGCATCGGGTCGACCTCGTGGCCGCCGATGCGGCGACCCAGCAGGCCGGCGCGGCCCGAGGCGTCGACCACCGCCTGCACCCGCGCGGTGCGCTCGCCGTCCGGCCCCGCATACCGCACCGTGACGCCGGCGGGGTCGAAGGCCGCGTCCAGCGCCCGATGCTCCTCGCACACCGTGACCCCGGAGCGCTCCGCGTGGCGCAGCAGCACCTCGTCGAACTCGGCCCGCGACACCTGGTAGGTCTGCGGCACCGGGGTCTCCACCGCGGCGGTGAAGTCGACGTAGGCCGCGGGGCTGCCGTCGATCTCCCAGAAGCTCGCGCCCCACTTCTCCACGAAGCCGGCGCGCGCCACCGCGTCGCGGGCCCCGAGCTCGTCGAGCACCCCGTTCATCCACGGCAGCTGGGACTCTCCGATGTGGAAGCGCGGGAAGCGGTCCCGCTCCAGGAGCAGCACGCGCCGGCCCCGCCGGGCGAGGGCGGTCGCGGCGCTGGAGCCGCCCGGGCCCCCGCCGATCACCGCCACGTCGTACCGGTCCGCGTTCTCCATCCCGGCTATAGAGGATACCCCTTGACGGGGCCACGCTCCGGGCTGATTCTGCCCCTCGTCCGACCACTACCCGCACCCGCTCAACGCGGCACTCTCGAGGAGGAGACGCCATGCCGACCATGGAGCACAAGGGCGTGAAGCTCGCGTACGAGGAGAAGGGCTCGGGAAGCCCCACCTTCCTCTTCGTCCACGGCTGGACCTGCGACCGCTCGTTCTTCAAGCCCCAGGCCGATCACTTCGCCAAGCGGCACCGGACGGTCTCGGTGGACCTGCGCGGCCACGGCGAGAGCGACAAGCCGGGCGGCGCCTACCCGATCTCGGCCTACGTGGACGACCTCGCGCACCTGATCGACACCCTGAAGCTCGGCAAGGTGGTGGCGGTCGGGCACAGCATGGGCGGCATCACGGTGCTCGAGCTGGGCGCCCGTCACCCCGACAAGGTGGCCGCGATCGTGATGGTGGACCCGGCGCCGTTCGTCTTCCCGCCCGAGCTCCGCGGCCCGGTGAGCGACGTGGTGAGCGCGATCGAGGCCGGCAACCAGGAGCCGCGACGGCAGTTCATCACCAACGCGCTCTTCCTGCCCACCTCCGACAAGAAGCTGGTGGACTCGGTGCTGAACGTCATGATGGCGGCGCCGGCGCCGGTGGCCGCCGAGGCCATGAAGGGCATCCTCGCCTTCGACGGCCCCGGAATGGCCAAGCGCTGCACGGTACCCGCCCTGCACCTGGCCGCCACCCCGCCCCTCAACCCGCCCCACCTGATGTCGCAGTGGATGCCGAAGGTGGTCAACGGCTGGACGGTGGGCGCGGGCCACTTCAACATGATGGAGGTGCCCGACCAGGTGAACTCGATGATCGAAGGCTTCATGCGTCACCACGTCTGAGCGCGTGAAGTTCGACATCGGCATCCTCGCGAGCCAGCCCCTGCCGGTCATCGTCCGGCAGGTGCAGCTCGCGGAGAGCCTCGGGTTCGACACCGCGTGGATCGCGGACACCCACCTCGTCTGCCGCGAGCTGTGGGTGACGCTGGCCGCGTGCGCGGCCGGCACCTCGCGCATCCGCCTGGGACCCGGCATCGTGGTGCCGCACACCCGCCACATCACGGTGAACGCGAGCGCCATCGCCTCGCTGAGCGAGCTGGCCCCGGGCCGCGTGGTGATCGGCATCGGCACCGGCGGCAGCGCGGCCGAGACCATGGGCCTGCCGGTGGCCAGGGTCGCGCGCATCGCCACCCTCGAGTCGATGGCCGGCTCGCTGCGCCGCCTGCTGGGGCGCGAGTCGATCCGGCTCGACAACGGCACCGACGCGCGGCTGGCCTGGCTCGAGCAGTCTCCCCGCATCCCCCTCTACCTGGCCGGCTCGGGGCCCCGCATGCTGGACGCGGCCGGCCGCCTGGGCGACGGTGCCATCATGTACTCGGGCGTGGCCCCGTGGCTGGTGGAGGCCGCGCTCGGCTGCGTGCTGGCCGGCGCTCGCGCGGGCGGGCGCGCGGCGGAGGATCTCGACGTCGCGATCTGGGCGCCGACCTCGATCGCGGCCGACCGGGCGCTGGCGCGCGACCACGTGCGCGGACGCGTGGCCTCCGCGCTGCGGCACGCGTTCCCGGTCCGCTGGAGCCCGGAGGACCAGGCGGTGATCGACCGGGTGCGCGCCGCCTACGACTCCTACCAGCACGCGAGCGCGGGATCCCAGCACCGGCTCCTCGTGACCGATCGCTTCGTGGACCTCATGGCCCTCGCCGGGCGGCCCGAGGAGGTGCGCGAGCAGGTCTGCGGGATCATGGGCGTGGGCGGCGTGGGCCGGATCATCCTGCTCCCGCAGGTCCCGGGGCAGGCCTTCGTCGAGCGAGAGGACGTGCTGCGGCTCTTCGCCGAGCAGGTGATGGCGCGCCTCTAGCGGACGGCGCCGGGCGGACGGCCTACCGGCTGCGGGCGCCCCACAGCCCCTTCGAGGTCAGCCCCTCGAAGTAGTGGCCGTAGACGTGGAGCAGCGAGGTCTGGAGCACGATCCACCCGCGGCTCCGCCCCCCGGCCCAGAAGTCGGTGAGCCAGGACGCGCTCGGATCGACGGCGCCCTCGGCGGTGCACACGTGGCGCACCCGATCCGCCGGAACCGGCGCGGCCAGGTCGAGCGCGCGGAGAACGGGCACCAGGTCGAGGCTCGCGCGGGTGACCGCGTGGCAGTAGCCACGGAGCGCGTCGAGGTCCACCCCGGCGCAGAGCTCGTCCACCTGCGCGTCGGTCATCCCGGTGCCCACGTCCCGGCGGGCGATCGCCAGGCGGTCGAGCCAGCCGTCGTCCAGCACCTGCGGCCGGTCGGCCACGAAGCGGTTGACGCACACGTCCTCGATCCGCATCGCGTGCCAGATCAGCCACGCGATCGGATTGACCCCCGGCACCGGGCGCCCCCGCACCTGCTCCGGGGTCAGCTGCTCCACCAGGTCGTCGACGAGGAACCCGTGGAGCGTCTCGTAGCGGAGCAGCCAGAAATCGATCGCGTCCACGACGGTCGGCGCGAATCCGGCGTCAGCGCAGGCTCTCGCGCTCGAGGTCCAGCACGCGCTCGGCCAGGCCGGCCAGCATGCGCCACGCCGCCTCGTGGTTGCGCGAGCCCTCCACGTCGTCCGCGAAGGTGTCGAGGCAGACGTGGGAGGCGCCGAGCTGCTCCAGCGCGGCGAGGTCCCGCCGCACCTGCTCGAGCGTCCCCTCCCCGGCCAGGCGCGTCTCCTCGGGCATGGGCTGCTCGGTGATGCGCAGGCGGATGCGCGGGCAGAGGCCGGGCACCGGACGGCCTTCCTGCTCCGCGATCGCGCGCAGCCGGGGCAGCCCCTCGTGGCGCAGGAACTCGATGCGGCTCCGGATCGGATGCCACGCGTCGCCGTGCCGCGCGGTGCGCCGCAGCGCCGCGTCGCTGCTGCCGCCCACCCAGATCGGCGGGTACGGCTTCCGGGCCGGGCGCGGCGCGGTGTAGACGTCCCTGAACGACACGAACCGGCCCTGGTAGCTCGCCACGTCCTGCGTCCACGCCGCCTTGAGCGCGCCCAGGTAGTCGTCGGTCATCGCGCCGCGCCGCTCGAAGGGCAGACCCAGCACCTCGAACTCCTGGCGGGCCCAGCCCACCCCGACCCCGAAGATGAGCCGGCCGCCGCTCAGCCGGTCGAGGTTGGCGGCCATGCGCGCGGTCTCGAGCGGGTGGCGATAGGGCAGCACGATGACGGTGAAGCCGAGCTCCACCCGCCGGGTCATGCCCGCGAGCCAGCCCAGGGTGGTGAACGGGTCGTAGAACGGCGCCGGGTAGCGGCCCTGCACGTCGGGGGTGATCGCCACGTGGTCGCCCAGCATCACGAAGTGATAGCCCACGTTCTCGGCGAACGCGGCCCACCGCGAGAGCGACTCCGGGCTCGCCCCCGGCCCGAAGCTGATGAGGTTGACGCCGACCTTCAATGGGACCCGACCGGCTCCATCCGCCGCTGGCCCGCGGACGCGCTGGGGCCCAGGAACTCGATCATGTTGCCGTCGGGGTCCTTGACGAAGAGCTGGCGCAGACCGGTGGGACCGGAGATCACGTCGCGGCACACGAGACCGCGCTCCTGGATGCGGCGGGCGGTGGCGTCGGCGTCGTCGGTCCAGAGGGCGAAGTGCGGATAGCGGGCGACGATCTTGTCGCGCTCGCTCGCCTCGCGCACCAGCTGGTCGTTCAGGATGATGTGGAGCTGGAGGTCGCCGCCCATGCTGTACCAGATGCCCGGGAAGTCGAAGGCCGGCCGCGAGATCTCCTGGAAGCCCAGCACCCCGGAGTAGAAGTCGCGCGCCTTGGTCACGTCGGTGACGGTGACGCTCACGTGGCTCAGGATCTTGAAGAACTGGCTCATGTCCCTTCTCCTCCGTCGAAGTCCTCGCGGCGGGCGATGCCGCGCTGGAACGCGAGATAACCCGCGCGGGTCATGGGCGGCCGCGGGCCCGCCAGCACCTCGCGCGCCCCCTGC
>Ga0207652_10000683_pt1 | contig 33142 bp, 30 predicted proteins | sample KBSC63BmetaG_FD_184334 | JGI IMG/M metagenome (GOLD analysis project Ga0207652, IMG submission 184334) | Corn rhizosphere microbial communities from Kellogg Biological Station, Michigan, USA - KBS C6-3B metaG (SPAdes) (version 2) | ecosystem: Host-associated > Plants > Roots > Rhizosphere ...
AGCGGCGTGGCCGGCCAGTCGAACGCGCGCATGCGTTCGCCCATCTCACCGCCCCCCTGGAACAGTGCGGCGGCCGCCTGATCGAGGGACCCGCTCAACACAACCAGCTTAGTGTCTAACCGCGGCCTGACAAGGCGGGTGTACTCCGATGCGCCCCGGGGGCGTCGGTCCCTCAAGCCGGGAACTGATGCAGGATCGTGTACGCGACGTTGGTCACGGTCGCGGCATGCACGGTGACCTCGAAGCGCGTGTCGGGCGGCAGCGAGGCGAAGTGGCGCTGGCAGGCGATCAGGACGGCTCCCTCGTCGCGCTCGAACGGGACGTGGTCCAGGGCGAACAGCCGCTCGCCCGTCGACTCCACCAGGACCTGCAGACTGACGTGGTCCGCGCCGGCCAGGTCCAGCCCCGCCAGGCGGTGGATCAACAGGTCCACGCCCCCGTCGAACCCCACCGTCCGCCGCTCGCCGGGGGAAAAGGCGTTCTCGCGCACGCGCAGGCCCCCGGCGCGCAGGCTGTCCAGGCGCGCGCGGGACAGCGCGGGCGGCAGGATCTGGCGCGCCGTCTCCGTCACCGACGCCACGCGCGCCGAGGCGGCCGTGCAGGCGCCGCAGCCGAACAGGTGCTCGTCCACCTGGTCCGTCTCGGGGACCGTCAGTGCACCGGCCCAGTAGTCGACCAGGATAGCCCACGGGATCGGGTGCGCGCAGGCGCTCATTGCGGTCTCTCCTGCTGCAAGGGCCGTGCGTCGAGGCACCGGCGCAGCGACGCCACCGCCCGGTGTCGCGTCACGCGCACGTTGCCCGAGGTCATCGTCAGGCGGGCCGCGATGACGTCGGTCTCGCAGTCTTCCTGAAAGGTAAGCATGACGATCTGCCGTGACCGCTCATCCAGCGTACCGAGACACCGGATCAGCGCGCCGGCGTCGACGCCGTCCCAGGGCGGCGCGGACTCGATCGCCTCCAGCGCCTCCAGCCCGCCCTCGCCCGCGTGGCGCGCCTCGGTGGCGCGCACGCGGGAGGCCAGGTTCCGGCAGGTCCCCAGCATGAAGCGATCGGCGTGGTCCGGCTCGGTCACCCGCCCGGCGCGCGCCGCTTGCAGCACCGCCAGCAGCACCGCCTGCACCAGATCGCGGGCGCGATCCTCGTCGCGCAGGTGGCGCCGCCCGTAAAGGTAGATGCGCGGCGCGAAGCGACGACACAGCTCGGCCTCGGCGCGCGGGCCGTCCGGGCCCCCCGCCGCGATGGTCCTGATCAGCTCGCCGTCCGGCGCGTCCATCGACGCCGGACCGTAGCATGCCCCGCGGGCATCGGACGTCCGGCGTGGGGCCCGTTCCCCGCTGGGCTTGGCCGGAATTCGCGACAGGCCAGCGGCCGCCGCCGGCGCCTCATGCATCGAGCGCGTCGCCGAGCGCCCTCAGCAGCCGGCCGCCATCACCGCTGTACGAGCTGCCGTGCATCAGCGCCAGGGTGCGCGGCTCGGTCGCGGCCAGCTTCTCCAGCAGCCCCCGCGCCCGGCGATCCAGCGTCACGCTGTCCGGCAGCGCCTGGCGCATGGCCTCGGCTGGGCCCAGGACATCCGACTCCGTGAGCGGAGCGACCTGGTCGCCCGCGTGCGTGAACAGATCGCCGCACAGGAGGGTTCGCGTGGCCGCCTCGAACAGATATCCGCACTCCCAGTTGTGCGGCAGGTTGGGGGCGTCCAGCCAGCGCACGCGCTTGCCTCCGCCGCCCAGGGACAGCTGCTCGCCGTCGGCCAGCGGCCGCGCGGGCCGGAGGGCGAAGTCGTTCACCGAGACCATCGCGCCGATCTGGCTGCACACCGCCTGCGCTTGCGGCGCGATGGTCAGCCAGTCGTTCAGCGCGCCGCACTCGTCGGACTCGAAGTGCGAGAACCCCACCCAGCGCAGGCGCGCCGGATCGCCGAGGACGTGCGTCACCGCCTCGCGCACGACGGGGAACAGCGAACGCATGCCGGTGTGGAACAGCAACGGTTCGTCGTCGATCACCAGAAACTGGTTGAACGTGAAGCCCCCCGGCATCGCCTGGGGCGGCACCGGTGTGCTGATGCGGTAGATGCCCGCCGAGATCTCGCAAACGTTGGTTCCGGTCGTGCTGTTCGTCGTGGTCGCGCTCTTTGCCATTTCGGCCTCCTTGCCTCGACGTGCAGCCAGGCTGCTTGGCGTTACAGAAAAAATCGCCGGATTGTCGAAGTACGCTCCCTGACGCACCGCGTGTGCCCGCGGGACGGGACAAGAGCGACGCGCGGGAGAGGGGACGCTAACGGAAACCTACATGTCCGCCGGCCGGGGGTTTGTGAAGACCTCTTTCCAACTTCCTGCTTGTGAAGTGCCTTCCCAATTGTCGGGGTCCGGGCGTGATCGGCTTGGACCGGTTCCGGGAATTACCTAGGACACCCCCATGCATCCCCCTACGCGTTCGTCCTCCAGGCCCCTGCTCACCCTCGTTTCGCTCGCGGTGTGCGCGATCACGGCCTGCACCACCCCCGGGTCGACCGATGGTGACGCCGGCGTCACGTCCAGTGGCGGTCAAACGGCCGCCACCGGAGGAACCGGCACCCCCTCGAACGGCTCGGGTGGCATCGTCGGCAGCAGCTCCGGCGGCGTCGTCGGTAGCAGCTCGGGCGGCGTCAGCGGGGCGGCGGGCCACCCCGTCACCGGCAGCGGGGGCGGGACGGGGACCGGCGCGCAGGGCGGAAAACAGGGCAGCGGCGGCACGGCCGGCGCGCACGCGAGCGGCGGCAGCGGCCCCAGCACAGGGGGCGTGGTGGGGGGAGGGTCCGGGGGCGCGGGCGGGCGCACCCCCACCGGCTCGGGCGGTGTGACCCCTACCGGTTCGGGCGGCGCACCCTCCAGCAACGGCGGCGCCTCGGCGATGACGACACCCGGGATGGGCTGCACGCCCCCGTCGAACTACGCGAACCTGTTCGTCACCGTGTCGGGCCACACCCAGGCCGACAGCGACGCGAAGGTGGCGGCGGCCTGGACGTCGCTGTTCACCGCGGGCGGCTCGGGCAGCATCTACTTCAACGGGCCGGGCAGCGACGAGTCGTATGTAAAGGACACTTACAACAACGACGTTCGGACCGAGGGCATGTCCTACGGCATGATCATCGCGGTCGAGCTGGACCACCAGACCGAGTTCGACCGCATGTGGGCGTTCACCAAGGCGCACATGGCGCAAGGGACGGGGCAGATCGCCTGGCACGTGTCGACCTCGGGCAGCAAGCTCGCCACGGGCGGCGCCCCCGACGGCGACGAGTACTTCGCGACGGCGCTGATCTTCGCGCACAACCGCTGGGGCGACACGTCCGGCAAGTACGACTACGGCAAGGAGGCGCAGTGGGTGCTGGACATGATCCGCACCATGGACTTCAACGCGAAGGCCAGCATGGTTCAGTTCTACGCCGGCTCGGGTAACACCGACGGCTCGTACGTGCTGCCGGCCTTCTATCAAGTGTGGGCCTGCTTCGACACCGCGAACGCCGACTTCTGGAACGCCGCCGTCACGGCGGGGCGCATGTTCTTCCACAACGCCGTCGATTCGAACGGCGTCATCGGCGACCAGTCGTCGTTCACGGGCCAAACGACGAAGGGCGCCGGCGCCGACACCATCCGCTGCGTGGCCAACATCATGATGGACCACAATTTCTTCAACGCCGACCCCTGGCAGACCGACACCTACGCCACCAAGTACGGCGCCTACGAGATGTCTCACTCCAGCGGGGTGGCCCAGCAATCCTGCAATGCCCTGCTAGGCTTCGGTCTGCCCGCTTCGATGGGCAAGTCCTTCGTGGACAAGATCTGGTCGACGAATCCCCCCAAAGCGGACTACTGGAACGGCGTGCTGTACATGCTCGGGATGTTGCACGTCAGCGGAAACTTCAAGCTGTACTACTGACGCACGGGTCTGACGGAAACCGTACTTTGGATCGCTATTTTAAGGGCGCCTGATTGGGTTTGATAGACGCCTTGACTATCTAAAGGCCCTGCGGCTAGAACGAATCCCCCCTTTCAACGAGGTGTTCACGCGATGAAAAAGCAATCTCTTGCCGGCATAGGGCTCATGTTCTTCTTCGCTGCCTGTGGTGGCGGTGGCTCGGGATCCAGTGGCAGCGGAGGCACCAACGGCAGTGGTGGCACCTCCGGAGGCAGCAACAGCGGCGGCAGCAACGGCAGCAGCAGCGGCGGTAGCAACGGCAGCGGCGGCCAGGCGTCGTCGAGCGGCGGCACGCAGGGCGGGACGTCGAGCGGCGGCACGCAGGGCGGAACGTCGAGCGGCGGCACGCAGGGCGGAACGTCGAGCGGCGGCACGCAGGGCGGAACGTCGAGCGGCGGCACGCAGGGCGGGACGTCGAGCGGCGGCACGCAGGGCGGAACCAGCAGCGGCGGCGCCCAGGGCAGCGGCACCGGCGGCGCCATGCAGGCCGGTTCGGGCGGCGCGATGCAGCCCGGTTCGGGCGGCAGCAACACCGGTCCGTCGATGGTGATCGTGACGTCCTCGTCCAGCGGCTACTGGATGTCGGGAAGCTGGATGGAGGCCTCCAGCGGCAACGCGACCGTCACCGTCAACGACAGTTCGACCCAGCAGAACTGGGACGGCTTCGGCGGCGCCTTCAACGAGCGCGGCTGGATGTACCTGACCAGCGACGACATGAAGAACCAGGCGCTGAAGATGCTGTTCGACAGCACCGACGGCGCGGCGTTCTCCTGGGGCCGCATCCCCATGGGCGCCAGCGACTACGCCATCAACCGCTACACCTGCGATGACAAGGGGGAGGATCCCGCGGCGATGAGCAGCGGCTCGAATCGCCCCGCCGCGGACACCTCGATGGCGAACTTCACGCTGGACCAGGACAACAAGTACCTGATCCCGTACATCCAGGCCGCGCAGAAGGTGAATCCGAACCTGCGCTTCTGGGCCAGTCCCTGGACGCCGCCGGTGTGGATGAAGACCGGCTACAAGACCGACGACGGCAGCGGCGGCACGGCCAAGAAGCCCTCCTACTTCGACGGCGGCAGCTTCGTCACGAACAACACGGATGCTCTGACCGCGTACGCCACCTACTACACCAAGTTCGTCCAGGGCTACATGGACAAGGGGATCAAGATCGAGATCGTCTCGCCCCAGAACGAGCCCGGCTACGACCAGAACTACCCGTCGTGCCTGTGGGACAAGGCGACCTACACCTCGTGGGTCGGCAAGTACCTGGGCCCCGCGATGCAGAAGATCAACGTGAAGGTCATGCTCGGGACGCTGTCGAACGCGGGGGACAACAGCCGCACCGATCTCGACATCGCCAGCGCCGTCATGGGTGACTCGACCGCCTCGAGTTTCGTCTCGGTGGTGGGCGTGCAGTGGGGCGTCCTGGACAAGGTCAACGGCGGCACGAAGTTCGGCAGCCTGCCCATCTGGGCCACCGAGCACAAGTGCGGCAACTACCCCTGGAACCCGAGCGGGTACCCCAAGTACAACAGCAGCCAGGCGCCGAACGACCAGGCTTATGGCGTCGAGAGCTGGGGCTACATCCGCGACGCGATCACGAAGGGCAAGGTCACCTCGTACAGCGCCTGGAACATGGTCCTCGACAAGAGCGGCCTGGGCAACGACACCTCGCGCGACTGGAAGCAGGATGCCCTGCTGGTCGCTGACGGCGGCAAGGTCACCGCGACGCCGGCCTACTACGCCTTCCGCCACGTGTCCCAGTACGTGGTCCCGGGCGCCAAGGTGGTCGGCACCAGCGGCGGAGACGCCATCGCGTTCAAGAACCCCGACGGCAGCCTGGTGGCCGCCATGTACAACAGCGGCTCGGCGAACAGCAACTTCATCGTCTCGATCGGCGGGAAGAAGGCGCAGTTCGCGATGCCGGCGCAGGGCTGGGCCACGGTGAAGTACACGCCGTAGCGAACGCTCGTCAGACGAGAGTCATCAAGACCGCCTAGCCCTACCGGGCTGGGCGGTTTTTTTTGGCCGCTCAGAAGTCGACGGCGGCCCAGAATGCCGGCTTGGGGTTGTGATTCGTGTCGAACAGCAGCGGGAAGTCCTTGCGGCCCGAGCTGAACATCGACAGCCAGGTGGCGTCGTCGGCCACGCCCCAGAACGTCACGCCCGTGATGACGTCCTTGTGCGCCCGAAAGAGCTGCAGGAACTGCGCGTAGCGGTCCGCCTGCTGCAGCTTCAGCGCGTCGGTGAACGTCGACGCCGTGTAGAACATGCTGGACGAGTACGTGATCCCCGGGATGTAGAGCGACATGTCCAGCTCGGTCACCTGCACCGCCACCCCCAGCGACGCGTACAGCTTGATGGCATCCTCCAGGTGGCCGACGTCCTGGTAGTAGCCCTGATTGGTGGAATCGGTGGACGGCGCGATGTTCAGGTGGCACTGCATGCCAATGCCGTCGACCTGGATCCCTTGATCCAGCAGGCCCTTGATCATGTCGTGGATGCCTTGCTGCTTGGCGGGGATGTAGTCGTAGTAGTCGTTGTAGAACAGCTTCGCGGCGGGATCGGCGGCGTGCGCCGCCTTGAACGCCTCGGCGATGTAGTCGGGGCCGATGATCTGGTACCACAGGCTCTTCTTGTCGTCGGCCAGCGTCCCGTCGCGGTACGAACCGTCCTCCATCATCGCCTCGTTGACGACGTCCCAGGCGTAGACCTTGCCGGCGTAGTGCTGCATCACCTTGGTGATGTGGTTCCGCATGCGGCCGAGCAGCTGGTCCTTGGTGGGCATGCCGCCGCTCCCGTTCGAGAACACCCACGACGGGTTCTGGCTGTACCAGACCAGCGTGTGACCGCGGACCTTCATGCCGTTGCTGGTGGCGAAGTTCACGATGGTGTCGGCGGCGCTGAAGCTGAAGCTCCCCTCCGTCGGCTCGATCGACTCCCACTTCATCTCGTTCTCGGGCGTGACGCTGTTGAAGTGCGCCTTCAGCACCGGCCCGTGGGTCATGTAGGTGGTCGAGTTCACCGCGGCGCCGATGGGGAAGTCGCCGCTGTACTTCATCGCCAGCCCGGGCACGGGGGTGGTCATCGGATAGCCGCCGGTGCCCGTCGGGCCCGGGCCACCCGCCGTGCCGCCGCTGCCGCCCGACGAGGCGCCACCGCGGCCGCCTGAGCCGGGACCGGCCGTGCCGCCCGCGCTGGTGCCGCCGCTGCCGGGATCGGTCGCGCCCGTGCCGCCCGTGCCGGTGGCGCCGCCGCTGCTGGTCGTGCCGCCCGTGCTAGAGGCGCTGGCCCCGCCGGTGCTCGTCGTTCCACCGGTGCTGGAAGCGCCGCCCGAACTGGATGTCCCGCCGGAGCCTTTACCGCCGCTGCCGGACATCGTCGCGCCTCCGCTGCCGGCGGCGCGGCCGCCACTGCCGGTGGCGCCGCCCGTACCGCCTCCACCCGACCCAGCGCTCTGAGACGACGACGAGCACGCCCATAGAAGCGCGCAGCCTGCCAGCAGACCGGACCACGCGCGCGAATACCCTGACCGTGGCGGGGGAGCGACCGTCATGGCGGGGCATTTTATCAATACCCACCGACACCCACGCGAACCGTTTTCGCGATCGTTCGACGCGCGCGAAAAGTTTGCACGATTTCGCCCCGGGGCCACGCATCGCCAACGCGCGAAACCCCGCTGCCCGCGCGAAATATGCGCCGCCGCCCCCGCGCGGCACCGTTCTGGCAGTGGCCGAAGAAATCAACACGCGCCGCACGCAGCGGCCTTCAGGAACGGAGAAGCCCCCACGATGTCCTACAAGAAGCACTGGTTAGCCCTGGCGATCATCACCGTCGGATCGTTCGCGATCCTCGGTCGCGAAGGCGTGAAGCTGAGTCACGACCTGCCGCCCATTCCGGGGCACGTCGTCGACGAGAACGGCGCCGTCCTGTTCGACGCTCCCGCGATCACGCGCGGGCAGAACGTCTGGCAGTCGCTGGGCGGCCAGCAGGTGGGATCGATCTGGGGCCACGGCGCCTACGTTGCGCCCGACTGGTCGGCGGACTGGTTGCATCGCGAGGCCACGTTCATCCTGGACCAGTGGGCGCGCGCCGCGGGGGCAGCGTCCTACCAGGCGCTGCCGGTCGAGGCGCAAGGCGCCCTGCAGGCCCGCCTGGTCAGCGTCGTGCGAACGAACCGCTACGACAAGGCGACCGACACCCTGGTGCTGCCCGCCGTGCGCGTGCGCGCGTTCGACGAGCTGTCGCGCCATTACGCGGACGTCTTCGCCGCCGGCCGCCCCGACTACGCGATCCCGCCAGGCGCGCTGACCGACGCCGCGAAGATGACCGACATGGCCCGCTTCTTCTGGTGGACCAGCTGGGTCGCCTCGACCGAGCGCCCGGGCAGCGCCGTCACGTACACCTCGAACTGGCCGTATGAACCGCTGGTCGCCAACCAGCCCACCAGCGGCGCCGTCATGTGGAGCCTGCTGTCGGTGGTGCTGCTGCTGGCCGGCATCGCCGGTCTGGTCCTGTACCACACGAAGCATCGCGACGAGGAGCCGGTGGTCGCGCCGCGCACGGATCCGTTCCTGAGCGGCAGCGTGACGATGAGCCAGCGCGCGACCTACAAGTACTTCTTCGTGGTGGCGCTGTTGATCGTGGCGCAGGTGGGACTGGGCGGCGTGACGGCGCACTTCGGCGTCGAGGGGACGGGCTTCTTCGGCATACCGCTGGCGCACTGGCTACCCTACGCGGTGACGCGATCGTGGCACACGCAGCTGGGCATCTTCTGGATCGCGACGGCCTGGCTGGGCACGGGTTTGTTCCTGGCGCCGGCCATCGGCGGCCGCGAGCCGCGCTACCAGCGGCTGGGCGTGAACGTGCTGTTCGTCTGCCTGCTGATCATCGTGGTCGGTGCGCTGGCCGGGCAGTGGCTGTCCGTGCAGCGGCGCCTGAACGGCGACGTCTGGTACTGGTTCGGTCACCAGGGCTACGAGTACGTCGATCTGGGCCGCTTCTGGCAGATCTTCCTGTTCGCGGGCCTGTTCATCTGGCTGGGGCTGATGCTGCGCGCGCTGTGGCCGGCGCTGCGCCGCCGTGACGAGAACCGCCCCCTGTTGGTGCTGTTCACGCTGTCGTCGGCCGCCATCGCGCTGTTCTATGGCGCGGGCCTGATGTACGGCAAAGGCAGCCACCTGGCCACCGTCGAGTACTGGCGCTGGTGGGTGATCCACCTGTGGGTGGAAGGCTTCTTCGAGGTGTTCGCCACCGTGGCCATCGCCTTCCTGTTCGTGCGGCTGGGCGTGCTGCGCGCCCGCGCGGCGACGCCGTCCGTGCTGTTCGCGACGGCGGTCTTTCTCGCTGGCGGCATCGTGGGCACGCTGCACCACCTGTACTTCACCGGCACGCCGCAGTCGGCGCTGGCGCTCGGCGCCGTGTTCAGCGCGCTGGAGATCGTCCCCTTGACCCTGATCGGCTTCGAGGTCTGGCAGAACCTGCGCCTGACCAGCCACGCCGACTGGCTGGTCCGCTACAAGTGGCCCATCTACTTTTTCGTGGCGGTCGCCTTCTGGAACATGGTGGGCGCCGGGCTGTTCGGGTTCCTGATCAACCCGCCCATCTCGCTGTACTACGTGCAGGGGCTGAACCTGACCCCCGTGCACGGCCACACGGCGCTGTTCGGCGTGTACGGCATGCTGGGCATCGGGTTGCTGCTGTTCTCGCTGCGGGCGCTGTCGCCGGCGCCGGCCTGGCGCGAGCGACCGCTGGCCATCGCGTTCTGGTCGCTGAATATCGGCCTGCTGATCATGGTGTTGTTCTCGATGCTGCCCATCGGGTTGCTGCAGGCGCAGGCGGCGCTGGATCACGGGCTGTGGTACGCGCGCAGCGCCGAGTTCATGCACTCGCCGCTGATGCAGACCCTGAAGTGGTTCCGCATCCCTGGCGACACCATCTTCGCGGTGGGCGCGCTGGCGCTGGCGTGGTTCGTGATCGGCCTGCGGGGCGGATGGTCGCTGGCGGCGCCGCTGCCGCGACGGAAGACGTCCGAGGTTCCGGCGGGTCACCCGGCACGGTCCTGAGAGAAGTCAGCATGTCCACCACGTCGAAACCGCGCTCGCTGGCCCCGCGTGAACATGGCGCGTACGCCCAGCTGGCGGTGCCGCTGGCGGCGGCGTACGCGGGCGGCCACCCGGCGGCGGCGGCGTGGCTGTTCGGGCTGGCGGCGGTGGCGGCGTTCCTGGCGCACGAACCGCTGCTGGTCCTGCTGGGACAGCGCGGAAAGCGCGCGCTGGCCCAGTCCGGCGCGCGCGCGAGCGGGCGGGCGGTGAGCCTGGCGGCGGTGAGCCTGCTCGCGGCGGCGGCGGGAGCGGCTCTGGATCGGAGGGCGGCCGTGATCGGACTGGTGCCGGTCGCGTTCGCGCTGCTCCTGGCAGGCTTCCTGGTGCGGCGGCGCGAGCGCACCTACGCCGGCGAGCTGGTCGCGGCGGCGGCCCTGGCAGGGGCGGCATTGCCGGTGGCCATCGGCGCCGGCTGGCAGGTGCGGGCGGCGCTGGCGGCCTTCATCGGCTGGACCGCGGGCTTCGCGGCGGTGACGTTCGTCGTCTTCGCGATCGCGCACAAGCGGACACCGAACCCGGCCTCGCGAGCGCTGGCGCTGTTCCTGCCGGCGCTGGCGATCGCGATGGCTGATGTTTTTCTGGGCAAGCAAGCTTTGGCAACCGGCGTGCCGCTGGTCGGGTTGGCGGCGGTGGTGGTGGCGTTCCGTCCAGCGGCGCGCCGGCTGCATTCAGTGGGATGGACCGTCGCGGCGGCGACGCTGGCCCAGGCGGTGGCCGTCGTCGCGGTCAATCGCTGAGCGCACCGAAGCGGGCGGAACCTATTCGCTGCCGTGGTGTCTGAACGGGGATGCGGTGGACCGCTGGGATGGTTGGGATCTGGGGCGCGGCGCTGATCGCGACCGCCGGCCACGCGGCGGCGCCCGCGCCCGATCAGGAGAAGGAGATCGCCTGGGCGCGTGCGAGGTGGCCCGATGAGCTGAGGGGAGTGCATCTTCACGCGCCGTTGCGAAAGTTGCTGGCCTGGTTGCCGCGCAGTGGGGCGATGAACGTGTACCTCTACACGGGCGACTTCGCTTGCCGGCGCGCCACGCTCTCGCGCCGGCCCCCGGACGAAGATGCCGAGGAAGCGCCGCCGCCCGCGCTGGTTGCCCGGGTGAACGGCCGCCCGAAAATGGAAAGCGGCGAGCGCGTTCGCGAGGTGACCCTGATCGACGTCGGGGTCCTGCTGTCGGAAGAAGGCGGCTATACGCTGGAACAGCAGGGCTCCGACGGGCGCTGGACGGACGCGGGCGGCGGCAGCGGCTACGGGCCGACCGTGTACGGCGCGCTCTCGTACGTGGACGATCGGGTGGCGCGATGGGATGGGGCGGCGATGGAGCTTCACGCCTATTGCGGCGGCCCGGTCGAGTGGCTGTCCTGTCCCGCGGGCGGCGAGCGTCCGTGCCTGCGCTGCGAGACCGTCGACGTCGTCGCGTCCGAGCTGAACGCGATGACCGGCCATGGTTTCTCCCACGGCGACCGCCCTGTCACCTGCCACGACGCCTGTCCCACCTATCCCGAGACGCCCGATCTAGAGCGCCTTCTCGCCCTCGGCGGTCGCGTGCAGCCCTGGCAGCCGCGCAACGCCCGCGTCTCGCAGATCCCCAGCCTCTACAAGTCGCGGGACGATTGCTTGCGCGACCACCCCGCCGGACGTTGACCCGCCGCTACTTCTTCCCCTCGCTCCAGGGCGGGACGATCTTGTTCGCGCGCGCGTACGCGATCGACTGGCCCAGGTGCTCGTTGTCGTGCCCCAGCAGGACCAGCAGCACCGCGCGCGCCGACATCTGGTGGCCGAAGAACTCGACCTTCTTGTCCAGGTCGGCGTCGGAGAGGCCGCGGATGTTCTCGTGCGCGAAGGCGAAGGACTTCTCGAGGATGGTCTTGATCTTGGCCTTGTCGGTGGTCTGGGTGTCCCACTTGGCGCGATCCTGGGTCAGACCGGTATCGGCGGGCGGCGTCTTGCCGGTCGCCATCCGGGTCAGGTTGTAGTTCGCGAAGGCGATGTGCAGGTAGGCCTCGGCGACGGAGCGGACGCCCGGCGCGGGGCGCCAGTCGAACTTGTTCTGGGGCACCGCCTCTTCCAGGGACAGGATCTTCTTCTCGACGTCGCCCAGCACGCCCAGCATATCGCCCTGCAGGCCGCCGGTCTTGTCCGCCGCGGGCGCGGGGGGCGCCGCCACCGCGACGCCTCCAGCCACCGTCGCGAACATCACCACCGCTATCGCCTTCATCATCGTGGTCATCGGGATCTCCTGAGTTTCATGATCGGCGCGAACGGCGCCGGCGTGACTTGCCCGCGCATGAACCGGCGGCGCCCGGGATCTCTTCCCGGCGCGTTCAGAAAGACGAGCGTGGGATCGGCTGGCGCGGGCCTTGACACGGGAACGCGCGCCGACGACCGTGTTCGCGTGCAGGTGAGCATCGAGCGCGTCGCCGCGGCGACACCGGCGCTGGTCGAGGCCTTTCGCCGCCTGCTGCCCGCGCTGTCGCCCAGCGCTCCCCAGCCGACGCTCGCTCAGCTTCAGGAGATCATCGGCGCGACCTGCAACGCGCTGTTGGTCGCGCGTCTCGACGACGCGATCGTGGGGTCGGTCACGCTGGTGTTCATCACGATCCCGTCGGGGCGCCGTGCGCGGCTGGAGAGCGTGGTCGTCGATCCGTCGGCGCGGCAACGCGGAATCGGCGAGGCGCTTTGCCGGGCCGCCATCCGGCTGGCCGGCGACGCGGGCGTCACGCAGATCGACCTGACTTCGTCGCCCGCGCGCGCGGCCGCGAACCGGCTGTACGCCCGCCTCGGATTTCAGCGGCGCGACACGAATGTCTTCCGGCTGCCTCTATCGCCCGGGTAAAGTGTTCACGATGAAGTGTGGCCACTGGGCGCTGGCGCTGGCGTTGCCGCTGCTGCTCTGTGCGCCTGCCTGGGGCGCGCTGGGCGATGACGTCGCCACCATCGCCGTCGATCGGGCGCGCCTGCACGCCGCGCTGACGGTGTCGCACCGGGGAAACCAGACCGGCAGCCAAAAAGGCGGCCAGACAGGTGGCCAGACAGGGCGCTACGCCATTCACGAGCTGGCGATGCCCAGCGGCGTTCGCCTGCGCCACTTCGTGAACGGCGGCGGCAAGGTGTTCGCGGTCTCCTGGTCGGGCGGCTGGCGGCCGAACCTGCGCGACATCATGGGCACCCACTACGACGACTTCATCGCCGCCACGCGCGGCAAGCCGATGAAGCGCGGGGTGGCGCGCATCGAGACCCGGGGCATGGTGGTCGTGATGGGAGGGCACCAGCGTGCCTTCTTCGGGCATGTCTATCTGACCGACCTGCTGCCGGAAGGCTTCCTCGATGGCAACGACCAGCTGGGGCCCGATGGCGCTGAGTAGAGCGGCCGCTTTCGCGACCCTGGCCATCGTGATCGGCGGTTGCGGCGGCGGCGGCGATGCGCCGGGAAGCGACGGCGCCCCGGCGCGCGTGGACGCTGGCAGCGACATCGTCACCACGCTGGCCGAGAACACGGTCGCCGTGACGGTGGATCAGGGGCCACCTGGCGCCGAGAACGTCAACGGCCTGTTCACCACGGTCACCCTGTGCGTCCCCGGCACCGCGCAATGCCAGACGATCGACCACGTCCTGGTGGACACGGGCTCGATCGGCCTGCGCGTGCTGGCGTCTGAGCTGACGCTGTCCCTGCCGGCGGTGAAGACCGGCAGCGGCCAGCAGCTGGTCGAGTGCCTGCCGTTCGTGCTGGGGACGGCGTGGGGACCCGTCGCCACCGCCGACGTCAAGGTGGGCGGCGAGCTGGCGGCGAATCTGCCGATTCAACTGATAGGCGATCCGACCTATCCCCTGCCCGACGCCTGCACCGGCAGCCCGGTGACCGATCTGTCGTCGCTGCTGGCGCGGGGCATCCTGGGCGTCGGGACGAACCTGCAGGATTGCGGGACAGCGTGCGCGCAGCCGGCCACGTCGCCCGCGAACCCGGGCTTGTATTACGGATGCGCATCGCCGCAGTCGTGCGCGGTGGTCGCCGTCCCGGTCGCGAACCAGATTCCGCACCCGGTGGCCGCGTTCCCGGCCGACAACAACGGCACGATCATCTCGTTGCCGGCCGTCCCGACGAGCGGCGCGGCCAGCGTGCAGGGCACGCTGACGTTCGGGATCGGCACCCGCGACAACAACGGCCTGGGGAGCGCCGCCGTCTTGCCGCTGGACGTCCATGGGTTCGCGACCACGACGTTTCCGGCCGGCGGCAAGACGTACACCAGCTACATCGACAGCGGATCGAACGGCCTGTACTTCCTCGATCGCACCACCGCGGGCCTTCCGGCGTGCACCGGCATGCTGGACGGCTTCTACTGCCCCCAGGCGCCGGTGAGCCTGAGCGCGGTCATTTCCGCGAGCGGTGGCGGTCAGACGACGATCGCGTTCACCGTCACGAACGCCGCCACCCTGAACGGCGCGTATCACGCGTTCGACGACCTGGCCGGCGAGCTGCCCGGATTCGGGATGGATCCGCGCGCCGCCGGCTTCGACTGGGGCATGCCGTTCTTCTTCGGGCGCAGCGTCTACACCGCGATCGAAACGCGGGGCACGCCGGCAGGGCCCTACGTCGCGTTTTGAGGCCGGGCACGCCGGCGCGCCTCAGGGCGTGTCTTCGTTCTCTTCCCGGCCGTTGCCGAACGTGACGCCGCCGAACTGGGCCAGCAGCTGCTTGCCCAGCGATGACGGTCCCTGGCCGTTCGTCGAGCCGAACATGGCTATCGCGGCGGGTCGCGGCTGTCATCTGACAGACGCGCGGACGCTATTTCTGGCAGACGTGGACGTAGTCGATAACGAACTTCTGGGGGAACACCGTGGTGCTGTCGGGCGCGCCGGGCCAGTCCCCACCGACGGCCAGGTTCAGGATGATGAAGAACCCGTGATCGAAGACCCAGGTGTTGCCGTTCGTGTCGGCGGACGTCTTGGTCGAGTAAAGGGTGTCGTCCACGTACCAGCGGATGGTGTTCGCTTCCCATTCGATCGCGAACACGTGAAAGTCGTCCGAGAACTTCGCGCCGCCGGGCAGCGTGTACATGGCGGTCGGTCCCGCCGCGCCCGAGTAGCCCGGTCCGTGCATGGTCCCGTGCGCGATCGAGGGCTCCTTGCCCAGGTTCTCCACGATGTCGATCTCGCCGGTGTTCGGCCACGACTCGCCCCCGAGCATCCAGAAGGCCGGCCACATGCCCTGGCCGTAGGGCATCTTCATGCGCCCCTCGATGCGCCCGTAGGTGAACGTCTTCTTCCCCTCGGTCTTGATGCGCGCCGAGGTGTACTGCCGGCCCTCTTTCGACTCCATCCGCGCCTCGATGACCAGATCGCCGTTGCCGTCGAGTGAAGCGTTCGAGGTCCCCGTGGTGTAGTCCTGCAGCTCGCCGTTGTACCAGTTGGGCCCGCTGTCATAGACCCAGTAGCTGCTGTTGACGGCCGTGCCGGCCGCGCCTTCGAAGTCGTCGCCCCAGACCAGCTTCCAGGTCGGGTCGGGGCAGCGCGCTCCCGCGGCCATCCCGCCGCCGGCGCCTCCCGAGCCGGGCGCCCCGCCGCCGTGGCCGCCCCCCCGTCCCCCGGCACCACCGCGGCCGCCGGCGCCACCCGAGGACGGCGCGCCCGCGGCACCGCCACTGGCCGCGTTTCCCCCGCTGGCGGTTCGCCCGCCCGTCGCCGGGACGCCGCCGGTCGACGACAGACCCCCCGAGCCGGTCCGGCCGCCCGTCGACACACCGCCGGTCGCGGACTGCCCCCCCGAGCCCCCGATCGCGGGTGCCCCGCCGGTCGCCGCCCCGCCCGTTCCGGTCGCCCCGCCCGATGCCGCGCCCCCGCTCCCGGTGGTGCCGCCGCTTCCTTCACGGCCACCCGACCCCGCGCCGGCAGGGCCCGATCCACCTGACGAACAACCGATCAGCAGCGCGAATGACAGCGCCAGGGGCCAACGGGACGCGCGTCGCGGCATGGAAGCTCCTTTCGAGGAGGGACAACCTTATCGTAGCGGTGAACAAACGGGGTCATCCCCGGCAGTTGTGGTCGTGGCGGCAGAGACATCGTCGCTGGTGGTGCGCCGCCGGTACTACGGGCTTACGTGCGTGACGCCGGGAGTGGGCAGCACGTTCCCGACGGCGCCGGCGGGGTAGGCTCCCTATCATGCGCCTTCGCAAGCCCCTTGCCTCCCTTGTCCTGTTCGCCTGCGCCGTGTCGCTGGTGGCCTGCGCCAGTCAGTCGGGAGTGCCCCGCGAGATGCGGTCGTGGAACCGGCCGTTCCCGCCGTTCCGGATCGCCGGCAACATCTATTACGTCGGCACCAGCGGCGTGGCGCAGTTCCTCATCGTCACGCCGCAGGGTCACATCCTGCTGGACAGTGGGTTCGAGGCGTCGGTGCCTGGCCTGGCCGACAACGTTCGCGCGCTGGGTTTCCGGTTCGAGGACGTGAAGTTGCTGCTGGCCAGCCACGCGCACATCGACCATGTGCAGGGGCACGCCCTGGTGCGGCGCATGACGGGGGCCCAGGTGGTCGCGTCCGCGCCCGATGCGCCCGTGATCGCCGGCGGCGGCAAGGGCGAGCCGGTGTTCGAGGGCGTCTACGCCTGGACGCCTTGCCCGGTCGATCGCGTGGTCGCCGACGGCGAGCGCGTCACGCTGGGGGGAACCACGCTGGTGGCGCACCTGACGCCCGGCCACACGCGCGGGGCGACCACCTGGACGATGGAGGTGAACGAGGGCGGCCGCGCCTTGGCCGTGGTGTTCTTCCCCAGCGCGAACGTGAACCCGGGCGTCCACCTGGTCGACAACGCGCGCTATCCGGAGATCGCCAGCGACTTCCAGCGCAGCTTCGCCATCTGGAAGTCGCTGCCGTGCGACGTACCGCTGGGCGCGCACGGTGCCTTCTTCGACATGGAAACGAAGCACAAGCGGCTGGCCAGCGGCGACGCCAGCGCTTTCATCGATCCGGAGGGCTATCGCCGCCTGGTGGCGGACGCCGAGAAACGGTTCCAGGAGCAGCTCGCGTCTGAACGCCATTGAGGACCACCGGATGGGACGACCCCAGCGGCTGAGCCGGTCGCGGCCCCGCTGGGCGTGGCTGGCGCTGGCCGCCGTCATGGCGCGACCGGCGCCCGCGGCGGCCCACGCCAACGGCATCGTGTCCGATAGCTGCGGAGGTTGCCACGCGGGCAACGGCACGGCCGCGTTGACGATGGTGGCCGACCCGGCCACGTTCGGCCCCGGCGATCTGGTTACCCTGACGCTGGCGATCACCGCGCCCTCCGTGAAGGTGGGGGGCGCGTACGTCTCGACCGGTGGCGTGGGCACGCTGCAGCCCCTGTCGGGCGAGGGGCTGGCCCTGAACGGACAGGCGCTGGTGCACACCGCCCCCAAGCCGGCCTCTGGTGGGGCGGTGACGTTTCGCTTTCGCTGGCAGGCGGCCCCCGCCCCGGGTGGCGTGGCGTTCCTGGTCGCCGCGGTGGCCGCCAACGGCAACGGCGCCACGTCGGGCGATGCGCCCGGGTCGAATCTGTTTCAGTGGGCCTTCGGCTGCGCGGCGCAGACCTTCTATGCCGACCTGGATCGCGATGGTTTCGGCTCCAGCGCCTACGGCACGATGCTGGGCTGCGCCGCCAGCCAGGCCCCCGCGGGCTTCGCGGCGAAGGACGGCGACTGCGACGAGAACGATCGAGCGATCAACCCGGGCGCCGCCGAGATCTGCAACGGCCAGGACGACAACTGCAACAGTCAGATCGACGAGAACGCGCCGGCGGTGATGTTGTGGCCGGACGGCGACGGTGACGGCTACTACCGATCTCAAACCGGGACGCCCAAGATCGGTTGTGGAACGCTGCCCGGCTACGCGCCGGTGGGCGGTGATTGCAACGATGGCGACGCCACCATCCACCCGGGCGCCACCGAGAGCTGCAACGGGCAGGACGACAACTGCAACGGCACGATCGACGAACGGGTGCGACCCCAGTGCGGCGTCGGTTCGTGTCGCCGCGAGAGCCCCACCTGCGACGGCAGGGACTGTGTCGCGGGCGCCCCGGCCGCCGAGACCTGCAACGGCTTCGACGACGACTGCAACGGCGAGGTGGATGACGCCGCCTGCCCCGGCGGCCAGACCTGCGCGATCGATCGGTGCGTCCCGGTGGCGGATACAGGCGGCGCCGGCAGCGGGACGGGCGGCGGCGATGCTACCGGGGGAACGATCGGCAGCGGCGGCGTGGCCGGCTCCGGCGGAGCGGGAGGTGGCGGCCCCGCCAGCAGCGGTGGCAGCGGCCTGGGGACGGGCGGCGCACCGCCCCGGCAGACGCCCGGCGGCTGCGCCGTCACGGGTGCGCCCGCCACCACGGCTGACGCGCGCATTCCCTGGCTGGTCCTGCTGCTGGCGATCGTCCTGCGCCGGCGGCGTCGCTGAACTACTTCGTGATCGCCGGCGACGGGTTGCCCGTGTAGACGTCGGGACAGCGCGGCTTGGTGACGTCCGCGGGACACTTGCCGGCCTCGGACATGTACCAGGACAGATCGTGCGCCGGCGCGGCGTACCCGCTGGGAATGCTGTGCTTCGAGACGCTGGCGAAGTACTGCAAGCAGGCGTCGCGCCACCAGCGCGCCTCGTAGTGCTGGATTTGCAGGAAGCTCTGCACGTCGTTGAAGCGCTTGGTGTCGATGCGTCCCTGCACGCTGGTCCAGGCGTCGCGCATGGGCTGCACGGCGTCCACGCCCGCGCTGTAGCGATAGACCAGCTCCTCCCAGATCGAGCGACCGGACGACTTCAGCTTGTCGTCCCAACCGACGTGCTGGAAGAACAGCAGCAGGTCGTCGGGGATGGTGTTCAGGCTGGAGAGCGTGTTCGCCACCGTCGGGAAGTACTGCGCGACGGCGTTGCTGCCCTTCGCCGTGCGATCGAAGCCGATCCCCGTCGCGTCCGCCTTGTTGTAGTAGGCGGGGTTCCAGTCGGCCATGGACAGGGTGCTGACCCAGGGGCTGGGCCCGTAGTGGTGGTCGGTGCCCATCTGGTGCGCCAGCCCCAGCGGCGTCATGTAGTTCACCAGGTTCTGGCGCGAGCCCATCATCATGGTCGTCACCGGCGCGACCACCGCCGGATCGTTCGTGAAGGTCTGGCGAATCCACTCGTCGGCCAGATCCTGGGCCTTGGCGTCCGGGTCCCACGCCAGCCGGCCGAAGGCGTACCAGTTCGCCTGGTTGAAGTGCGACCCCGTCCAATTCGTGTCGCTGCCGATGTTCGCCACGCCCGACATCGCCGTCACCTTGTAGTTCAGCAGCGAGCCGTCGATGACCCGCGCCACCAGCGAGCCCTGTCCCTTGGCGTACGTGTCGGACTTCAGCACCTCTTCCCACAGCGGGCCCAGGTAGGCGAGGTGCGTGTCCTCGCCCAGGTACTCCTTGGTGATCTCCACCTCCAGCGCCACGGGGGTGCTGTTCATCGCGCCGAACAGGGCGCTGAACGGCTCGCGTGGCTGAAAATCGAGCGGGCCGTTCTTCACCTGAACCAGCGCGTTGGCGACGAACTTGCCGTCCAGGGGATGGAACTCGTCGTAGGCCTGGCGGATGCGGTCGCCCGTGTCGTTGTAGACGAACGCGCGCCACAGCACGATCCCGCCATGCGCCGCCAGCGGATCGCCCAGCACCTTCGCGCCGTCGGCGTGGGTGCGGTTGTAGTCCTGCGGCCCGGGCTGACCCTCGGCATTCGCCTTCACCAGGAAGCCGCCGAAGTCGGGGATCTTCGTGTAAATCTCGTTGATCTTGTCGGTCCACCACTTCTGCACGCCGCTGTCCAGCGGGTCGGCGGTCTTCAGGTTGCCGATCTCGATGGGCGCGTCGAAGCGCGCGCTCAGGTACACGGCGATGCCGTAGGGGCGGAACGCGGTGGCCAGCGCCGCCACCTTGTCCAGGTTGGCGCTGGTCAGGATCTGGGCGTCGGAGTTGACGTTGTTCAGCACCGTGCCGTTGATCCCCAGCGACGCGTTGGCGCGCGCGTAGTCCTTGTAGCGCTGGGTGATGGTCGCGGGCAGGCTGCCCCAGGCCCACAGCGACTTGCCGGCGTAGCCGCGCTCGACGGTGCCGTCCATGTTGTCCCAGTGGTTCAGCAGGCGGCGTTGCACCTTGGGCGCCGCGGTGATGGCCAGGTCTTGCAACGGGCGGAAGCACTGCAGGTGGCGCAAGAACGCGAACACGCCGTGCAGCACGCCCACGTCCGTGTTGCCGGCGATGACGATGCCCTGCTTGCCGCCGACGGTGGCCGCCTGGATGACGTAGCCTTCGTTGCCGGCGCTGGCCAGCCCCGCCAGGGCCAGCCCCTTCACCAGCGACGACGAGTCGGGTGTGCCCAGGACCACCGCCCCGTCGCCCGTGGGAGCGGCGGCCGTCGCGATCGTCTGGCCCAGCAAACCCGACAGTCCCTTCACCACCTCGGTCTGCGCGAGCTGCAGCGTGTCCGAGCTCCCCGCGTTCACGACGTGGGTGATGGCGGCCTGATACTCCGTCAGCTTGCTGGCGAGCGCGATCTTCGGATAGCGCAGCCACAGTTGCGAGCCGTCCTCGTCCGCGGGGGGCTGCGCCGGCTTGGGCCAGGCCGCGTCGCCGCTGCCACCGGTCGCGGCGGCGCCGCCGCTGCCCGGCCCGCTGCCGCCGGCCCCGCCGCTCGCCATGCCCGCCCCACCGCTGCCGCTGTCGGATTTTCCACCGCTGCCTGTGGTGCCCCCGCTGGCGGCCGCCCCGCCGCTGCCACCTCCCGTGGTCCCTCCACTGCTGGTGCCGCCGCTGCCGCCGGCGCGGCCGCCCGAACCCCCGCTCGCGCCGCCACTCCCCGGCCTGCCCCCGGTGGAGGCATTCATCCCCCCCGGAGGCCCCGGAGGCCCCGGGCCGCCCCCCGAGCCGCCTTGGGAACGACCCGGTGAACCGGAGCCACACGCTCCCAGCAGCAGCAGCAGCGACAGGCCGGTGGTCGATAGGAGTGACTTCTTCATGTCCGAATACTGTGGGACGAACGCCGCGGGTGTAACGGGAAGTGGAGAGCCTGCGCTGGAATGTACCGGCACCGGCACGCAAAGGCCGCCGGCCTTCGATGGCACCATGGCGGCGTCACGCCCAGGGCGCCGGTCCCAGGAGACGTCATGACGAGTCATGGGATGGGCAGGCGCCAGCCAGCTGCCGGATCGATCCGGGCTTGACGGGGGAACGGATCTTCGACGACGCTTGAGCGGTGGTGATGGCGACGTGAGGGGCCCTTCGACACCGTTCCTGGCGATCACACTCGCGGCGGCTCTGCTTGGCTGCCGCAACGGAGGGGGCGCACCGGCGGGGACTGGCGGGAGCGCTGGCGCGACGGGCGGCGCGGGCGGTGACGGATCGGGGAGCGGCGGCGCGGGCAGCGGGGGCGTCGCTCATGGCGGATCGGGTGGCGGCGGCGTGGGCAGCGGGGGCGTCGCTCATGGCGGATCGGGGAGCGGCGGCATGGGCAGCGGGGGCGTCGCTCATGGGGGATCGGGTGGCGGCGGCGGGGGCGCCGGTGGCGGCGGCGCGGGCAGCGGAGGCGGTGGCGGTGCTGGTGGGACCGACGTGGGCGGTGCGACGCAGCCTCCGCTCACCGATTGCGCGGTCGTGCAGCAGATCCTCCTTGGGTCGACGTTGCTGCAATCCACGCAGATCGGCATCGCTCGCGCCGGTGACGGGTTTGCGCTGACCTCGATGGCGACAATCCAAAGTGGCCTGTCAGCGTCCTTCGCCTACGCGCCCGACGCGGGAACGATCGGTCCGGTGACGACGGGCCAGAGCTCGTGGGGACGGGCCGCGACCTTGGGTCTTGCGGGACGGGCGCAGCCGGCGGACCAATTGTTGCTGTTCACCCTCAGCGGGGGCGCCTTCCCGATGATGCAGCTGTCGACCGCCGTGCTGGACGCCGGGGCCACGACCTTCGGTGCCGCGCAGCCGCTGTTCTCGACGGCCTTCATCGATCAGAACGGCATGCTGGCCACCCGCGTGGCCTTCGACGGCCTGCACAGCCTGATCGCCGCCGGCAGCCCGGTGGTGGGACAACCTGTCGCGGGGCTGGTCGGCGCGGACGGGCGATTGATCGGGCAGGCGCAGACGATCGCCACGACAGCGTCCGAGTTTCTCTGGAGTGGGCTGCAGGCCATTCCCACCACGCACGGAGGCGCCGTCAGCTTGATGGACCAGCTCGACGGCGAGCCACGCTGGCGCCTGGTCGAACTCGACGGCAGCGGAGCCGTCGCGCTGGATGCCACCATGCCCCTGGCTGACGGGCTTGGCACGGGCGCCGTTCCCCGCGTGCTGGCGCCCAGCCCACGCGGCTTCGCGGCGGTCTTCCAGGATCCGAACGGCGGCGTCCGCAAGCTGGTCGAGCTCGATCGCACAGGCGCGGGGTCCGGCCCAGCCATCACGCGGGCCATCACGTTGCCTTCCGACGGCTATGTGATGGCGCTTGGCACCGTGGGGACCAGTTTTCTGCTGGCCTTCAACCCGCCCGACATGGCCACGCTGGCACTCGGTCGTGTGCAAGCCGATGGCACGGTTCACAACGTGAACGTTGTGTTGCAAGACGTCCAGTCACCCCCCGGCTGGATCGCGGCGGAGGGCGACGGCCTGACCTTCTCGTACCGCACCAGCGGCGGGCTGGCGATCGTCAGGGTCGGCTGCCCGCCATGAAATCGGCAATGAAGAGACAATGAATAGACCGTGACAGCGTCACGTCCCAGGGGACCAATCTTCACGGGTCGAAGGAGACGTCATGGCGAATCACGGGAAGGGGGGAGGGCGGACGGGCCGCGGGCAAGCGGCGCTGATGACCCTGGTGTTGGTGGCGACCGGCCTGTCCGGGGCGCCGGCCCGGTCCGAGTCGCAGGGGTTCCTGTGTCCTAGCTCGGGTCGCCTGGTATCCGTCGGCCTGCGCACCGACGAGGTGACGAAGAAGTGCCGGGAGCCCAACGACGTGCAGTCACACGTCGAGTCGCGAACCGTCCGCGAGACCCGCCGCCGCTACGTCAACGGCGCGGCGGTCGAGGTCGAGGTCGAGACCACCGTCGAGGTGGCGGTGCAAGAATGGTTTTACGACTTCGGCCCCACCCGGTTCACCAAGACGCTGCGCTTCGAGGACGGACGCCTGGTCGACGTCGTCGAGGGCGCCAAGGGTTCGCCGGACGGCGGGTGAGCGCCCATGAGCGTTCCGTCCGCCAGCGCGCGGGCGGTCGCCCGGCCGCGGAGCTGGTTCAGGGCCTCGTTCATCATCTCCTCCAGGAGATCGCTCTCGGCGGCGGCCACGTCGGTGAACTGGATGGCGAGCAGCGGAACGCCCCAGGCGGTGGTGTTCCACAGCACCGCGCGGGCGTCGAGGTGAAGAGATTCCGCCAGGGTGCCGTAGGTGATGTCGATCGACACCGGATCACCGACGTTGATGGGCGGTTCGGGAGCAAAGGCCCCGACGTCCAGCAGGGCGCCCCCCATGCTGAGGTTGACCAGGCGTGCGCCGTACGCGCGGGGCCCGGCCTGTAACGTCGCAGAGAGATCGACGAACGCCCGCGGGTGACGCCGCCGTTCGGGCTTCGATCCAGGGCGCAACGCGTCGCTCAAGGCATCCCTCCACCGTTCGACATCGGCTGCGCCGGCGCCGACATTGAGCGCTCGCCCACGGAAGCACGCCTACGGCCCGGTGGTCACGGTTCGTTTGACGCGGGCTCGATCGACATCCGGTGGCGGAACAGGTTGGCCGGGTCGTAGCGGGCCTTGATGCATCGCAGGCGGGGCAGGTTCCCCTGGTAGTACAGCTCGGCCCAGGGGACGCCGGAGCGGTTGCGGGAAGGGTCGAGGTGATCGCTGTCCGGGTGGTTGATGAGGGCCCCGTCGTACGACGGGCCCGGGACCGGCGCGCCTCCGGTGGAGGCGAACAGCGCGCCGTAGAGACCGCGCACCCAGGCGAGCGACGCCTCGCCCTGGGCGGCATCGGCCCAGCCCGTGTTACAGGCGATGTCGAGAATGGCCGCGCGTGCCGGGTAGGCCGTGGCGTCCGGCGCGACAGCGTTCACCCTGCCACCGTACGTCGCCATCCCCATCACCCCGCGCGGCGGTCCGTGCTCCCCGGACAGCCACGGGTAGGCGGCGCGGAGTTGCTCGTCGGTGAAAGGACGGCGGAGCAGGGCGTCCTTCACCTTGAGCGCGCCGGGCGCAGCGGACGCGAACAACTCAGGGAAGGGGCGCAGCGCGAAGTCGAGCCAGTCGAGGCGCTCCGTCGCGCGCGTCGCCGGCGCGCCGACGTCGGCCTCCAGCGCCGCGAGATGGTCGGCCACCAGCTCTTCGGCGCGCGGACCGATCGCGAGACCTTTGACCTCGACGTGGCCGGCTGGCTTCGGCAACAGCAACAGCAGCGCGAACAACGCGCACGCCGGATCGTCGGGCGCGCTGTGCTGCTCTGCCCATCGGCCGAAGTTGCCGGCCAAGCGAACGAAGCTGTCCGGGTCCAGGCCGTCCCAGCGCCAGCCAGCGCGAAAGACCAGCACCTGGTCCGGGGCGCGCGGGAGCAAACCGTGGGGATCGGAACCGGTCACGCCGGGGGAGCGAAACCAGCAGCGGGTGACGATGCCGAAGTTACCGCCGCCGCCGCCGGTGTGGGCCCAGAACAGATCCCGGTGCGGATCGTCGGGGGCGCGCGTGGCGACCAACGATCGCGCGGTCTTGCCGTCGTCGACGACCACCACCTCGACCGCGTCGAGGTGATCGACGGCCAGGCCGTGCTGGCGGTGAAGGAAGCCGAAGGCGCCGCCGACCACGTGGCCGCCGACACCCACCTCCGGGTACTGCCCGGCGGGCAGCACCAGCCCCCAGCCCCGGTGGAGGCGGCGGTAGACCTCACCCAGGGTGGAGCCGGCCGCGACGGCGAAGGCGCCGCGGGCCGGGTCATGGTGGACGCCCGTCATCGCCGAGGTGTCGATCAGCGCGCGCACCGACGGATCGTCGACGAACCCCTCCAGGCAGTGCCCGCCGCTGCGGATCCCGATGCGCGCGCCCTCCCGGACGGCGTCCTGCACCGCTTCGACCACCTGCCCCGTCGAGGCGACGAGGCGGACGTAGTCCGGCGCGCCGAGGTAGGCCCTGTTGACGCCGCGCCGGGTGAGCTCGCGATAGCGGGGATCGGCGCGACCGATGCGATCGGAAGAGACGCGACGGCTGTCGTCCATGCGGCGTTCATGCCGCGCGTCCGGGCCGCGCGCAAATGAGCCGGGAGAGCGAGAGTACGCGGGGTCGTCAGGGCACTTGCAACAGCGTCATCAGTTCGCCGTTGCTGCCCATGGTGCACATTCCCGTCACGCTGTTCTGGGAGAGGCAGGCGCAGGTGCGCGTCGTCTGGCACGCCGCCGGAATGGCGACGCAAGCGTGGCTGGGCGAACTGCCGGCCACCCCGCCCTCGGTCGTCTTGCAGTATTGGGTCATCGTCTGGCACTTGCTGTCGCCGCACATGAAGCACGGGGCCGGCGCAGCTTCCATCGCCTGCCAGTGGCCGCTGGTGCACCGGAGCAGGTTGCAGAACTGACAGATGTCGGTGCAGGGCCCGCCGCAGGTCATCCCCTCGGAGGTGCAGGTGGCCCCGCTGGTCGCGGTCGCGCACGACGAGCCGCCCGCACCGCCCGCGCCCGCGGTGCCGCCACCCGCGCCGCCCCCCGCGCCGCCGCCCCCCGCGGCGCCGCCACCCGCGCCGCCTGACCCGTCGCGACCTCCTGCCCCCGCCGTGCCGCCACCCGCGCCGCCGGACCCGTTGCGACCTCCGGCTCCTGCCGTGCCGCCACCGCCCACGCCACCGGTGGAGGAACCACCCGTGCCGCCCTTCCCGGCCGCTCCACTTCCGCCTACGCCACCGCCCCCGCCGACGGCGCCAGCCCCACCACTGCCCTTGCCCCCCACGCCTCCGGTGCCGGTCATGCCGGAGCCGCCCGTGCCGCCGGTCGTCTGTCCACTGCCGCACGCGGCCAGCAACAGCAGGGGCACCCCCATCGCGATCAAGAATCGCAGGTCGTGCCGAGGAAGGAGACGCGCCGGCCGGGCGGAGGGCGCCGAGACAAGGGGTTCGAGGTTCATGGGCGGCATGGCGTCGCAACGACCATGCCACCAACGACGACGCGGTGGAAGCAGTCGTTCGCGCGCGAAAGCTGACGCACACGTCCGACCACCCTCAGAAGTTCGAGGCGGGACCAGGACTGCGGGCCAGCATTTGTCGCCTTCTGCAGCATGGCTCGCGCGCGGGCCCACATTGAGCTTCATTGAGCTTCATCTCCGCCCCTATCTGCCGATGATGCCTGACCACGATGGGGCGGGCGGACGATGCTGGAGACGGCGAGGAGGCGCCGCACCTGCAACGTGGGGCGGCCGTCGGCCGCTATGTGATCCTGGGGCGGGTGGGTGCCGGAGCGATGGGCGAGGTCTACGCCGCCTACGATCCCGAGCTGGATCGGAAGCTGGCGATCAAGCTGCTTCGCACGAGCCGGGGCCCGGCTGCACAAAGCGAGGCGCACAAGGCGCGGCTGCTGCGCGAGGCACGAGCCATCGCGAAGCTGTCGCACCCGAACGTCGTGGTGGTGCACGACTTCGGCAGCATCGGGGACCGCGTGTTCATCGCCATGGAGTTCCTGGATGGGGCGACGCTGGCGATGTGGCAGCATGCGGCGTCGCGGAAGTGGCGGGAGGTGGTCGAGCTTTTCCTGGCCGCCGGTCGCGGGTTGCAGTGCGCGCACGAGGCCGACCTGCTGCACCGGGATTTCAAGCCCGAGAACGTCATGGTGGGCCGGGACGGTCAGGTGAGGGTCATGGATTTCGGCCTGGTGCAGAAGCTGAACTCCGTCCCGGAGTCGGGCGTGCTGGAGCAGGAATCGGTCGAGCCCGTCGAGCCCGATGCGACTCTGGAGCTGGGCAAGCAGCACACGGCCGCTCTGCGCCGTGATCTGGCGAACGCGGCGCGCCCGTCCGGCGCCTCGACGGCAGCGCTTCAGGACGACACGTCCGATACGGGCGCTGTACGGGCAGGCTGGGGCCAGCAACTGGAACGGCTGACCCGCACGGGCGCGCTGGTGGGCACGCCCGCGTACATGGCGCCCGAGCAGTTCCTGGGCGAACCGCTCGACGAGCGGAGCGACCAGTTCAGCTTCTGTGTCGCGCTGTACGAGTGCCTGTATGGACAGGTGCCGTTCCCGGGCGCCAACATCACCGAGCTGGCGACGAAGGTCGTGCACGGTGATCCGCGGCCGCCGCCCGAGGACAGCCCGGTGCCGACCTGGATTCGCCGGGTGGTGCGGCGGGGCCTCTCCCGGGCGCCACACGATCGCTATCCTTCGATGAAGGCGCTGCTGGCCGACCTGACGCGCGATCCGCGCGCGCGACGGCGGAACCTGCTGGCGAGCGTGGCGGCCGGTGTTCTTCTGATCGGCGGTGGTCTGGCCGTCCGCGCCAGCCTGGGGAAGCAGCGGGCGGTCTGTCAGGTACCGCTGCACCGGTTCGACGGCGTCTGGGAACGGTCGGCCTCGACGTCGTCCCACCGCGAGGCGATCCGCCAGGCTTTTCTCGACACCGGCAAGGACTACTCGGACGTCGCCTTCGGCGCGGTCGCCGGGCTGCTGGACCGATATGTCAACGACTGGGCGGGCACCTACCAGGAGGCCTGCCTGGCCACCAAGCAGCGCGGCGAATCATCGGAGGTGATGGACCTGCGCATGCGGTGCCTCGATGAGCGGTTCGACGAGCTGCGCGCTCTCTCGAACCAGCTGGCCGCCGCGAACGGCGAGGTGGTCGAGAACGCGGTCCAGGCGGTGATGTCCCTTCACCCGCTCGAGCGCTGCGCGAACACGAGGCTGCTGCGGGCGGCGGAGACGCCCGCCGCGTCGACGGCCCTCGGCGCGGCCATCCAGGTCGTGCGCGCCGACCTGGCGGAGGCGAAGGCCCTGGAGGAGAGCGGCAAGTCGGCGCGGGCGCACGCGGCCCTGTTCGAGGTGCTGGCCGAGGCGCGCGACACCGGCCATCGACCGCTGATCGCCGAGGCCCTGTACGAGCTGGGGATGGCGTCTTTCGCCGAGGGCGGGAACGAAGTCGCCGAATCCTCGCTGCAACAGGCGGTGATCGAGGCCCAGGCCGGACACGAGGACGAGATCCTGATCCAGGCCATGATCGCGCTCATCTCGATGCGCGGAGAGGTCGCGCACGATATGGCGGGCGCGACGCTGTGGCATGGCCTGGCGACGGCCACCATCGAGCGGGCTGGCGGTGATCAACGATTGAGCGCGCGGGTCCAGGCGAACTGGGCCGCCGCCCTGACCGAGGATGGACGTCCCGAAGAGGCCCTGCGCGCGTATCAGGAAGCGCGGGATGGCGCGCAGCGGGCGCTGGGGACATCGAGCCTGGAGGTCGGGGTCATCCTGACCGCCATGGCGAACACGCAGACGAAGTTGAGGCAGTGGGAAGCGGCCCTGAAGACCAGCGACGAGGCGCTGGCGATCGAGGAGGGGGCCCTTGGCCGCAACCATCCGCGCCTGGCGCCTCTTTTGACCGTACGTGCGGACATCTTCCGCGGGCTGGGCCGCTTTCAAGAGGCGCGGCGCGATGCCGAACGCAGCTACGCGCTGTGGGCGCGAGACGTCGGTTCCCTGGACCAGGCCAGACTGGCCGTGCCACTGATCGCCGTGGGTCTGGCCCAGCTCGCTACCGGAAGCGCCCGGCAGGCCGCTTCCAGCTTCCGAGAGGCTTTGGCGTTGTGTCGCGCGGGAGCCCGTTCGGTCCCCACCGTCGAGGCGCGCTTCGGGCTGGCGCGCGCGCTGTGGGCCACAGGCAAGGCCCAGGCGGAGGCGGTGTCCCTGGCGATCGCAGCCCGGGCCGAGAGCCTGGCCTTACCGCATCCCGCGCCACGCGATCTGGCGGTCAGAAAAGAGATCTTGGATTGGTGCGGGGACTGGCGACATGTCGCGCCGGCGGTGCCGGATCACCAGCTGGCCCAGGCGAACGCGAACGCGCCGGCGAAAGGCGACGATGCCCCGGCGACGCCTTGAATGGGGCCTGCTGGCCGCGGCGCTCGCGTTGCTGGGCGCCGGCGTGCTGCTGTTGCGTCACCCGCGCGTGCGCGCGTTCGTTCCCGGAGCGCTGTCGTCCGCCATGGCGCCGGGGACCGATTGTGGCGATGGCTTCAAGGTGTGCGGCGGCGAATGCGTGTCGATGGATGACCCGCGCCACGGCTGCGGCGCCGACGGATGCGACGCCTGCGTGACCGAGAACGCCGCCCCGCGATGCGACGCCCTTCGCATGTGCGCGGTGGATGTGTGTCACAAGGGCTTTGGCGACTGCGACGCGGACCGGCACAACGGCTGCGAGACCAACTTGTTGATCAATCCCGACCATTGCGGCGCTTGCGACGTGGTCTGCCCGCCGCTCGCCCACGCCGAGCGGGGATGCGGCGGGGGATGCACGATCTGGCGCTGCGACAGCGGCTTTCGCGACTGCGACGCCATCGCGGGCAACGGGTGCGAGCGCGACGTGATGAATGACCCGCTTCATTGCGGCGGCTGTCAGCGCGCCTGCCGCGCCGGACAGCGCTGCGCCCACGGGCGATGCGCGTGACCCGGGCAGCCGTCACCGCGGCCGCGCTGTGCGGCCTGACCCTGGCCCAGACGGCGGGCTGCGATCGCACCTGGCGACTCGGGGGCACGGCCGCGCCGGTGCCGCCCACCATCGAAGTCACCAGCTGGTGGCAAAAGGCTGGGGCCATCGATCCGATGGGCGGCCTGCTCTCGGCGCACCACCGTCGGTTCCCGGACGACCTGGTCATCCAGTCAGGCGCCGGCCTTTCCGGGCTGAAGCGCCGCGCGCTGCGGGCGCGCATGCTTCGCAACACGCCGCCCGATGCCTTCGAAGCGAACGCCGGTGGCGATCTGCTGCAATGGGTCCTGTTCAACGGCGTCGACGCCTCCGAGTCGAAGCTGTTGCCGCTGGACGATCTGGTCGAGGGGATCGCGGCCTGGCGCCAGGTGGTGCCGCCAGCCCTGCTGGCGCAGGTGAGTTACCAGGGGAAGATCTATGGCGTCCCCGTGAACCTGTACCGGGTGAACACCATCTTCTACAACGAGCGCATCTTTCACCGGTACGGCCTGGCCGCACCGACGACGCTGGCGGACCTGCCCGCGATGGCGGAGAAGCTGCGCGGCTCCGGTATTCCGCTCGTCGCCATGGGCAGCCGCGACCCCTGGACCCTGGCGCTGCTGACGTTCGAGTGCCTGCTGGTGGCACGGGAGGGCCCGGACTTTTACGCCAACTATTTCCACGGGCGCGTCCCCGCTGATGACCCGCGCCTGGTCGCCACCCTGCAGGCGGCGCTCGGCTGGCAGACATTCTTCAACCCGGACCATGCCCGGCTGTCCTGGTCGGACGCCGTCGACATGGTCGTCGAAGGGCGGGCGGCCATGACGGTCATGGGCGATTGGGCCACCAGCGAGTTCAACAGCCGAGGCCTTCGCCCAGGCGTGGACTTCGGCGAGGTCCCGTTTCCCGGAACGGCCTCCACCTTCGTGTTCACCGCCGACAGCTATGGTCTGCCCGCCGCGGCGAAGAACGTGGCGGGCGCGCGGCGGGTGCTCGCGACGCTGGCCACGCCCGCCGCCCAGCAGGCCATCAACGGCCCGCTCAGCGCGCTGTCGGCGCGCCTCGACGTGCCGGCCCCGGCAGGCTCGGCCCTGGCGGCCGAGAATCACCGCTTGCTCGAGCGCGGCGCCTTGGTGCTGGCCCTGTCGGGCCTGGTGATCCCTCGCTACGCCTCGGACGTCAGCGCCAGCCTGACCGAGATGATGGCCGAGCGTGACGTCGAACCTGCCGTCCACACCCTGCGCAGCAGACACATCCTGCTGCGCTGAGCGATCCCATACGGCCGTTCATAGACCCTAAGGGCCGGCGTCTATCGCCTTCTGCAGCAGCGCCAGCGCCTGCGTCTCGCCACAGGCCTTCTTCGCGATCTTCATGCCGATCACGCGGCGGCCGCGCGCGGCCCAGAACGTGTATTGATGCTCCAGCATCTCCGGATGCTTGGGCGCCTCCTTCACCACGAAGCCAACGGCGTCCCGAAGCTGAATCTTCTTCCAGGTCCACGGCAACAGCGGATCGGGGATCACGGGCGCCGGCGTACCCGGCGGAATGAGCGGCCGGTTGACCGCCACGAACGTGTCCTTCGCGTCGCCACCAAGCTGAAAATGGAACTGGCACTCGCCCTGATCCTGGGACTCGCCAGCGTATTCGACCTCGGTCCGCCCGCACGTCGCGAGCACATCAGCCTTCTTCAAGACCTCCGACGACGGGCCGTGGCAGCACTTCGCCCCGCCCGCCCGGACCGCGGGGTCGCGAAACACCTTCTCGCAAGCGGGAGCAGGCGCCGGCTTGGGCGCCTCCTCGGCGGGCGGCGGCGGCAGCTCGCGAGACGGACACCCGGCCACCCCGAGCAAGACGCCGAGCAGCGCCCCTAGCTGCCATGCGGAATCAAAGGATGCGCCGATGCCAACTGTGTGCGACCGCATTCCGGCACTGTAACCTCACATCGAGGAACGGCGAAACTCTGCTGCCTGAAGCTTCGGGTGGTGACGCCTGCGTCGTCGCAGCCTGTCGGGCGGCTCGCCGGAAGCCTGCGGGCGTTGTTCAGGGCGCCAGCGACTTCAGGTACAGGCTTGCGCCGTCCGAAAGGGCAAGCTTCGTCCCGTCAGGCGAGACGGCGAAGCGCATCGCTGTGGCGGCGCGCGCGACCACGTCCACTCGGCCCGTCGACAACGAAAGGCGGCGCAGCTCGCCGTTGCAAGATGTCCAGCCGATACCGGCGCATTCGATCGCCCAGGCGAAGATCTGGCTGGTCGCCACCACCGCGGCCATCGGCGCGGCAGGCGGCGGAACGCGGTTCGCCTCGACCATCGAGGTCACGAATCCCAAGGGTGCTCATCTCTTGCCGAACGGGCCTTGAACGGCGACATGCCCTTCGGCAGCGCCGAGTACCTCTGGGTCGATTGGGTCAACACCTTCAGCGCCTCTGGGCGTCCATTGTCCAGGTATCCTCCATCGATCGATTCGGATCGCCTGTGGTCGCCCGTCGATTGAAAGCTATAGATGATCTCGTTCGTGAGTGGCACCGGAAGGATCCGGCCGCGCCGAGGGTGCGACAGCATCCTGGCTAGATCCTGAACCGCTGGAGATGGTGAGCTGATCCGCCGCTGGATCTCAGCGTCTCCCACTTGCAGCGTAGCTACGTGGTAGGTACACTGCTGCATGCTTGAAACGGCTTCGGTTCGAATGGGACCCGCGGAAAGCCGCCGCGAACCTCCGGAAGCACGGCATCTCCTTCGAGGAGGCCAGAACTGTCTTCTACGACGAGAACGCCCTGTTGCGGCCCGACGAGGATCACTCGGACGAGGAGGATCGGTTCCTCCTCCTTGGCCTGAGCGGTCGACTGAGAACGCTGGTCGTTTGCCATTGTCATCGGCAGGCGGACGAAATCATCCGACTGATTTCGGTTCGAAAGGCGAACTCGCTTGAGCGGCGGCAGTACGAGAATCGGAGGATGAAATGAGGAAGAACTACGACTTCTCGAGCGCCGTTCGCAACCCCTACGCCAAGCGCCTCAAGAGGCAGCTCACGATCCGCTTGGACGAGGAGACCATCGGCTACTTTCAAGAGCTCTCGCGCGAAATGTCGCTGCCGTATCAAACCCTCATGAATATGTATCTTCGCGACTGCGCGGAAACGCAAAGGCGACCACACTGGGCGACGCCGACGCGTTCTGAGCGGACCAACAAGGCGTTGCAGCGGACGGCCACCTCTGGTGGCCGCCGCTGAACGCCGGGTCGTTAGCCAGACACGGACGAGCGTGGAGAGTGAAGCTGAATCGGCAGTAGTTTCGCGAAATGAACGAAATCACCGTCCGTGGTGAGGATTCCGAGCTTGCGTCGCGCGGCAGCCGCGCAGATTAGAAAATCTGTGTTCGATCCCTGAACGCTCTCGGCGCGACATCGGTTGAAGAAGGCTGCCGCCCAGGCGGGAGGTCGGGCCTTCCGACA
>Ga0207652_10000685_pt1 | contig 33108 bp, 26 predicted proteins | sample KBSC63BmetaG_FD_184334 | JGI IMG/M metagenome (GOLD analysis project Ga0207652, IMG submission 184334) | Corn rhizosphere microbial communities from Kellogg Biological Station, Michigan, USA - KBS C6-3B metaG (SPAdes) (version 2) | ecosystem: Host-associated > Plants > Roots > Rhizosphere ...
CACTGGCGCGCTCGAGGAAGGCAAGCTCAAGTCAGAGTCCTTCAAGGAACCCGGCATCTTTCACTACATCTGCTCGATCCATCCGGAAATGCATGCCACCGTCGAAGTGGTCGAAGGCTGAATCCGGCTCGCCCGGCCGGCACTGCCTTAGATCCGCTCCGCCTCATACCTACTCACGCCGGCCCAGGCGACGGCTCAAGAAGACGATCGACGTCAGGATCACGGCAGCGGCGCCGATGACGAGGCCCTCGATCCAGCCCGCCACGTCCTGGCTGGTCATGATCGCTCCCACGATGATTGCGAGCCCGACGATGCCGACGAGCGCGACGAAGCGGACCAGGCTCATGGCCGCGCGGGTCCCGGTGGCCGCCGCGCGTTCACGCCTGGTCGGTGGCTCGTCCGCCGCATGTCCGCCGCCGGCGCCTTCAGACCCTGAGCGCGACGGCGGGGTTGACCTGGGGGACATGATGGCTCCTCCTGGTGACTGCCCCGCGACGGAGGCCGCGTAAGAGCTGTCTCCCCCGCAGAGAACCCAGTATTCAGTGCTCTCGTCAGATTATTGCCGCCTTCCCTCTGCGGGCGGAGCTAGTCTCGCGGATGAGAGCGGAGTCGGCCAGTCGTGGACGACCGCAAGAGGCGGCCCGGAAGCTCGTTTCCGCTCCAGATAGGCGGCGGCGCTGCTCGTGATCTTCGGAGTGATCCTCGCCATCGCCTCGGCGCTGGCCACCAACCTGGCGTATCTGTTCAAGCAGCGCGGCGCGGTGCTCGCCCCGGCGATCAAGGTTCGCCACCCGCTGCGCAGCGCCGCCGACTTGTTTCGGTCCAAATGGTTCCTGGTCGGCTGGATCGTCGCGGTCGCGGCCTGGGGTCTGCACGTCGGCGCGCTCTCACTGGCGCCGCTATCGGTCGTCCAGGCCGTTCTCTCCGGCGGGCTCGCCTTCCTGGCAGTGCTCGCCGAGCGCTTCTTCGGCTTTCACCTCGGACGACGACAGTGGGTCGGACTGTCCATCACGGCGGCGGGGTTGGCGGTCATCGGACTGACCGGCGCCGGCGCAGACCACCCACGGCAAGGCTCGCTCGCCGCGCTGATCGCCGTCGAGGGTGCGATCTTTTTGATCGGCGCCGCGCTCGTCAGGATCTCCACCCGCCGACATCTCAGCTCGCGCGCCGAGGGCCTGCTGCTCGGTGTGGCGGCCGGTGCGCTGTTCGGCGTCTCCGACGTCGCAATCAAATGGCTCACCGAGGCGGCGCCGGGACCCCTGCTCGGGCTGGTCAGTCCGTGGACGCTGACCGCGCTGGTCGCCGGGGTGATCGCCTTCTACGCCTCCGCCCGCAGCCTCCAGATCGGCAAGGCCGTGGAGGTCATCGCGCTCACCTCGGTGGCCGCCAACCTGAGCGCGATCTTCGGCGGAATCGTGGTCTTTCACGAGCCGATCGGTTCCGGACCGCTCGAGATCGGTGCCCGTCTCCTCGCGTTCTGCTTCGTGATCGCGGGCGCGGCCCTGATGCCGGGCCCGACGCGCACCACCCCGGGAGCAGTGTAGGAGGGCGACCGCCACGAACGAGGGCGCCGGGCTCTCCGGGCCCCTGTCGCACGGCGAAATTGACGCAAAACAAATAACGCCACGGCAACGGCTCCGTTAGTTCTCTGCCAGTTCCCCCGGCGCCGCGCGCAACTTGGTCCCCAAATTGGTCCCCGACTCCACTGAATCGGCGGACTCCATGGATCTAATTCGCTTTAACGAACCAGATTCGACTTGCCAGACGCCTTCCGGCCAAACTTCTAATCCGACGGTCGCAGGTTCGAATCCAGCCGGGGGCGCTGACCTACCGCAGCGCGACCGTGCGCCGCAGCGCGTGCGGCCGCCGGGTCCCACCGGCCGCACCCGCGGCACGACGCCCTCGCCGACTATCCCATGTTGTCGGAGTAGAACGAGCCGCTGCGGCTGGTCAGCGCGGCGCGAGGTCGAGTCGGTGCGCCCGCCCGATCCGCTCGATCTGCTCGTCCACGACCCGCGCGGCGGTGGCGAATTGCGGCCATTCGGCCACGGCGCTCGAGACCTCGTCGAGGATCGTCGCGGCGCGCCCGCGTTTCATCGACGCGATTTCGGCGCAGCGCACGAAGTCCTGGTGCGCGAAGCCGTCGCGCTTCCCGTTCAGCGACATCTGGTGCTGCCTGGTCCATCGGCGCGTCGGGTTGTAGGCGTAGGTGACGTCGTAGGCCGGGGACAGGGACCAGGTCCCGCCGCGGTCCATCAGGAAGGCGATGTTCTTCACGTGGTCGTCCTGGTTGCGGGCGACGACGTTGAAGGCCATGCGGCGGAACTGCTGCTCGACGGCATCCATCGGCAGGCCGAGTTCCCGGATCGTCAGCAGGGCCTGCTCGTAGGAATACGCCCCGTCGAGGTTGAAGTCGAAGTGCTGTAGGCCGCCGAGCGACTGCATGTGCAGCTTCGTCCGGCCGGTCGGCCGGTCGAAGCGCCGCGTCATGAAGTGGCGCCGGCCGCCCTCCTCGAAGAGCCGGGTCGGAGCCATCTCGATCCCTGCCGCGTGCGCCATCCGCGAGTAGGCGAACTCGATCGCGCCGTAGCCCTGCGGGCTCTCGAGGCTCTCGCGGTCGTCGTCGGCGCGCACCCCGTCGAACTTCAACAGCCAGTGCTCGAAGCCGGGCGGCGCCTCGACTTGTCCCGAACGGACCCGGTCGGTCTCGGGCTCCCAGGCGATCATCGCCTTCGCCCGCGCGCCGCCTGCCGACATGCCGACGCTGAGGATCTCGAGCAGCCCGTTTTCCTCCCCGCCCGCGGCGACGCTCGTCTCGAAGCCGTCGCGCTCGGAGAGGATCGCGGACGCCAGGCTGACCAGCTCGGCGACCTGGATGTCCTCTTCGTCGGTCGGATCGGGTCCTTTGGTCGGCGCGAACTCCAGCGCGCCCATCCCGCGGATGCCCATGTAGCAGAGGCGCTCCACCGCGCTCGCGCTCTCCGGCGCGCGCCCCTGCCGGGCGAGCCAGCGATTGATCAGCGCGTTGCCGTAGCGGTCGGGGAGGGAGTCGGCGAGCATCCCAGGCAGTCCCTTGAAAGAGTCGTAGGCGAGCGCCGGGAAGGAGTAGGGCTCGGGGCGGAGCGGCATCGCGAGCGGCGAGACCTCGATGCCCCCGCCGGCGAACTCGGGGGTGTACTGGAAGATCGCGGTGTCCTCGCCGTCTTCGAGCAGGACCGCTCCGATGGTGCGCCCCCAGAGTCGGACTCCGGCCTGCTCACTCATCGCGACGGTTCGTCGCCGGGCTCGTCACCCCATCGCCACGGCTCGGTCGGGGTCGTCTCCCGAGCGGTTCGCGGGGTTCCGGCCCGCCGTCGACGCCGTCCCTGCAGCCGCAGTCGCTCCACCGGGCTCGGCAGCGGCTCCGGCACCAGCCGATCGAGCACCTCGAGTTGGCCGAGCCCGCGGAGCACGCGGATCAGGCTGTTCGACTTGACCGGCTCGCCCGCCTCGGCCCGCTCGACGGTCCGCTTGGAGACGCCGGCCTCCTTCGCCAGGTCGGCCTGGCTGAGGTTCTTCTCCAGGCGGGTCCGCGCCAGGCGTTTGCCGAGCTCGCGGAGGACGAGGTCGTCGGAGATGTTGTCTCGAATCAACATAAGTCTTGCTAAGTGACGAGTTATACGTGAAATGCCCCTTTAATCCACCACTTAAGGCGATTTAGGAATTGTAGCGTGTCGCGCCAGAGGCGGACAGATAAGTCGTCACAGGTGACGATTAAATGACGAATCCGGGCTTAATGCGCCACTTGCGGCGAGTAAGACGACGACGAGAATGAACTCCCGGCGACTTCGCGGGCGACCTGCTTGGCGAAGGCGATGATGGTCATCATCGGGTTGACGCCGAGCGCGGTGGGGAAGAGGGAGGCGTCGGCGACGTAGAGGCCGGCGGTGCCGTGGAGGGAGCCGTCCGGCGCGCAGGCGCCCTGGCGGGGGTCGGCGGCGATCCGCGCGGTGCCCATCGGGTGGAAGCCCTCGAGGCGGAGCTCGGACGGCCTGAAGGTCCCGGCCTCGAAGTCCTGGAGGTCGCCGGGGCGCAGGACCGGGACGCGCGCGAGGTTGGGGTAGACCGCGGCGGCGCCGGCGGCGAAGTGGACCTCGGCGGCGCGGGCGATGCCGAAGACGAGCCGCGCGGTGTCGTCGCGGGTGAGATCGTAGGACATGCGGAGGTCCCCGGCGCCGAGGCGGACGCGGCCCTCGGAGCGGTCGGTGAGCTGGACGCCGATCGAGGCGACGTGGCGCAGGTTGAGCATCGCCCGCTGGTGCTCGGCGCCGGAGCCCGCCAGCCAGGCGCCGCCGAAGGCCGGCGGGGTGAAGGTCGCCTCGAGCAGGACTCCCCGGGACTCCCATTGGTCGACGTAGTAGCTCTGCATGACGCCGTCCCAGCCGCGCACCTCCTCCTCGTAGCGCGCGCCGACCCAGCAGGCGGGGTGGACGTGGAGGTTGCGGCCGACCGCGGCGTTGCCGAGGCCGGAGCGCATGAGCAGCTCCGGGGTCCCGAGCGCGCCGCCGGCGGCGATCACCGCGCGGCGGGCGCGGGCCGTGAACGGGCGGGCCGGCCCCTCGCCTCCGTCGACCCGGCAGGCGACGCCGACCGCGCGGCCGTCCTCGACCAGGATCCGCCGCGCTTCGACCCCGGCGCGCACCCGGGCGCCCGCCGCGACCGCGCGCGGCAGGTAGCTGACGTGCATGCCTCGCTTCGCGTCGATCGGGCACCCGAAGGGGCAGGAGCTGCACTGGTCGCAGCTCCCGGCGTTGCGGGCGATCGGGCCACCGCTCGCGCCGATCGCCGCCGCGCCCTCCATCGCCAGCTGCCCGTTGCGGCCCATCGTGGCCGGGTCGAGGGCCTGCACTCGGAGCGTCTGCTCGGCCTCGGCGAAGTCGGCGTCGAGGTCGCCCGCCCAGTCGATGCCGAAGCGCTTCGCCCAGTTGTCCAGCATCGCCTCGGGGGCGCGGAAGCAGGTGCCGGAGTTGACCACGGTGGTGCCGCCGACGACGCGTCCCACCGGGACGACGATCGGCGGGCGGCCGGCGGCGACGGTCAGCCCGGCGCCGCGGTAGAGGGACTCGATCGCGTCGAGGCGGTCTCTCGGGTAGGTGTCGCGTTCGTAGTGGTCGCCGGCCTCGAGGACGAGGACGTCGAGCCCAGCCTCGGCCAGGGTCGCGGCGGCGACCGCGCCACCGGCGCCGGAGCCGACGATCACCACGTCGGCTTCCTCGCCTTCGCCGCGCGGGACGGTGTCGCCCAGGGTGCCGGCGGGCTCGGGGGCGGTGCCGTCGGCGAGCCGGCAGGAGATCTCGTTGCCGACCTTTGCCTCGACCTCCGGCGCGACCGCATAGCCGAGGGTCGAGAACAGCTTTGCCATCAACAGCAGGTCGTGTTTGAGCGCCAGGCGCGAGCCTTCGAGGCGCTTGAAGACCCGTTCGCGGCCGGGTTGGTCGAGGCGGCTGAAGCGGCGCGGGAACGCCGTCCACTCGAAGGCGCGCAAGCCGAGGCGCAGCTGGAGCAGGAAGCTCGGCGGGACGGAACGGAGGAGCTCGGCGACCGGGCCGGCGACAGCGATGTCGCGCTCCGCCGCGGGCGCGCCGTCGATGCCCGGCGCCATCGCCTGGCAGATCGCGCCGAGGGTGCGCCGTTCGGCCCTGCCGAGGCCGCGACTCCCGCCGCGGCCGGACTCAAAAGGGCGGTCGATCCGCCCTACGAGGACCCAGAGCCAGAGCGCCAGCAGGATCAGCGAGCCGTCGACGAGGAAGCCGAGCAGGTAGGCGAAGACCTGGTCCTGGAGCAGGAAGAAGGCGAGCGAGGTGAGCGAAGAGGCGGCCTTGCCCGCGGCGAGGAGGAGGATCAGCGGCCGGTAGCGGACGACGTCGGCCCGGGCGATCAGGCAGATGCCGGTGATCACCGCCATGTAGGCGAAGCCGAGCGACAGCCACATGAACTCCTGGGTGTGCGGGGCGCGGGTGTGGTTGCCGAGGAGTTCGCCGACGTTCGAGATCACGTCGAGCGTCGGGCTCGGCACGACGAGATAGAGGAGGCCGACCCCCGCGAAGCACACCGCGAGCACGCCCAACCCGAAGACGACAAATCTCTCGGCGGCCTCTCCCTGCACGGGCGCAGCCTAACTGGCCGGCCGGCCAGTTGCCGGCCGATCGCGGGTAGGCTGCCTGCCGTGGAGGAACGGGCGCGCTTCGCCGAGGTGGCCGCCAAGGCGGGTCACTACGAGAGCTTCTATCTGAAGGCATGCCGTCCTGACGGCGGCCGCGGGATCTGGGTCCGCCACACCGTGCACAAGCGGCCGGGGGCGGAGGCGACGGGCTCGGTCTGGTTCACGCTCTTCGACCGCGAGGGGGTCGGGCCGCGGGCGACCAAGCTGACGGTGCCCGCGAGCGGGGTGTCGGTCCCGGCCGAGGGCTGGATCCGCGTCGCCGATGCCGAGATCGGCCCGGGGCGAGCGGAGGGCTCGCTCGAGATGGAGGCGCTCACCGCGTTCTGGTCGCTGCGCTTCGAGGGCGACAGTCGTCCCTGTCAATACCTGCCGGCCGACTGGCTCTACGAGGCGCCGCTGCCGCGGACGAAGTTCGTGGCGCCGTTCCCGGACGCGATCTTCGACGGCACGCTCGAGGTCGACGGCGAGGCGATCGAGATCGCCGGCTGGCCGGGGATGATCGGCCACAACTGGGGGACCGAGCACGCCGAGCGCTGGGTCTGGCTGGAGGGCACCGGCTTCGCCGACTCATCCGACACCTGGTTCGACGCCGGCGCCGCCCGGGTGAAGCTCGGCCGCCGCACCAGTCCCTGGGTCCCGTCCGGTTTCCTCTCGCTCGACGGCGTGCGCCATCGCCTCGGCGGCCTCGGTCGGGTCCGCTCCTCCCGGATCGAGGAGACCCCGACCGGCTGTGCCTTCCTCCTGCCCGGCAAGGACGTCGTCGTCCACGGCCGGGTCGAGGCGCCGCGGGAGGCCTTCGTCGGCTGGATCTACGCCGACCCGAACCCGAAGGGCGGCGAGCACCACACCGTCAACTGCTCGGTCGCCGACATGGAGCTGATCGTCGAACGGCCCGGGCGCCCGGCGCGCAAGCTGACCCTGCCGGGCGGCGCCGCGTATGAGCTCGGCATGCGGGAGACCGACCACGGCATCCCGATCCAATCCTTTCCCGACGGATAGGGAACGACGGTGCCGAGCGGGCGTTTGGGGCGGTGAGTGAGCAGGGATGCGACGCGCTGGCGGCGGGGGTTCAGCTTCCCGGCGAGGCGGTGGAGAGGACGATGCCGACGGCGACGCTGACCGCGAGCACGGCGATCACGAGGCGGTAGGCGATCACGCGTCCCGCCCCCGGCGCGCGGGCCGGGCCGGCGCCGCGGGCGAAGCAGCCGAGGGCAGCGAGGACGAGGACGCTGCCGACGGAGACGACGGCGTTCGCGTCGGTGAAGACGCCCACGGCGACGATCGCGGTGCCGACGTTCCAGAGCCCTAGCTGGGCCCGGGCCAGCGCCCGCGAGGAGACGGGCGCGGGGAACAGCAGGGGGCCCGCGGTCAGTGCCAGCTGGGCGACGCCGCCGACCAGGACCAGGTACGCCGCCAGCCACGAGCCGTGCGCGAAGGGCGACGCGCTGTTGACGGCGGCGACCAGCCCGCCCGCGACGATCAGCGACCCCGCGATCCCCGCCGAGCCGATGAGCTCGCGGTCCGGACGGCGCGCCGCCCGGCGCGTGCCCGCCGTGGGCGCGAGCGCCCGGGAGCCTCCGAACCCCGCCATCGCGCGCATCTCAGGCCTTCCGACAGGTCCAGCCCGCGGGCATCTGGGCAGAATCGAGGAAGGCCTTCAGCTCCGCCGTCGCCTCGGGGCCGAGCGACGCGTCGGCGCGGGTGTAGAAGATCGGCTCCTCCTTGGAGTTGTGCAGCTCGAGTTGGGACAGGAGCTGTTCGCAGATCGGCGCCGCCGCGGCCGCGTCGCCTGCCTCGGTCAGCTGTGCCTCGAGCGTCGCCAGGGTGCGCCAGAGTTCGCCGTGCTCGCGCAGCATGACGCCGATCGGGATCGCCAGCTCGTCCATCATCGGCGGGAAGAGGAACTCCTCCTCGAGGTAGATGTGGCGTCGCAGTGCGGCGATCGCCGCGACCAGCGCCGCGGTTGCGTCGGCGCCGCCGGCGCCGAAGGCTTCGACTCCGTGGTCGATCTCGTGATGCTCGCGCTCAAGTGCCGCGCCGAGGGTTCCACTGTCCATCTGGCTTCTCCTTTGCGTGCCGAGGCGAACCGCTCTTATGTCCTTTTATACACGACCTGTGCGTAAAAGACGCGCCGATGGGCGCCCGCGCGCGGACGGGCCGCTACAGGCCCGGCGGGTGGCGGACGACGAAGCCTTCGGTCGAGGTCGGCGCAAGGTGCCAGCGGGGCCCGGTGCCGCGGGCGTCGCCGACCGTGTCCCAGCGCAGGCCGGCGATCTCCATGAAGGTGTGGCCGGCGTTGGCGTAGACGGTGATCCACTTGCCGGGGCCGGGGGCGCCCCAGCCCTCGAGCGACCCCGAGGTGAGCGGTTCCGGGATCAGCGCCCCGCCGAAGAGGGCGAAGCTGACCGAGCCTGAGCAGTCGTAGCCGTAGGAGTAGAAGGAGGCGTGGCCGCCGCCCCAGACGTAGGGCCGGCCGACGATCGTGTTGGCGGCGTTGATGACGTTCTGCACCGCTTCGGGGGCGTCGGGCGGGGCGAGGGCGATGCCGGAGAGGAGGATCGCGGTCGAGCCGTCGGCGTCGGCGCGGGTGTGGGCGAAGAGTTCCCCGGAGCCGGGCCCGGAGCCGGGGCCGCCGCCGGAGTGGGGGACGGTGGTGCCGTTGCTGCCGGCCGAGGCGGGCGGCATTTCGGCGGGGTCCTTGACTTCTTCGACGACCGTTTTGGCTGCCGCGGCGCGTTCGGCTTCGGCTTCGGCGGCCGCGGCTTCCTTGGCGATTCTGCGCTCGGTCGCGGCGATCCGCTTCCGCGCCTCCATCATCGCCAGGCCGTGGCCGATCGCGTCGACGGCGCCCTCGGCGCGCGGGGCGCCGAGGGCCGTGATCAGCGCTTCGACCGCGCCGAGGCCCTGGGGGTCGCGTGCCTCGGCCGCCCGTGCTCCGGTGATCGGGCCGAGCAGGGCGACGGTGGCGAGGGCGCACACCAGCAGGCCGGCGCCGCGCCGGGTCCATCTCCTGCCTCTGCCGCTGCTCTCGATCACGTGCTGGGACCGCCTCGCCTGTTCCAGACTTGGAAACCTTAGCCCGCACGGGAGTCGCGGATGTGAAGCGCCCGTTAGTTTCTCTGCGCCGTGAAAGTCCTGCTCATCCCAATCGCGATCGTCGCGTTCATCGTCTTCATCATCGTCCTCGGGGCGATCGGGCTCGGCGTCGCCTTCGTCGTGATCGCGACGATCGGCAAGTTCTTCTCGCTGCTCGGCGGCGGGGCGCGGCGGGTCAGCAGGGTCGGACGGCGGCAGCGGACCTGACCACTTCGAAGGCGCGGCCGGGAATCCGCTTGAGGGCGTCGAGTTCTTCGTCGTCCCAGCGTCGGTCGCTGGTGCCTGAGATGTACCAGTTCGATCCGTTGTCGGCGACGATCAGGCCGTATTCCTTCATCGCCACCGCGATCGCGCGGGCAGCCGTGCTCATGCCGGCGAGCGGGTAGCCCGCCTTGAGGCGCAGGCGCAGGCCCAGCGGCGGCGCGGCGCCGTCGTCGGTGTCCCCGGCGCAGTGGGAGGCGGGGTGGATCCAGGCGCGGCGGGTGCTCTCCATGGTCACCCGGATCGCGTGGTCGACGTGGCCGGCGGCAGCTTCTTCGTAGCGGACCAGGCCGGGGAAGATCGGCAGGCCGGCGGCGTCGGCCGAGGTCCAGCCGTCGCGGCGCCGGGCGGCGGAACGGAGATCCCATTCGACCCCCGAGTCGGCGTCCCAATGCGGCTTGGGCTTGGCCTTGTAGAAGGCGCGATAGAGCTCGAAGAGCTTGCAGGTGGAGCGGTCGACGACGATGACGTGGCGGTCGCCGTCGGCATGGGCACCGCCCTCGACCGGCGCGCCGGTCGGCACCGGGAAGGGGCCGCGCGAGCTCTCCGCGCCGTAGGCGGTGTAGTGGATCGGCAGCGGCTCGGCGCCCGTCCCGACCACCGCGTAGGGGAAGCCGTAGGCGCGCGGCGAGCCGAAGTCGGGGTGGATCGCGTCGCCGCCGTGGGAGTCGATGTAGGCGATGACCTTGGCCGAGTCGCGGGCGCGCGCCGCCTTGGCGATGTTCTGGTTCCAGGCCGCCTCGGTGGCGAGCGACGGCGCGCGCGGCGAAAGGGACGCGGGCGGCGCGGGGAAGACCGGGCAGGAGCCGAGGTCGGGGAACGGGCCGATGGCGCGCGCCGGGCCGGGGGCGAGTAGCGCGGCGACGGTAGTGAGCGTGCCGAACAGGACGGCGATTCCGGCGATCCGAGTCCCGGCGATTAGCGCTCTGCCGGCGCCCGCGCCGCCTGCGAGCGTCGCGCGGTCCCGCGGGCGTCTGCGTTTGGGGCCGGATGGCGCCCCCAAATGCAGACGCCTGCCCCTCACGGGATTGAGCGTCTGCATTTGTTCCCGGATAGCGGGAAGAAGTGCGGACGGCCCGCGTCTCACGGGCGGTTCTGGTCCGGGAGGCCCTCGCGGACGGTCAGCTTGCCGATCGTGAGGTCGTCGACGACCAGCTCCTCGATGTCGAGCTTTTCGAAGGTCGCCTGGACGACCTTGAGGCGGCGGACCGAGAGGCGGCCGATGGCGAAGCCGCCGGCTGCCGCCGCGCCGAGCGCGAGGGCGCCGATCGCCAGCGCGCCGACGGCTTCGGCGCCGCGCGCCTCTACCGCGCTCGCGGTGGCGCCGCGGGCGGTGGCGCCCCGGGCGAGCGCTCCGAGCGCCTCCGCGGCCTGCGCTCCGGGGCTGGGCGCGCCGAGCCATTTGCGAGCCATGCGCCAACCGTAGCGCGGCCCCGCTTCCGCGGTCGTCCTTTGGTCCGCCCCGCGCCCACGGTCGTCCTTTGGCCCGCCCCGGAAGGCGCGGTCGTCCTTTGGCCCGTCTACCGGGCCTTAAGACGACCGCGCGGCGGTGGGGCGGACGTTAGGTCGACCGCGCCTCGGTGCGGACGCGGGCGAGGCGTTGGTCCAGTTCGTCGTGGCCGGTCAGCAGTTCGCCGGGATGGGTGCCCTCGCTCGGCGGGCCGACCGTCCCTTCGATCCCGTCGAGCAGCCACTCCAGCCCGGGCTCGAAGCCCGAGTCGGGCGGCACGCCGAAGGAATGCTTGCCGTGGCGGTGGCCGGTGATCTTCTTGATCAGCGGCAACTCGCCCGCCTCGAGCGCGGCGGCGACCTCGGGGTCGGGATCGCGGAAGGAGTGGACCGCCTCCTTGTCCTCGGTGCCGAGCGAGTCGAGCATCCGCTGGCGCATCCGCTTGCGCGCGCAGTAGCCGATGACGTAGTCGTCGATCGACATCAGGATCGCGCGGCCGGTCTGGGGGGCGACCTCGAGGCGGACCATGATCGCCACCGACTGCTCGACGTGGCGGAGGCGGTTGATCCGGGCGCGCGGCCGGCGGGAGGTGATGTCGAGGCTCCATGGGTGGGCTTCGAAGGCGTCCTTGGTGCGGAGGGCGATCGCCCGGAGCGCCTCGCGCCAGTCGTCGGGGATCGGCTCGGGGAGGATCATCTCGGCGGCGACCGCGTCGCGCATCAGGTCGATCAGCTCGTCCTTCGACTCGACATGGGTGTAGGGGGTCATCGTCGCGACGCCGAGCTCGTCGGCGAGGCGGCGCATCGAGACCGCGTCGACGCCCTCCGCGTCCGCGATCCGGACCGCGGCGGCGACGATTTCGGCGCGGCGGCAGGGCTTCCCCTCGCCGGCTTCCGCAGTCGGGCTGGTGTCCATCGTCCGTACAGTGTACGGTCCGCGGGTTGTACAACGTACAGCGGAGGCTGCCCCCTGGGGCCTAAGGGTCCGGCGACGCAGCTCTCCCCCCACCTGCCATGACCGCACCCGCAATCTCCGTCAAAAGGCTCCGCAAATCCTTCGGCGACTTCGAGGCCGTCAAGGGCGTCAGCTTCGAGGTGGCCACGAGCGAGGTCTTCGGCTTCCTCGGCCCCAACGGCGCCGGCAAGACGACGACGATCAACATGCTCTGCACGCTCACCAAGCCGACCTCGGGTCACGCCGAGGTCGCGGGCTTCGACGTCGTCGCCGCGTGCGACGACGTGCGCCGCCACATCGGCCTCGTCTTCCAGGACCAGACCCTCGACGGCTATCTCAGCGCCGAGCAGAACCTCCGCCTCCACGCCGAGCTCTACGGCGTCGAGAAGTCCGTCGTCAAGCCGCGCATGGAGCAGGTCCTGCGGATGGTCGGCCTCTGGGAGCGCCGCGACTCGCAGGTGCTCACCTTCTCCGGCGGCATGCGGCGGCGCCTCGAGATCGCCCGCGGCCTGATGCACTCGCCGCGCGTCCTCTTCCTCGACGAGCCGACGATCGGCCTCGACCCGCAGACCCGCGCCTCGATCTGGGGCTACATCCGCCAGCTGCAGCAGAGCGAGGGGATCACGATCTTCATGACCACCCATTACATGGACGAGGCCGAGTTCTGCGGCCGGATCGCGATCATGGACGGCGGGGAGATCGTCGCCCTCGACACGCCCGGCGCGCTGAAAGAGGCGGTCGGAGCCGACCGGATCCGGATCGAGACCGCCGACGACGAGCGGGCGATCGCCGCGCTGGGGGAGCGCTTCGGCCTCGAGGCGACCGTCTCCGAGGGCGCCGTCAGCTTCGCCGTCGCCGAGGGGGAGGCGTTCGTGCCGCGGCTCTTCGCCGAGCTCGACGTGCCGATCAAGGCGGTCAACCTCTCGCGGCCGACGCTCGACGACGTCTTCATGTCCCACACCGGGTCGACGATCCGCGATGCCGAGGAGTCGGCGGCGAAGAACAAGAACCGGGCCGTGATGCAGGTGATGGCGGGACGCCGATGAGCGACGCCCGCCCCGAGCCGACCGCGATGGCGAGCACGACCGAGCCGGTCCCGGCGCCCGCCGGCGCGCCCGCGCCGCCACCGACCGTCCAGGTCCGCGTCCCGCCGCGCAGCTGGCGCTCCGAGGTGCGCGCGGTGAAGATCGTCTGGCGCCGCGAGCTGATCCGCTTTCAGAAGGACCGCATGCGGATCGTCACCTCGCTGGTCCAGCCGCTGCTCTTCCTCTTCGTGCTCGGCTCCGGCCTCCAGCAGCTGTCCGCCGCGAGCACCCACGGGGTCGACCTGAAGACCTTCATCTACCCGGGCGTGCTCTGCATCTCGGTGATGTTCACGGCGATGTTCTCGGCCGCCTCGATCGTCTGGGACCGCGAGTTCGGCTTCCTGCGGGAGATGATGGTCGCGCCGGTGCGGCGCAGCTCGATCGTCGTCGGCAAGTGCCTGGGCGGCGCAACCGTCTCCTCGCTGCAGGGGCTGATCCTGCTGGCGCTCGCCTGGGCGGTGCACGTGCCCTACAGCGTCGGCCTCATGCTCGGCGTCTTCGGCCTGCAGCTGCTGCTCGCCTTCAGCGTCACCGCGTTCGGGGTGATGGTGGCGGCGCGGATCACCCAGATGCAGTCCTTCATGGGCGTGATGCAGATGATCGTCACGCCGATGTTCTTCATCTCCGGCGCGCTCTTCCCGTCCGGGGACCTGCCCGGCTGGCTCGCATTCCTCAACCGGATCGACCCGATCACCTACGCGGTGGCGCCGATGCGCACGCTCGTCTTCGACAACCTGAACCTGAGCGCCGAGGCGAGCCACACGCTGAACCCGCCGATCACCTGGTTCGGCTGGGAGGTGCCGGTGGCGCTGCAGATCTTCATGGTCTTCGCGCTTGGCATGGTGATGCTCGGCATCGCGATCGCCGAGTTCAACGCGGGGGAGTAGGGACGACGGCGCCGCGATCGCGCCGACGGCTCCTGCCAGCTGTTCCTTATGGACGCCTGGGGTCCATAAGGAACAGCTAACCTCGGCGGGAGCGGAGTCGAGCGAGAGGAGCCGGGACATGGAGAGCAGCGGAATCGACCAGCGGAACGGGCGGATCGCCTTCGTCCAGTCGTTGTGGCATCGCGACATCGTCGACGAGTGCCGTGATTCCTTCCTCGCCGAGGCGGCGGAGCGCGGCGTCCCGGCCGAGGAGATCGACCTCTACGAGGTGACCGGCGCCTTCGAGATCCCCCTGCACGCCAAGCGCCTTGCCGAAAGCGGCCGCTACCGCGCCGTGGTCGCCGCCGGCCTGGTGGTCGACGGCGGCATCTACCGCCACGAGTTCGTCGCCGAGGCCGTCATCGACGGCCTCATGCGCGTCCAGCTCGACACCGGCGTCCCGGTCTTCTCCGCCGTCCTCACCCCGCACCACTTCCACGAGCACGTCGAGCACCGGAGCTTCTTCCACGACCACTTCCAGGTGAAGGGGCGCGAGGTCGCGAAGGCCTGCGCCGAGACGGTCGAGTCGCTCGACCGTTTGCCTGTCGCCGCGTAGTCGCCGAAAGGGCCGCTTGTCCGGCCCGGCCCACGGCCGAGGCTTTCCTTTGACGGCTGGAAGGCCGCGACATCGCGGTTGATCCTCGTCCCGCAGCTCGCGCGCCGGCGCCGCGCCGCAACGCGCGTCCATTTGTAATTACGCCAAGCTCCGTTTTGGTACAACTGAGTCGTGCGATCGGTTGGCCACGGGTTCGGTGAGGCCGGCACGTGGGAGGAGCCTTGACGGGGGTGAAAATTGGCCACTGAGGGCCAGGGGTCGGCGGCGCTGTACCGCAAGCTGAAGCCAGGACCGGGGAAGAGCCGCGAGCAGGTCGAATCGAACCAGAGGAAGCGAATCCAGGGCGCGATGATCGAGCTCGTCGCCCGCCAGGGCTACGCGGAGACCACCGTCCGAGACCTGGTCCGGGCGGCCGGCGTGTCGAAGCGGGCTTTCTATTGCCACTACCCCGGCCGCGATTGCACCGGCAAGGAAGAATGCCTTCTTGACACCTACGACATGCTGGTCCGGCGGCTCGCGAGCCAGGTCGAGGCGGCCCGCAAAGCGGGTGGGGATTGTCGTCAGCAGCTGCGCCTGGGATTCGGTGCCTTCGGAGCGAAGCTCGTCGAACGGCGCAAAGCCGCTGTCCTGGGCCTGGTCGAAGTCCTCGCGGCCGGTCCGGCGGCGCGGCGGCGCGCCGGCCAGACGACGGTCCGCCTCGAGGCGATGGTTCGCGACGCGTTCGCCTGTGAGCCGGGCGCCGTCGCCCTGCCGCCCGAGCTGGCGAAAGGAATTGTCGCCGGAGCGGCTCGAGTGTCGCGGGCGCGGATACTCAGCGGACGGGAGGACGAACTCCCGAATCTCGCCGACGAGCTGACCGCATGGACGCTCTCATTTCGGCATGAGGCGATCGAACGACTGCCGGCCATTTCCGCGAAGCAGGCACCGGCGACGCTCCCACCGCCGACCCGCCGCGCCCCTCTGCCGCCCGGCGACGACCGATCGCTGATCCTCGCCGCGACCGCGCGGATTGCCGCCGAAGAAGGTTACGGGGCGCTCACCGTCCCCCGGATCCGGGAGAGGGCGGGGGTCTCGAGGAAGCGTTTCGATGCCCAGTTCGAAGGCGTCGACGATTGCTTCCTGGCGACGCTCGACCAGGAGCTCGGCGCCGCGATCGCCGCCGCGACGGCGGTGCTGCGGAAAGCGCCGGACTGGCGCCAAGGGGTACGCGGCGCTCTGCGGTCGATCTGTGCGGCGATCGCCCGCGACACTGGCCTTGCGCGCCTCGCGTTCTTCGAGGTCGTCGAGGCCGGTCGCCCGGGTATCCACTGGCGCGCCGAGCTTCTCGGTGACCTGGCTCGTGCGTTTCGAGCGGGCGCCCCTGCCGGAGAACGACCGAGCGAGTTGGCCGGGGAGGCGTCCCTCGGAGCAGCCTGGAGCCTGATCCACTACATCGTCACGAGGGGGAGGCGCCATGAGCTTCTCCTCGTGGTGGACTCGCTCGCGTTTCTACTACTGGCACCGGCCTGCGGCGCGGAGGCATCCGTTGCGGCGATCGAGACAAGCCGCGCCGAGAGCTCCGGATGCCTTCCGTCAGATAGAAACTATTTTTGCTGAGTACTGGTCAAAACTTATAGCACCTGTCAGATTTCCGGCCTGACAGGGGAGGCCAAACTGGTGTCGGCCTCACTGACCATGAAATACCGGCAGGAGGGCGTCTCGTTGGCACGGCCGCCGCTCCCACCGGCACACACAACAGGAGGAACCTACCATGAGCAAGAGGATCAAAACCCTTGGCGTCGTGCTGGGCACTGTGCTCGCGCTGACCGCGATCGCCGCTGCCTCGGCGTCGGCCGCGTTGCCGGAATACGTTCCCGCTTCCGGAACGTTCCCGATCAAATTCACCTCGACCAGCGAAAAAGGTACGTTGCAGACGACAAGTGGCGAAACGGTCACCTGCACCTCGGACACCAACGTCGGGGAACTTACGGGCCCGAAGTCGGGGACCGTTACCGTGACGTTCAACGGGTGCACGACGACGTTCTTTGGCTTCCCGATCAGCTGCAAGACCGCGGGCAAGGCCTCAGGCGAAATCGTGACCAACAAACTCAACAGCGAATTGGTCTACGCCGTCGGCAAAACCAAAGTGCTCAACCTGCTCACCAGTCCGACCGGAACCGAGGCCGAATTTGAATGTGCCGGCAATACGGTCAAAGTGACGGGCTCGGTGCTCGGTCAGTTCCCAACGATCGGGCAACAGCTGCACTCGACCTCGTTGGTCCTCAACCAGTCCGGCGGGAAACAGGAATTCGAAGAATACGTGAATTCGTCGGGCACGACGGTGCCCAACGTGTTCCTTAATTCCTCGAAAAACGGTGGGGCAGCGGTCATGTCCGCGGAGGGCACCACGGACACGATCACGCTCGAAGGCACCCGCAAAGTAGAAATCAAAGGCTGATCCCAGCCAGCCTTTCTGGTGATGGGGCCGCGCGAGCGCGGCCCCATCCCTTGTGGAGATAGAAACCGTTTGTCGCGAGCGCTTGTCATATCGACTCGAAGCGATGAAAGTCCTGCCTTGCCGAATAGGCGCGCAGGGGGCGTGCCGGGGAAGAGACAGGGAGATGGACGTGGACACGCGAAAGTGTCGACTCGGTGTCGTGGGAGCATCGATCGGCTTGCGCCGGAGGATCGGTGACGCGTCGCCAATCAATGCCCTCGTGAGGGGAGTTCTTTTCAGTCTGTGTGCCTTTGGCTGCGTCCTGATCGCGGCACCACTGGCATTAGCTGCGCCGGTGACGTTCGCGCAGACCGGCGAAGGAGCCTCGCAGGTCAATTCTCCCGCCGGCATCGCCGTCGACCAATCCAGCGGTGACGTGTATGTGGCGGACGGCGGCAATAACCGGATCGACAAATTTGACGCTACCGGGAACTTCCGGCTGGCGTGGGGGTTTGGCGTCGCCGATGGCCACAGTGCCGAACTGCAGACCTGCGGTCCAGAAGCGACGTCGCCCGGGGCGGAATGCTTTGCGGGTGTTGTTCCAATCGGCGAAGAAGCCGAACTTGGCGAAGCGCCCGGCGCCGTCCAACCGAGCTACGTCGCCGTCGACCAAGCAAGTGGCGATGTCTATGTCACGAGCAGAAGCCGATTCGCGGTCCAGAAGTTCGCCGACGACGGCGAGCTTCTCATGGCCTTCGGCAAAGAAGTGGATAAGACCACCGGTGCCGATGTCTGCACGGCCTCGGACCTCGCCGCCGGCGACAGGTGCGGCGGAGGCGTCCCGGGTAGCGGCCCTGGACAGATCGAAGCGCGGAACCCGCCACTCGCCGTCGACTCCAGCGGAAACGTGTGGGTCGGCGATAACGGACGGCTGGAGGAGTTCTCGGAAAACGGTGCATTCCTCGGTGAAGTCTCCATCCCAGGAGCAGAATTCACCAGCGAACGTGGAAGCTTGACGGTCGATGCGAGCGGAAATCTCTACGAGGTCGACAGCACCAGCACCGGCGTGCGCAAATTCTCACCCGGGGGAGTCGAAATCAAAACGATCGATCCGACTGGGGCGAGTTACCAAACCATCGCCCTCGACGACTCAGGGAATTTGTTCGTCGGCGACCGTCAGGTGTTCACCGAACCGGCGGTGTTTCGAGAGTTCGATCCAGCGGGTGAACAGATCTCTCAATTCGGCACCGGGGAAGTGTTCGGAACCCTGGGACCGCTCGGTATCGGGATCGGCAACAGTGCAGGGTCTCTATATTCGGCGAGCGCTGAGTTCACGCCGGGGGGAACGGAGTCAGCCGTCCAGCTCTTTCCGTTGCCCGGTCCCGGGCCGCTGATCAGCGGCGAGAGCGCCCGCGCCATCTTGCCTACCAGCGCCACGCTCAAGGCCACTCTCGACCCCGAGGGGCACGAAACCACCTACCACTTCGAATACGGCACCGGCCCGGGCTACGGGCGGCTGGGCCCGGACGGGACGCTGCCGGCGGGCTTCGTCGACGAAACGGTCGAAGCGAGCCTTTCGGGATTGATCCCCGGAACGACCTACCACTTCCGTCTGGTTGCTGAAGACGACGAAGGGCACGTAGTGGATGGGTCCGACGAGACGTTCACCACCCTGCCGGCGGTGCAGATCACCAATGAGTCGGTGCTCGAAGCGACCGCGACCGGAGTCACCTTTGCGGCCGATCTCGATCCGCTCGGAGCTCCGGCTGAATGGTGGGTCGAATACGGGGCCGACGAAAACTATGGGCAGACCACCCCGGCGGACCCGCTCGTGTCAGGGTTCGGGGCCGCCCCGGTGAGCATCCGCGTCGACGGGCTGGCGCCGAATGCCACCTACCATTATCAATTCGCCGCCCGCGACGAACGCGACGGGACGGCGTTCGTGGTCCACGGCCCGGACCAGACCTTCACCACCCAACCGTTCCAGGCATCCAGGTCGCTGCTCGACGGCCGCGCCTGGGAGATGGTCACGCCTCCGGCGAAGGCCGGCTACGTGCCCCCGCTCGGAGCGTCGGGAGAGTGGCAGGCGGCGGCGGCCGGAAATGCCTTCACGTATCTGACCACTCCCTTGGGGACGGAAGCGCCCGGAAGCCGCAGTATCGACCAGGTTCTTGCCCGTCGTGCGCTCGGCCCGGGCTGGACGTCGGTCGATCTGGCTCTGCCGGAGGAAGAAGTCGTCGGAGCGAACGCCGGCAATCTCTACCCCTACCGGCTGTTCACTCCCGATCTCTCCGCCGCGCTGGTCGAACCGCCGCTGGGGGCTTTCGGGGAGGCGCTCGACCAGCCGCTCTCCCCTGAAGCGAGCGAACGGACGCCCTACCTTCGCCGGCAAGTGTCCTGCGAAGCATCGATCGCCGCCTGCTACATGCCCGTGATCACCGGTAAGCCCGGCTTCGCCAACGTTCCGCCCGGAACGAAATTCGGCGACTCGGTCGGCTTCGTCGGCGCCACGCCGGACCTTGAGCACGTGGTGTTGACCTCGCGTGTTCAGCTGAGCGGGGAAGTCGCTCCCGAAGGCGGGCTCTACGAGTGGTCGCCGGGGTCGCGAACCCCCCGTCTGGTCAGCGTTCTACCGGGCGGGGCGGCGGCCCCCCGCGCTGTCCTCGGCTTCGACCAGGAGCTAGCCAGGGGAGCGGTCTCGCGCGACGGATCAAGGGTTAGCTTCACCTCTGAAACGCACCTCTATCTGCGCGACACGAGGCTGGACGAGACCGTCCAGCTCGACCGGCCGCAGGGCGGGCCAGGTACCGGCGTTGCCAACGCGGTGTTCCAGGCGGCGAGCGCCGACGGAACGCAGGTCTTCTTCACCGACGAGCAGCGGTTGACCGCCGATTCGGGCGCGGGGTCGAACAAACCGGACCTCTACGTCTGCGAAATCACGGTCGCCCAACCGGGCGGAACGCTCGGTTGCGTGCTGACCGATCTCACGCCCCGGTCGAGTACCGGCGAAGCCGCGGCGGTAAGGGGCGTCGTCCCCGGCGCCGCCGGCGAAGGCTCGGATGTCTATTACGTCGCCGACGGGGCTCTTGCCCCGGGCGCGATCGCGGGCGGCTGCATCGGTGGCGCCGCCAAACCCAGCCCCGAAGAACGCTGCAACTTGTACGTCTCGAAGAAGGTTTCCGGCGGCTGGCGGCAACCGCGGCTGATCGCCGAGCTCACGACCGAAGATGCCAACGATTGGGGTGGCAACGGCTCGCTGGGCAGCACCGGCTCGAAGTACCTCAGCTTTGTGACCTCGCGCGTCTCGCCAAACGGACGCTGGCTCGCGTTCATGTCAAACCAGCCGTTGGCCGGGTACGACAACCGCGACGCCGCAAGCGGTGAACGCGACGAGGAGGTCTATCTCTACGACGCGGAAGGCAGCAACGGTGCCGGGATCCTCCGCTGCGCCTCCTGCGACCCCTCCTGGGCGAGGCCTCGAGGTGAACTGATCAAACCGCCGAGCGAAGCCGTCGACGCGCAAAGGCTCTGGCCGGACCGCTGGGTCGCCGCCAACATCCCCGGCTGGGAGAACTCCTCGGGCCCCAACACGCTCTACCAGCCTCGTTACCTCTCCGACTCGGGCCGTCTCTTCTTCAACAGCCCCGACCACCTATCGCCGAACGATGGCAACGGCAACTGGGACGTCTACATGTTCGAGCCCAGCGGGGTGGGTGACTGCGTCGAGTCGAGCGCCGCCTTCAGCCCGCGCAACGGTGGCTGCATCGGGCTGATCTCCTCGGGCGGCTCCGGTCGCCAGTCGTCGTTCATCGACGCCGGCGAATCAGGCGACGACGTCTTCTTCTGGACCCACGCGAAGCTCGTCGCCCAGGACACCGACACCGCCGCCGACATCTACGACGCCCGGGTCTGCACCACTGCCTCGCCATGCCTGTCGCCGGCGGCGGCGGGGCCGCCCTGTACGGAAGCGCCCGCCTGTCGCGGCCCGCTTGCGCAGCCACCGGCCGTGCCGGTAGCCGGCACCGCGGTGTTCTCCGGGCCGGGCAACCAGCCTCCTCATGCACACAAGAAGAAGCACCACCGCCGTAAGCACAAGCGCCACCGCCGGCACAAGCATCGGCGACATCACCAAGCCGGCACGAGTGGAGGGCGGGAGCGATGAGCGGTCGTCCACGGGCCTTCGTGCTTGCCGCCTGCCTGTCCCTGACGCTGGTCGCTGCCCTCCTCGCGCCCGGCGCCAGCGCCGCGCCGCTCTTCTCGTCGCCATGGTGGGGGCTGACGATCGAACAGACGCCGACCTACCTGTCCCCGGGCGGCGAAGGGAAAGTGATCGTCGCGGCAACCGACATCGGGGAGGCGGGGTTCAACGCGACGCACTCGCCGATCGTCGTCCGCGACACCCTTCCGGCAGGCCTGGAACCGACTGCGGTCGCTTGGAACGTCGGCTTCGGCAGCCCCGGCTACCACGAACAGTGGCCGACCGGGCTGCTGCCGCCGTGCGTCATCAGCGGCCAGAGCGTGACCTGCACGATGGAGCCGTTTGAACCGTTCCTACCCGTCGCGGCGCTCGAGCCGAACCAGCGGATCGAAGTCGAAATCAGCGTCAAGGTGCTTCCGGGCGCCGCCGCCGGCGAATCGAACGAAGCCGTGGTCAGCGGCGGCGAACCGCTGGTCTGCCACGCAGTCGCGGCCAAAACCGGCGGTTTCGTCGACGACGAATGCCACGGCGAATATCCCTTCAGCTCGCAATTCCTCCAGCCCAACCCCGAACTTGGCAGCCGCGACTTCGAACAGGAAGTGGTCGGCCAGGTGGTTCCTTCCGCACGGGTGGCCCGGCCGGTGGCGGTCAGCGGCGACCCCGTGCCCTTCGGCGTCGAACAGTATGAACTCGCGCCGGAAGCGGAAGGGGGAGTGGCCGAGCGGCGGGCCGGTTCCCACCCCGACCAGCTCACGACGACCTTGGTGCTCAACCAGCGGCTCGAACGCAAGCGCGGCGTAGAAGAAGGGCCGGCCAACGGCGACACGCTGCCGGCGCCGCCGAAGAACTTGAGCTTCGAACTGCCGCCAGGACTTATCGGGAACCCGACCGCCGTCCCACGCTGCAGCCCGGCGCAGTTCTTCAGCAGGCACTCGGAGGCCTCGCTCATCGACGAATGCCCGTCGGACACCGCCGTCGGAGTCGCGATGGTGACGCTCGACGAACCGCAGAACGTTGGCTTGGTGACCCTGCCCGTCCCCGTCTTCAACCTGGAACCGACGGTTGGCGAGCCCGCCCGCTTCGGATTCTTCGTCAGCGGGGTGGTGCCGGTGGTCCTCGACACCTCGGTGCGGACCGGCGGTGACTACGGCGTCACCGTGACGGCGCAGCGGGTGCCGGAGATCGCCGCCCTCCTCTCCAGCCGCGTGACCTTCTGGGGTGAACCGGGCGACCCTCGCCACGATGGCCAGCGAGGCTGGTCCTGCGTCGCCGGGGGCTTTTACTCGCGGCTCGGCGAAGCGATCCCGGGATGCGGCGCGACGCGGGGCTCCGAGAGCGAAGTGAAGCCGTTCCTGCGCCTGCCGACCTCCTGCCGCGGACCGGTACAGGCGCCGGTGCGGATCCAGTCGTGGGTCGCCAGCTCCGCCTTCCTGCCGCCGTTCGGCGCCGCCGTTCCGCTCAGCACGGAAGCGTGCAATCGGCTTCCCTTCGGGCCGCGGCTCGCGGTCGAGCCGGACGTCCACGCCGCCGCAAGCCCGACCGGGCTGACGGTGTCGCTGACGATGCCACAGGAAGCGAGCGAAGCCCCCGGGGGCGTCGCCGAAACGGACCTCGAGGACGCGACGGTGACCCTGCCCGAAGGGGTCACGGTCAATCCGTCCTCGGCCAATGGGCTCGGCGCCTGTTCGCCCGCGGAGATCGAACTGAACGGCCCCGAACCGGCCGGCTGTCCGAGCGCTTCGAAGATCGGCACGGTGCAGGTCGACACGCCGCTGCTCGACCACCCGCTCGCGGGCGGGATCTACGTCGCCAAGCCGCACGACAACCCGTTCGGCTCGCTTCTCGCCATCTACGTCGCCGTCGCCGATCCGCAGAGCGGCGTGGTCGTCAAGCTCGCCGGGCACGTCATCCCGGATCCCACGACGGGCCGGCTGACCACCGTGTTCAGCGACAACCCGCAGCTCCCGTTCGAAGACTTCGAGCTGCGCTTCTTCGGCGGCTCGCAGGCGGCGCTGAAGACGCCGGACCTCTGCGGCGATTACGCGACGGGGAGTGCGATGAGGCCGTGGAGCTCGCCCGAAGGAGGCGACGCGCATCCCGGCGACTCCTTCGCGGTCGGCAGCGGGCCCGGCGGCTCGGCCTGCGCCCACAACCCGTCCGAAGAGCCGAATCGGCCCGCCTTCTCGGCGGGTACCGTGTCGCCGCTCGGGGGCGCCTTCACGCCCTTCGTCCTCCATCTGAGCCGCGAAGACGGCTCGCAGGAATTCTCGCGGATCGACGCGATGCTGCCGCCCGGCCTGCTGGGCAAGTTGGCGGGGATCCCGTACTGCTCGGACGCAGCGCTGGCCGCCGCGGCGGCCAGGTCCGGAACGGACGAGCAACGGCAGCCGTCCTGTCCTGCGGCAAGCCAGGTCGGAACCGTGACGGTCGGGGCGGGAGCCGGGCCCGATCCGCTCTACGTCGGCGGCAAGGCCTATCTGACCGGCCCCTACAAAGGCGCGCCGCTCGGCCTCGCGATCGTCACGCCGGCGGTCGCCGGGCCGTACGACCTCGGCACCGTGGTCGTCCGCACCGCGCTTTTCGTCGATCCCGAAACGACCCGGATCACCGCCAAGAGCGATCCGATCCCGACCATCCTGCAGGGGATCCCGCTCGACGTGCGCAGCGTTGCCCTCACGATGGACCGGCCGAGCTTCACGCTCAACCCGACCTCCTGCGAACCGATGGCGATCGCCGGCGAAGCGATCACGACCATCGGCCAGCTCGCCCGGCTCGACAGCCGGTTCCAGGTCGGCGGTTGCAAGGGACTCGACTTTGCCCCGAAATTGGCACTCAAGGTCCTCGGCAAGACCAACCGCGACGCGAAGCCGCGACTGCGGGCCGAACTGCGGATGAAGCCCGGCGAAGCGAACATCGCCCGCGCCCAGGTCAACCTGCCGCACTCGCTCTTCCTCGAACAGAACCACATCAAGACCGTCTGCACCCGGGTGCAGTGGAACGCCGGTGCCGGGCACGGCTCGGAGTGCCCTAAGGGCTCCATCTACGGTCACGCCCGCGCGGTCACGCCGCTGCTGGAAAAGCCGCTCGAAGGACCGGTGTACCTGAGAAGCAACGGCGGCGAACGCAAGCTGCCCGATCTCGTGGCCGCCCTCAACGGCCAGATCGACATCGCCCTCTGGGGCAAAGTCGACTCGGGCAAGAACCATGGGCTTCGCACCACCTTCGAAGTCGTCCCCGACGCGCCCGTGAGCAAGTTCGTCCTCGAAATGCGCGGAGGCAAGAAGGGGCTCTTGGTCAACAGTGAAAACCTTTGTTCAAAGACGGCAAGGAAGCGGAGGGCGATCGTCCGCTTCGCCGGTCAAAACGGCAAGGTGCATCAGTTCCGGCCACGCGTCACCAACCAGTGCAGGAAGCGGCACGGGAGGAAGCGCGGAAGCCACAAGCCAAGCCGGACCAGATAGGAGCTCTCGAAGATGGCCGCCGTCCTGTTCTCCCTGGCAGACGGCGCCCGACAGGCTGGCGGCGTCTCCAGTCGGCCTGGCGCGCGGAAGCTCGGGACGGCGGCGAGAGTCCCTGCGCTCGCCCCGTCCCGCTTTCGCGTCCGGCCCTTCGCGCGACGTCTCCGCAAGCTGACGGAGCGGGTGGGACGCGCCAATATCCGGCCAGGCACGATAGAAAGCAACTGCGACCGAGAGCGAGCTGCTGCAGAAAGCCTGGATGGACGTAACTTTGATGATCGAGGGGCAGGAGGACGTCACCTGGGATGACTGGGTGGCGATCGCCGGTGCCTGCGAGCGGAGCGGGGTGGGGACGCTATTTCGCTCCGATCACTACTACTCGGTCGTCGACCGGGCGGAGCGGGGGTCGCTTGACGCGCTGACGACGCTGGGGGCGCTTGCAGCGGTCACCGAGAAGCTGCGGCTGGGGACGATGGTCTCGCCGGCGACGTTCCGGCATCCGTCGGTCTTCGCCAAGTCGATCGCGACGATCGACGAGATCAGCGGCGGTCGGGTGGAGCCGGGGCTCGGCGCCGGGTGGTGGGACCGCGAGCACGAGGCGTTCGGCTTCGACCTGCCGGAGATGGGCCCGCGGATGGACGCCTTCGAAGAGCAGCTCGAGGTCATCACCGGGCAGTGGGGCGAGGGGTCGTTCAGCTTCGACGGCGAGCACTTCAAGATCGTCGACCTCGACGCGCTGCCGAAGCCGGTGCAACGGCCGATGCCGTTCATCGTCGGCGGACGGGGCGGGCCGCGCAGCATGCGGATCGCGGCGCGCTGGGCGTCCGAGTACAACACCGTCTTCTCCGGTCCTGACCGGATCCGGGAGCTGCGCGGCAAGCTCGACGCCGCCTGCGAGAAGCAGGGACGCGATCCGGCGACGCTGCCGCTGTCGCTGATGACCGGCTGGATCGTGGGGGAGACCCGCGAGGAGGTCGTCGACCGCGCGGCGCGTCTCGCGCGGTGGCAGAACAAGGGCGACGACGGGGAGAAGTTCCTGGCCGAGGAGGCCGAGGACTCCTGGATCGTCGGCACCGTCGAGGAAGCGGTCGAGCAACTGCGCGCACTGCATGAGGCGGGCTGCCACCGGGTCATGGCCCAGCATCTTCTGCACCGCGACACCGCGGCGATCGAGCTGATCGGCCGCGAGGTCGCACCCCTCGTAGAAAGGTTCTAGATGCGGTACACGAAGTTCGGGCCGACCGGGATGGACGTGTCGGTGATCTGCCTCGGCTGCATGTCCTTCGGCGAGCCGGAATGCGGCAGGCACCCGTGGTCGCTGCCGGAGGCCGAAAGCCGCGAGATCATCAAGGGGGCGCTCGACGCCGGGATCAACTTCTTCGACACGGCCAACGTCTACTCGGACGGCTCCAGCGAGGAGATCGTCGGCCGCGCCCTCGCCGACATGGCCGACCGCGACGAGTTCGTCCTCGCCACCAAGGTCCACGGCAAGATGCGCCCCGGCCCGAACGGCGGCGGCCTCTCCCGCAAGGCGATCCTCACCGAGATCGACCACAGCCTGGAGCGCCTCGGCACCGATTACGTCGACCTCTACCAGATCCACCGCTGGGACTACGAGACGCCGATCGAGGAGACGCTCGAGGCACTCGACGAGGTGGTCCGGGCCGGCAAGGCCCGCTATATCGGCGCCTCCTCGATGTTCGCCTGGCAGTTCGCCAAGGCCCTGGCGACCAGCGACCTCGGCGGCTTGGCCCGCTTCGTCTCGATGCAGGGCCACTACAACCTGCTCTACCGCGAGGAGGAGCGCGAGATGCTGCCGCTCTGCGCCGACCAGGAGATCGCCGTCATCCCCTGGAGCCCGCTCGGCCGCGGCCGCCTCACCCGTCCCTGGGACGCCGAGACCGCCCGCACCGAGACCGACGAATTCGGCGCCACCCTCTACCGCGACGAGGACGAGCAGATCGTCGCCCGCACCCTCGAGGTGGCCGAGCGCCTCGGCTGTTCACCGGCCCGGGTCGGCCTCGCCTGGCTCCTCTCCAACCCGGTCGTGACCGCCCCGATCGTCGGCGTCACCAAATCCCATCACCTGGAGGACGCGATCGCCGCCGTCGACCTCGACCTCCCCGCCGACGCCATCACCGCCCTCGAAGAGCCCTACCGCCCCCACCCGATCGCCGGCCACGCCTGAGCGGCGCTCGCGCTCCACCGCGCGGCTCGCTAGATTTGGTGGCCGCGCGGTGGCTGTAGCTCAGTTGGTAGAGCTCCTGGTTGTGGTCCAGGCGGTCGGGGGTTCGAGTCCCCTCAGCCACCCCTCTTCCTAGCCGTGACGGTAGGCGGCTCCAGAACCCTTCCCTCCCCGGCAGGTGTGGCCGAGCAGACGCCCGACCAGCCGAGGGCTCGCGCGGTCGGCCTCGCCCGCTCGGCGGGCTGATCGCAAGTATTCAGGGTACGAGGGGTTATCTTTGTAGGAACCCGTGAGGGAAGCGGGCACTCGGAAGCTCGCCGGGATGCGGGCATGGGCGAGGGGGATGGGCAGCATGAATTCGGGGAACGCTGATGCGGCACGGGCCGGGAGCCGGGAGCCGCTGTACCCACAGTTGAAGGCGCGGCCGGGAGCGGACCGGGAGTCGGTCCGCGCCAACCAGCGCGAGCGCCTCCACGAGGCGATGATCGAGGCAGTCGCCGGGGGCGGATATTCCGCGGCCACGGTCGGCGATATCGTCGCGCTCGCCGGTGTCTCCCGCAAGACCTTCTACCGGGAGTTCGCGAACAAGGAAGATTGTTTCCTCGCCACCTACGACCGGGTCGTGCGCGAGGGGATGGAGCGCATACAAGCCGCCTATCGGGCCGACGAGGAGGGCGAGCGCGACTGGAACGCCGGGCTCTGCCGCGCCTTCGAAGCCTTCATCGCGGAGATCGTCGACCGTCCGAAGGCAGCGCGCCTCGCGCTGCTGGGCGTATTGGCCGCGGGGCCGGCGGCTCGCGGCCGGGTCGAGCACGCCGAAGCGCTCTTCGCGACGATGCTCGCGACAAGCTTCGCCCAGGCGCCCGATGAGGTGGCGATGCCCCAGCCGCTCCTGCGCAGCCTCGTCGGCGGCATCTGGTTCGTCACCCGCAGCCGCCTCTTGGGCGGGCGCCCGACAGCGATCAAAGGTGCCGGGCAGGAGCTTTTCCAATGGATGCTCACCTACCGCGATCCGGCCGTCGAGGCGCTGCCGCGCCGGGCGGGGGTACCGGCGCCCCCGCCCGGCGCGCGTCCCCGTCGCGAGGAGGGCGAGCGCACGCGGCTCCTCCGCGCGGTCGCCGAGCTGGCCGCCAGGGACGCGCTGCCCTCGCTCACCTCCCTCCAGATCGCCCGGCGCGCCGGCGTCGAGGGCGATGCCTTCGAGCGCCACTTCACCACCGTGGACGACTGCTTCTTCGCCTCACTCGAGCTGATGAGCGTCGAGTCCGTCGCCCGCGCCCTGCGCGAGAGCGAGTACGCGTCCGACTGGCCCACGGCCCTCTGCCGCTCGGTGCGGTCGATCCTCCGCCAGATCGCCGAAGACCCGGTCTTCGCCCGCGCCGCCTTCGTCGCGGTCTATGCCATCGGCCCGTCGGGCACCCAACGGCGCGCCGAGCTGATGCGCCGCTTCGCTGCCGTGCTGATTCGCCATGCGCCGGAGGGATGCAAGCCGAGCCCCCTGGTTGCCGAGGCGATCGTCGGCTCGGTCTGGAGCATCGCCCACCGTCATGTCGTCCATGACCGTGCCGACATGCTGCCCGCGCTCTGGGCCCACGCCTCCTACCTGGCGCTGGCGCCGATCGTCGGCGCCGAGGCGGCGCTCGAGGCGATCCGCGCGGAGCTTGGTGGAACCGAGAGGGCGGCGGGTCGACCGAGCCCGGCAGGGCGCGGAAAGGCTTCGCCGGCGACGGCGCCGGCCTGAATCGCCTCGCGCGACTGTCCCCAGCGCGCCCACACAGACTTCGATCTTGGGAATTTATTGGTTCGAAAATCGGAACGCTTTTGGTTGATTCTGAAAACTACGCGATATCTTGACGGTGGACGGTGCAGGCTGGAGGTGGTGTCGGCACTTCGCGCCCGGCGAATGATCCGGCCCTGTAGCTCCACGCCCACCGAGCGACACTCAATGGGGAGGCGGAGAACGGCACAGGCGGCGAAAAGCGCGGCTTCGACTGCGAAAGGCAGGCCCTTGTTGACGCCACTGCGCAGACCGCCGATCGCCTCGGCCGAATGCGGCATCGTGCTGCTCTCACACGGTCTCAATCGCGACATCATGGGGGAGTTGGCAGAGGAGGGACCGCTGACGCGACCCGCCCTGGCGGCGCGCCTGCACGCCAGCTCCACCAAGATCCACGAATGCCTGACGAAGCTGCGTGAGGCGGGGGTCGTCACGGTCTGCAGCCGCGGCAAGGCGAACGAGTACGGGATCACCAGATCGGGGCGCCGGCTGCACGCTACGACCGCGATCATCACACGCTGGTTCCGTGCTCACCCCGGCCGCGCCCTCACCCCCTCCGTCGGCTGGCGCGCTTTCGCCGACCTCGGTGAATCCTGGCGCATGGTGTTTGTCGAATGGATCGTGCGCTGCGCGCCCACCGCCGAGGATGTGGCCGCGGGCTTCGACGTCTACAACGAGCACCAACTGGCCGAGACACTCGACGCGATGCGGGAGGCCGGGATGGTCATGATGCGCAAGGGTCGCAACGGCCGCGCTCGCTACCGCCTGACCCCCTGGGCCGCGCGGGCAGTCGGCATCCTCGCCGCCATCGCCCGCTGGGAGCAGGAGTTCGGACCGCCGGGCTCGGCGGCGATCGAGGTCGACGACGCAATCGTCGCGATCCTCGCCACCCTGCCGCTGGTGCGCCTCGACGAGGAGGTCGCCGGGGTCTGCACGTTCGCCGCCGAAGCAGAGAAGGACCAGCAGCTGGAACGGCGCCTGGGATCCGTCTGGGCGAGGGTGCGCCGCGGCCGGGTCGTCGACCTCGGCGAGGGAGCCCCGCCGGCGGAGGCTGTCGGTTGGGCCGGCGGACCCTTCAGCGCCTGGCTCGCCGCCGCGCTTGACGGCCGCGCCGCCCTACGTTGCGACGGCCGTACCCCGGCAGGGATCGAGCTCGTCAGCGGCGTCGTCGCCCAGGTCCACGCCCAGTTGGTGCCAAACGCCGACTAGGCACGGGTTGCCGTCGATTTTCGAACTCAAATTGACCCTATTTCCCCGGAATTTGCAGGCACATCGAGATGTTTTTCCAAGGGTGTCACCCAAGGTCTCTTATGCGCGGATCCTTTACAGCGCTCAGCCGATCCTGTAGTCAATGAGCCGGCTCGGGGGCGCGAGTCCCAGGAGGAGCCAAAGACATACAGCTGACCCCTTCGGCCCGCATTGCGGGCGGCGAGAGCGAACGAGGGCAAGGCAGCGGAGCGCCCACTCCGGTCAGAGACAAGCGCTCCGTCACCCAGAACAACGGCGGCAACGACTCTCGCCAAGCCGCCGAGAAATGAGGGTAACCGGATGTTTACTAGAAAGTCAATCAGCCTGATTGCGGTACTGGCGGCGCTGTGCGTGCTCGGGGCCTTGGCGACGAGTGCCTCGGCTACCAGGATCAAACCAGCGAATCAGGCCATCACGGCGACCAACGTAGGCACCACGAAGTTCATCCCGGAAAACGCGTATGCGAACGCCTCGGTTCAGTGTGAAACGTCGACGGCGACGGCGACGACGCCCACCGAAGTCGCGCCCCCCGGCGGGACGAACAACAACATCAATAGGACCGCAATTGGGGCCCGCTCCGAAGGGCCCGGGGGCGTGACTACGGACGCAGTTCCGTCGTTCACCAATTGCGCCATCTACACCTGGAACGGTGTCGCATGGGTGAAATCGGCTACCCCGGCCACTGTGGCAGTAAATCCCACCTGGACGTTCAACGGAGACTTCATCTCCAGCACGGCGATCCCGGTGGCGATCGGCGTCCCTAGCAATGGCGCCGTGATCAGTATCCCGAACGCCACCTCACCGGTGTGCACGATCACGGTGTCCCCCGGACGGGGATCCGCTGTGATGGGCCGTTGGACGAATGGCGCGAACTCGGAAGCCAATCCATCGACGATGCGGATCGACAGCCAACTCAGGTACACGGAAGCCGGCGCAGGCTGCCTCGGTAACAACACCGCAAATCCGGCCCAGTTCGAGGGCACCTACAACGTGAAAACCACGCCACCCAGTGCAACCCCGGTCATCTTCGAAGGCTAGGTTGCAGACGCTATTCGAAATGCGGATCTGATCCAGAGGGGGAGGGGCCGACCACATGGTCGGGCCTTCCCCCGGTTCGCACCGCAAACCGATTGGATCGAGCACCCCATGTTTAAGGACTCTTACGCCAGGAGCATCCGACTCGCTGCCGTCTGCGTTGTCGCCTTGGCCCTGGCCGCACCGATCCTTTCCGGCTGCGGCGGCAACTCGTCGGCCGACCAACGCCCCCCTGCAAAAGGCAGCGGCGAGGTCAAGTGGCTGATCCCCCCTCGCCCCATCCCCGACCTGGGCCAGCGCACCGTCGGTGGCGGGGCTCGCGCCGCGGTCCTGCTCTGGCGCGCCGGGCGGCGCCCGCCGCGTGATGCGATCGTCTTCCTGCACGCCTGGCAGCCGATGCCGCCATACGTCTACGGCGCCTGGCTTCGCCATCTTGCCCGCGAGGGCAACACGATCGTCTACCCGGTCATCCAGGGCCTCTCCACCAAGCCCGAAGCGATTCTGCCCGGCGCGCTCGCGGGCGTCGCCACCGGGCTTCGTGCTGCCCACGCCGACCCGGATTCCGTGGTCGCGGTCGGCGACAACACCGGCGGGGCGCTCGCCTTCGACTACGCCGCCCTGGCCGGCTCCCAGGATCTGCCCGCCCCGCGGGGGGTGCTCGCCATCTTCCCCGGTCGCAACCCGCCCGGCGGTGAGGTCACCCTCGCCGATCTCTCCCGCATCGTGCCGCGAACTCTCCTCGAGGCGATCGCCGGTTCCGGCGACCCCATCCCCGACGGGGAGGCGCAGGCACGGGCGCTGCTGCAGGGCGCCGAGCAGGTGCCGGCGGATCATCGACGTCTCCTGGGGGCGCCGGCCGTCGGTCGCGGCGGCCCGATGCGCCCTACCCCGGCAGCCCGGCGTGCCTTCTGGGTGCCGGCGGACCGGCTGATCGCCGAAGCGCGCGGCGAACTGGGCGGCGGGCGTTGAGATCACTGCGCGAGCCGCCGGAGGCCGAAAGGTACGGCGGTTCGGAACCGGAAACTATGACTCGCCAGGCTCTTGACCTCCGACTAGGTTTGCTGGGTCCGCGGGGTTGGAGATAAGGGCGCGGGACCAACTGGTTCGAGCTCCGGACCGACGAGCAAGGAGGCGACTGCGTGAGCGGCACGGGGAACACGAAAGAGAAGATGGCCGTCGGATCCACCACCGCGAGTTCTCGGCAGCGATTTCGGCGGTTCCTCTTCCTGGCCGTGATTGCCGCCACCTTCTTTCTGGCTGCGGCTGCGCAGGCAGCGGCCGGCACCGTCACCGTTGAACTCAACGGCACCGCCACCGGCGCCGTGAAGGGAGGAGACGCCGCCGAACCCGAAAAACTCGAATGTGCCAACACTGGTGGCGGTGTCGCCGGGCCGGTCTGCAGCGCCGAATTTCCCCCTTTCGATCAAATCACCCTCACGGCCACTCCGGATCCTGAAGCCAGTTTCAAAGGGTGGATCATCAATGGTGAACCTCAATGTCGCGAACCCGATGGCTCCCTTCAGAATCCGTGTACGTTCTTCACTCTCTTCGGTTCACCAGTTGTCACGGCGAACTTCAGCCTCGTCGAGCCGACCCCCGAAGTCGCCATCGACGACGTCGCCCCAGCGGACATCGGCGCCACCGAAGCGACTTTCCACGGCCGCGTCAATCCCAAAGGCAGCGAAATCAGTTTCTGCCGCTTCCAATACGTCGCCCAGTCCGATCCTGAAGGTTTCGCCAACTCGCAAGTACAGAACGTGCCCTGCGACCTGACTCCCGCTCAGATCGGGGCGGGCGAAACCTTCATCGACGTCCAGGCGACTACCGCCAGCCTCGAGCCCAACCAGACCTACCGCGTCCGTCTCCTTGCCGAAAACGAGAACAGCGAACCCCCTGTGGTCACCGCCGAGGCGCCCCCGTTCACCACGCTCGCCGCCCCGCCCGAGGCTACGACCGGTGGAGCCTTCTCTGTCTCCGACACCACCGCGACGTTGACCGCGACCGTCAACCCCAACAACTCGCCGACCAGCTTCCGCTTCGAATACGTGGACGAGGCCGCATTCGAGGCCAACGGCTTCGCCGGCGCCGCCTCGACGCCCGCCTCCAGCGCCGGCTCCGGCGGTGCTCCCGTGCAGCTGACTCCCAACGTGGAAGGCTTTCAGCCTTCCACCACCTACCACTTCCGCGTCGTCGCGACCAACGAATGCGCCAAAGGTTGCGGAACCGCCACGGGCGAAGCTGCGACCTTCACGACCCGTCCG
>Ga0207652_10000687_pt1 | contig 32979 bp, 31 predicted proteins | sample KBSC63BmetaG_FD_184334 | JGI IMG/M metagenome (GOLD analysis project Ga0207652, IMG submission 184334) | Corn rhizosphere microbial communities from Kellogg Biological Station, Michigan, USA - KBS C6-3B metaG (SPAdes) (version 2) | ecosystem: Host-associated > Plants > Roots > Rhizosphere ...
GTGAAACGGGGACGGGACAAAAGCAAGCGATCTGGCAAGGGCCGCGATCGGCGCATGAAAAAGGCCCTCGCGGGCCCGGCGAAACGAACTTCGAACCGCACTTCGAAAGGACTGCCTGAGCGACGCGCGATGATAGCAGCGGCGCGGCGGCGCATCGGCGCGGTGTTCTCGCAGGGCGCGAAGCGCACTCGGCAGGTGGACCGGGTGCTCGCCCGCCGGATCGAGTCGGCGCGGCCCAAGCTGGCGAAGGGACTGCGGCAGGCGCGCGTCCGGAGCATCCGAGTCGCGAAGGCGGTCGGCAAGCGCCTGCGTCCCGTCGCGGTCTGGCTGCTGCGTGGCTTCGGGCGCGGCGAACGCCTGCTGCGGCGGATGTCGGCGATCTCCACCCGCGGCACGACCCGGGCAAGCGCCCTGCTCACCCCGGCACGGGGAATCGCCCTGCTGATCCTCGCCTCGGCGATCTGCCTCGTCATCTCGCAGTTCGTCACCTACAGCAGCGTCGAGATCGGCCAGCCGGCCTACGCCGGCCTGACCTCGGCGACACCGCCAACCATCGCCGGCGAAACCGCCGGCGCCGCCCACTCCTATGTCTTGATCCCGCTCGCCCTTATCGCCGCCCTCGTCGCCGCGATGATGCTGCGCACCGAGCGCCGCGGCCTGGCTCGCATCGTCGTCGGCCTGGGCCTACTCTGCATCGCCCTGATTCTGATCGTCGACCTTCCCGCGGGGACCGATGTCGGGGCCCAGTCTTCGAGCTTCTCGGGCACCACGGCGGTGCTCCAGGGTGGCTTCTACGCTGAGCTCGCGGCAGCGGCGGGGCTGCTCATTGGCGGTCTGCTCTACTATGCGCGGCCGTGCCGAATACCAATCAACTTGTCAGGAAGGGGCGCAAGCGCCCGAAGAAGAAGACGGCGACGCCGGGACTCAAGTCCTCGCAAGGCCGCAAGAAGGCGGTCGCGGCCCCGCAGCGCCGCGGCGTCTGCACGCGCGTCGCGACCGTAACGCCGAAGAAGCCGAACTCGGCGCTGCGCAAGATCGCCCGTGTGCGCTTGACCAACGGGATGGAGGTCACCACCTACATCCCCGGTGAGGGACACAATCTTCAGGAGCACTCTGTGGTGCTGGTCCGCGGTGGTCGAGTCAAGGATCTGCCGGGCGTCCGTTACAAGGTCGTGCGCGGCACCCTCGACGCGGCCGGCGTCTCCGATCGCAAACAGGCCCGCTCCCGCTACGGCGTCAAGGCCTCCTAATGCCGCGCCGCTCCGCAGCACAGATCCGCCCGGTCGAGCCCGACGCGCGTTTCCGCAACCGGCTCGTCCAGCAGCTGATCAACAAGGTGATGAGCGACGGCAAGAAGCAGCTAGCCGAGCGGATCGTCTACGACGCCCTCGCCCTGGTCGGCGAGCGCTCCGGCGAGGACGCGATCGAGACGCTCGAGGCCTCGATCAAGCAACTTACCCCCGTGCTCGAGGTTCGCTCGCGCCGGGTCGGCGGCGCCACCTACCAGGTGCCAGTCGAGGTGCCCGCGCGCCGGGCGCGCACGCTGGCGATCCGCTGGCTCGTCGACTACGCCCGCAACCGCCGCGAGTACTCGATGGCCGAGCGGCTGGCGAGCGAGATCCTTGATGCGACGCAGCAGCAAGGGGCGGCGTGGAAGCGCAAGGACGACATTTACCGCATGGCGCAGGCCAATAAGGCCTTTGCTCATTACCGCTGGTAGAGGGGATTGGATGCCCCTCGCCCGGACAAAAGCCGGCCTAATTAGGCCGGCTTTTTGAGTATCCGCCCGTTCGAGGGGCATCCAATCCCCCTCGAACGGCCGCAAGGAAGCATCGCCGGGCGAAGCAGCACCATCCGCGAAACGAGAGCCCAGGCATGAAGCCGATACTTGCCGTGGACATTGATGGCGTGATCTCGCTCTTCGGAGCTGAGAATCCTCCCGATCGGTCGTTTACGAAGCTCGAGTTGGTCGATGGGGTGCCGCATCTGATCTCGTTGCCGGCGGGGGACAGGTTGCGGCGCCTGAGCGAGCACTTCGAACTCGCGTGGGCCAGCGGCTGGGAGGACAAGGCGAACTTCTACCTCCCCTCGCTGCTGGGGCTGCCAGAGCTGCCGCACGTCACCTTCGACGGCGCGACGCGGGAGGGCACAGCGCATTGGAAGCTCGGGCCGCTGGAGGAGTTCGCTGCGGGTCGGCCCCTGGCCTGGATCGACGATAACTTCGACCAGAGCTGTTACGAGTGGGCGGAGGAGCGAGAGCTACCGACCCTGCTCGTCCTCACCGAGGCCCACCTTGGCCTCGAGGAGGCCCACGTCGAGGCCTTGCGGCAGTGGGCCTTGTCTCTACACTGATCTCGTGGAGGGACTCTGGCCAATCTTCTTTCTCCTGGTGGTGTTGAAGATCCCAGTCTTCGGCGCGCTCTGGCTCGTCTGGTGGGCAAGCCGCGAACCCGAGCCTGAGACAGCGGGCGAGGATTCCGATGGCGGCTCGCGGCGCGATCGTCCCTTCCCGACCCGCCCGCGCGGTCCACACCATCTTCCCGGTGGCGGCACTGCGGTGGCGGGGCGGAGGCGGGGTGCCCCTGCCGAGCAGCGGCGTCCTCTTTTCCGCCCCGAGCCCGATCCTCGGACGGCAACCAGCTCAACAGGCGGAAAACCCAGCAAGCGGCAAGGGCACCCCGCCTCCGCCCCCTACACGCGCTGAGCAGCTCTTCGGCGCTCCCTGCGAAGCTCGCGCAGATAAGGCTGGAAGTCCACCTGGATCGTGTGACGCTTAGAGGCGACGTAGCGCTTCTTCATCTTCTTTTCGGCCCCTGAGATCTCGTCGCGCATCTCCGCGGGAGAGGGCAACGTGCCGCGGCCGCCAAGCAGGTCGGCTACCCATTCGGCCTGCGCCTCGGCGAGCGGCATGATCGCCCCGAGCGGCTGAATCAAGCCGATGAAGTAAAGGCCCGGGTGCTCGACCGAGACGACCCGGCGATAGAGCGGCAACCGGTTGTCGGCGACTGGGATCAGGCTCTCATCGAAGAAGGGGAAGCTGATCTTGTAGCCGGTGCAGTAGACGACGAGGTCGATCTCCTCCTCGCTGCCGTCGACGAAGCGAACCGTGCGCCCGCCGCTGAAGCGGTCGATGTTGGGCTTGACCTCGATGTCGCCGTGGCCCAGGCGCGAGAGCAGCTCGGCCGAGACCGTGGGGTGAGCCTCCAGCAGCTTGTGGTCGGGTTGGGGCAGCCCGTAGGCGGTCATGTCCCCGGCGGTCAGGCCCAACATGCGTGCGAGCACGAAGCGCTGCACCGCGAGCGGCATCATCGTCAGCAGCCTTGAGGCCGCCTCATCAGTCGGTTTGCCGTTCAGGTACTTCGGCATGATGTAGGCGCCCCGGCGCATCGCCAGGAAGGTCTTCTCGGCGATCCGCGATGCCTCGACGGCTATGTCGGTCGCCGAGTTGCCGATCCCCAGCACCAGGACCCGTTTGTCGCGCAGGATCTCCGGCTCGCGGTAGTGGTGGACGTGGATTTGCTCGCCCTCGAATAGATCGGAACCGGGGAACGGCGGTTCGGGCCAGCGCGGGTCCCAGTGGTGGCCGTTGGCGACCAGCACGGCGCGGTAGCGGTGGCCCTCGCGCTCGCCGTCGCGCGGTTGTACCGCCACCTCCCACTCGCCGTCGACCGGCACGACGCTGATGACCTCGGTGCGGAAGCGGATCCTCTCGCGCAGGGCGAAGTGATCGACGTAGTCGTCGAAATAGCGGGCGATCTGGAAGTGGTTCGGGTAGTCCGGGTAGTCATCCGGCATCGGGTAGGTCCTGTAGGCCATCAGGCCGCGCGAGGTGTTGATGTGCAGCGAGCGGTAGGCCGAGGAGAGTTCATTGTCGTTTTCGTAGCGCCAGTTGCCGCCGACCTCCGAGCCCTTCTCGAAGCAGTCAAAGGCGATTCCGCGAGCGTTCAACACCTGGCAGGCGGCGATGCCGGAGGAACCGGCGCCGATCACGCAGACTTTCTGGGCGGCGGGCATCGGGTCAATCTACCTTCCGGTGCGCTTTTGCACCGATATGCGGGGAAAAGGCACACCGGAGCGGCATTTGGAGGGGTGAGGAGGTTCACCCCTGGGGTCGGTGGTTGAAACGGGCGATCGGGCCGAAGCTGGGTCCATCGGATCAACCACCCAACGAAAGGAACCTCCGATGACCAGCAAGACCCGCACATTCCGTCCCAGCCCCGCCCTCGTGATTGCCTGCCTGGCCCTGTTCGCCGCCCTCACCGGCAGCGCCTTTGCCGCCGGTGTCGGCAAGAACACGGTGCGATCGCCGCAGATCGTCGATGGCACAATCCGCACGATCGACCTCCGCGACAACGCGGTCGCCGCCGGCAAGATCGCCCCCAACGCGGTCGACACCACGGAGATCGCCGAAAACGGCGTCGAATCATCCGACGTTGCGCCGGACAGCCTCACGGCTCAGGACCTCGGCGCTGCCTCGGTCACCTCCTCGGAGGTAGCCGACCAGTCGCTGACTGCCAACGACCTCGGCCCCGACTCGGTCGGCTCAAGCGAGCTGCAGGCCGGCTCCGTCCGCGCCTCCGAGCTCGGCGGGATCATCCAGGTCTCTAACAGCACCCCGATCGCGGCGGGAGCCAACGGCAGCGTCTCTGTCAACTGCCCCGATGGCACGGTCGTTATCAGCGGCGGCGCCCAGCCCGCCAACTTCGGAGTTGAGATGACCTCCACGCTCCGCAGCGGCAACGGCTGGCTCTACCAGGCGAAAAACAACAACGGCGCGGCCAGCACCCTGACCGTCTTCGCCTACTGCCTCACCGGCGGCAGCAGCAACTAACCACCCCGCTCCGGTGCGCCTTATGCACCCCCCACGTGCATAAGGCGCACCGGAAGCTGGGGGCACTAAGACTGCCCGGGCGACTTCTCCTCGGACGTCTGCTCGATCTCGTGAGCAAGCTCCTCGAGCTCCTCGGCGAACGAGGGGCCGAAGCTCTCGACCGCTTCGCCGTCGTCGAGCCCGAGCTCGGCGGCCAGCTCTTCTTCGTCGAGCAGGCCTTCCTCGCTCGGCGGCTCGATCGGCACGGCCGGCTCCACCGCAAGCGTGCGGTAGTGCTTGAGGCCGGTCGCGGCCGGGATCAGCTTGCCGATGATCACGTTCTCCTTCAGGCCGACGAGTTTGTCTCGCTTGCCCTCCAGCGCGGCGTCGGTGAGCACCTTCGTCGTCTCCTGGAAGGAGGCGGCGGAGAGGAAGGACTCGGTGGCCAGCGAGGCCTTGGTGATTCCGAGGATGACCTCCTCGGCCTTGGCAGGTGTACCGCCGTCTTCCTTCGTCTTCTTGTTGAGGCGCTTGAGCGCACCGCGGTCTTCGAGCTGGCCCGGCAGCAGGCTGGTCGAGCCCTTGGATTCGATCCGCACCTTCTTCAGCATCTGACGGGCGATCAGCTCGATGTGCTTGTCGTTGATGTCGACGCCCTGAGCGCGGTAGACCCTCTGGACCTCGGCCACCAGGTAGAGCTCGACGTCAGTGCGGCCGCGGATCGCCAGCAGGTCAGCTGGGTAGAGCGAACCCTCGTTGAGCTGCTGGCCGACCTCGACCTTCTCGCCGTCCGCCACGTGCAGGCGCGTGCGGGGCGGGAAGCTGTAGGCGTGCTCCTCGCCGCTGGACTCGGTGACGTGCACTTTCAGCGCTTTGTCGGTTTCCTCGACGGAGACCTTGCCCGCAGCCTCGGCCATCTGCGCCAAGCCCTTCGGTTTACGCGCCTCGAAGAGCTCGACGATGCGCGGCAGGCCCTGCGTGATGTCCTGGCCGGCGACACCGCCGGTGTGGAACGTCCGCATGGTCAGCTGCGTGCCCGGCTCGCCGATCGACTGGGCGGCGATGATGCCCACCGCGTCGCCGATGTTGACCATGAAGCCGGTTGCCGGGGCGACGCCGTAGCAGGCGCGGCACACGCCGGAGTCAGCGTCGCACTTGAGCGCCGAGCGAACCGGCACCTTGATCTCCTCGTCCTCAAATGCCTCGGCGATCGCTTCGACGTCGGCCAGGGTGATCTCCTGGTTGCGCTTGAGCAACTCGCGGCCGCGCTTGGTTTCGAATTTCTTCGCGGCCAGGCGGCCGATCAGGTTGTCGTTGAGGGAGTTGTCGTCCTTGCGGATCGCCATCTCGATGTGGTCTTTGGTTTTGCAGTCCTCCTCGCGCACGATCACGTCCTGGGCGACGTCGACCAGACGCCGGGTCAGGTAACCCGAGTCGGCCGTGCGCAGCGCCGTGTCGGCGAGACCCTTTCGGGCGCCGTGCGTGGAGATGAAGTACTCGAGCACCGAGAGGCCCTCCATGAAGTTGGCCTTGATCGGCCGCTCGATGATTTCGCCCTTCGGATTGGCCATCAGGCCGCGCATCCCCGCCAGCTGGCGGATCTGCTTGAAGGAACCGCGAGCACCGGAGTTGGCCATCATGAAGATCGGGTTCAGCTCGTGGAGGTTGTCCTCCATCGCTTTCGCGACCTCGTCGGTGGCGTTGTTCCAGTGCGACGTGACCGCCTCATGGCGCTCCTCGGCCGTGATGTAGCCGTCGTCGTACTGGCCCTGGATCTCGGCCGTCTGCTTCTCGTAACGTTCGAGGATCTGCTCCTTGTCCGGCGGCGAGACGACGTTGTTCTTGGAGACGGTGATCCCCGCCTGGCTGGCGTAGTGGAAGCCGAGGTCCTTGAACGCGTCGAGCACCTGCGAGACGGCCGGGGCACCGTAGGCCTCGACCAGGTCGGAGACCATCTCGTTGATGTTCTTCTTCTTCAGCGAGAAGTTGACGAACTCGAACTGGTCCGGATCGAAGTCCTCGCCAAGTGCCTCGGCGAGGGCGCGCTCGATCTTCTCGTTGAAGATGATGCGACCCACGGTGGTGAGGAAGTGCCCGCGCCCGGCCCGCCGGTACTCGGCCTGGTCGTGCAGCTTGCAGCCGCCATTCTCGTAGACGAGCTCGGCCTCCTGCGAGGAGCGGAACACCTTCGGCGCTGAGCCATTGCGCTTGTTGCCCTGGCCCGCCTTGAGCTCCTCGTCGATCTTGGCCAGAGCCTCGGCGTCGGGGCCGTAGGTCAGGTAGTAGATGCCGAGCACCATGTCCTGGGTCGGCGTCGCCAGCGGCGCGCCGTGGGCCGGCGAGAGGATGTTGTTCGCCGAGAGCATCAGGATCCGCGCCTCGGCCTGGGCCTCGGCGGAAAGCGGCACGTGGACCGCCATCTGGTCGCCGTCGAAGTCGGCGTTGAAGGCCGAGCAGACCAGCGGATGGACCTGGATCGCCTTGCCCTCGACCAGCACCGGCTCGAAAGCCTGGATGCCGAGGCGGTGCAGGGTCGGAGCGCGGTTGAGCAGCACCGGGTGCTCGTGGATGACTTCCTCGAGCACGTCCCAGACCTCCGGAATCATCGACTCGACCATCTTCTTGGCCGCCTTGATGTTCTGCACGGCCTTGCGCTCGACCAGCTGAGCCATGATGAATGGCTTGAAGAGCTCCAGCGCCATCAGCTTGGGCAGGCCGCACTGGTGCAGCCTCAGGCTCGGACCGGAGACGATCACCGAACGGCCGGAGTAGTCGACGCGCTTGCCGAGCAGGTTCTGGCGGAAGCGCCCCTGCTTGCCCTTGAGCATGTCGGAGAGCGACTTCAGCGGCCGGTTGCCGGGGCCCGTCACCGGGCGGCCGCGACGGCCGTTGTCGAACAGCGCGTCGACGGCCTCCTGCAGCATCCGCTTCTCGTTGTTGACGATGATCTCGGGGGCACCGAGATCAAGCAGGCGCTTGAGCCGGTTGTTGCGGTTGATCACGCGCCGGTAGAGATCGTTGAGGTCCGAGGTGGCGAAGCGGCCACCGTCGAGCTGCACCATCGGGCGCAGCTCCGGCGGGATCACCGGCACGCAGTCGAGGATCATCCAGTCCGGTTTGTTCTCGGAGTTGAGGAAGGCCGAGGCGACTTTCAGCCGCTTCACCGCGCGGGCCTGTTTCTGGCCTTTGGAGCTGTTGATCACCTGCTCCAGTTCCTCGCAGTCGGCCTCGAGGTCGACCTGTTCGAGCAGGTCGCGCACCGCCTCGGCACCCATGCTGCCGCGGAAGTACTCACCCCAGCCGAAGGGCGAGCCGAAGCGATCCTTGAGCTCGCGGAAGACGGTCTCGTCGTTGACGACGTCCTTCGGCTTCATCTCGGTGAAGATCTTCCAGACTTCGGCCATCCGCTCGATCGCCTCGTCGATGTAGGCCTCGGTGTCGGAAATCTCCGCCTCGAAGGTCTTGCGGAGCTCTTTGATCATTTTGGTGCGCTCGTCGTCTTTGAGCTTGCGCAGCTGCGCGGCGGTCAGTTTCAGCGAGTCGGCCCAGATGTGGTCGTCGTCGTCGAACTTGGTCTGGGTGCCGTCCTCGAGGTACTTGATCCGGCGCTCGAGCGACTCGCTCAGCTCCTGAGTCCTTTTCTGGCGTTCCGCCTCGTAGGAGTCGGTGACCTTTTTGACTTCTTTCTCGAGCATGCCGAGGTCCTTGTCGCGGGCCTCGACGTCCACCCAGGTGATCATCGACGCGGCGAAGTAGAGGACCTTCTCCAACTCCTTGGGAGCCATGTCGATCAGGTAGCCGATGCGGCTCGGCACGCCCTTGAAGAACCAGATGTGGGAGACCGGAGCCGCCAGGTCGACGTGGCCCATGCGCTCGCGGCGCACCTTGGACCGCGTCACCTCGACGCCGCAGCGCTCGCAGACGATGCCCTTGTAGCGGACGCGCTTGTACTTGCCGCAGTAGCACTCCCAGTCCTTGGTCGGACCGAAAATGCGCTCGCAGAAGAGGCCGTCTTTCTCCGGCTTCAGCGTGCGGTAGTTGATCGTCTCCGGCTTGGTGACCTCGCCCCAACTCCAGGAGCGGATCTTCTTCGACGACGCCAGGCCGATTTCAATCGCGTCGAAATTGTTGATGTCGATCATCAGTCCTCCACCTTCGCCTCTTCGGCCTCTGTCTCTTTCTCTGCGGCGGCCCCATCGGTGCCGCCCTCGCCCTCGGCGACGGTCTGCTCCTCGCGCTCGTCAGCCGCGCCGCCTGCGCCGTTGCCGTCGGCCCGGACCCCGGTCAGGTCCATGCCGAGCTCCTCGGCGGCCTTGAGCAGGTCGTCGTCCTCCTCGGCGATCTCGACGTCCCCGCCTTCGGAGACGACGTTGGCGTCGAGCGAGAGGCTCTGGATCTCCTTCAGCAGAACTTTGAAGGACTCCGGGATAGACGGCTCGGGGATGTTCTCCCCCTTGACGATCGCCTCGTAGGCCTTGACGCGCCCGACCGTGTCGTCGGACTTGACCGTGAGCATCTCCTGCAGCGTGTAGGCAGCGCCGTAGGCCTCAAGGGCCCAGACCTCCATCTCGCCGAAGCGCTGGCCACCGAACTGCGCCTTGCCGCCCAGCGGCTGCTGGGTGACGAGCGAGTACGGACCGGTCGAGCGGGCGTGGATCTTGTCGTCGACCAGGTGCAGCAGCTTGAGGATGTACATGTAGCCGACGGTGACCTTGCCCTCGTAGGGCTCTCCGGTGCGGCCGTTGTAGAGCTGGACGCTGCCGTTGGCGCGGGCGCCCGGGCGCTCGCTCATGTCGATGCCGAGGTCGATGCCGCGCTCGGCGTTCTCCTCCTGCCACTTGACCAGGGCCTCGTCGACGTCCTCGACGCTGGCCCCGTCGAAGACCGAGGTCGCCACGTAGACGCGACCGTCGCCCTCGTCGGAGTGGGCCTGCTTGTAGGCCTCCGAGCCGTCGTCGTACCAGCCGTTGCCGGCGACCCAGCCGAGGTGGGTCTCGAGGATCTGCCCGATGTTCATCCGGCTCGGCACGCCAAGCGGGTTGAGGATCACGTCGACGGGGGTGCCGTCGGCGAGGTGGGGCATGTCCTCCTCGGGCACGATCTTGGAGATCACACCCTTGTTCCCGTGACGGCCGGCGAGCTTGTCGCCCTCGGCGATCTTGCGCTTCGTCGCAACGAAGACGCGCACGAGGTCGTTGACCCCGGCGGCCAGATCGTCACCGTCGTCGCGACTGAAGGTGAGCACGTCGATGACGACGCCACCCTCGCCGTGGGGGACCTTGAGCGAGGTGTCACGGACCTCGCGCGCCTTCTCCTTGAAGATCGCGCGGATCAGCTTCTCCTCGGCGGTCAACTCGGTCTCGCCCTTGGGCGTCACCTTGCCGACCAGGAGGTCGCCGGAGACAACCTCGGCGCCGACGCGGACGATGCCGCGCTCGTCGAGGTTGCGCAGGCTCTCCTCGGAACGGTTGGGAATATCGCGGGTGATCTCCTCGTCGCCGAGCTTGGTCGTGCGGGCGTCGATCTCGTACTCCTCGATGTGAATCGAGGTGAGCTCGTCGTCCTTGACCAGGCGCTCGGAGAGGATGATCGCGTCCTCGAAGTTGTAGCCCTCCCAGGACATGAAAGCGACCAGGCAGTTCTTACCCAGGGCGATCTCGCCGCCCCCGGTCGAGGAACCGTCGGCGAGCACGTCACCCTGCTTGACCTTCTGCCCGCTGTTGACGATTGGGCGCTGGTGGATGATCGTGCCCTGATTGGAGCGCATGAACTTGTGCAGCGGGTACTCGACTTTTTTCGCTCCGTGGCTGACCACGATCCGCTCCGAGTCGACGTGGGCAATCTCCCCGTCTGCCTCGGCGAGGACCACGTCGCCAGTGTCGACCGCGGCGCGGCGCTCCATGCCGGTGCCGATCAGCGGTGGGTCAGGCTTCAGCAGCGGCACCGCCTGGCGCTGCATGTTGGAGCCCATCAGCGCCCGGTTGGCGTCGTCGTGCTCGAGGAAGGGGATCAGCGCCGTACCGACCGACCAGATCTGGGTTGGCGAGACGTCCATCAGATCGACTTCCTTCGGCGAGGCCGCCGCGTACTCGTCCTCGCCGGCGCGGACCAGGACGGTCGGGCCTTTGAGTTTGCCGCTGGGGTCGACTTCGGCGTTCGCCTGGGCGATCACCTTGTCCTCCTCCTGCGTGGCGTCGAGGTGGACGATCTCGTCGGTGACCACACCGTCGGTGACCACCCGGTAAGGGGTGGTGACGAAGCCGTGCTCGGAGACCTCCGCGTAGGAGGAGAGCGAGCCGATCAGGCCGATGTTCGGACCCTCAGGCGTCTCGATCGGACACATGCGCCCGTAGTGGGTCGGGTGCACGTCGCGCACCTCGATCGGGGCCCGCTCACGGGTCAGTCCGCCCGCGCCCAGCGCCGAGAGACGGCGCCGGTGGGTGAGCCCGGCCAGTGAGTTGGTCTGGTCCATGAACTGCGAGAGCTGCGAGGAGCCGAAGAACTCCTTCATCGCGGCCACGACCGGCCGGATGTTGATGATCGTCTGCGGCGTGATCGCGTCCGAGTCTTCGGTGGTCAGGCGCTCGCGAACGACGCGCTCCATCCGGTAGAGGCCGATACGGAAGGCCTCCTGGATCAGCTCGCCGACCGTGCGAAGGCGCCGGTTGCCGAAGTGCTCGTACTCGTCGAGGTGCTCGTTGACCGGCTCGCGGGGGTAGCTGATCGCCTCCGCGGCATAGTCTTTGATCGGGTTCTCCTCGTCGATCTCCTCGGGGATACCGAGCAGCTTGGGAAGGCTGACCAGCTCCTTGACCAGGGCGATGATGTCGTCGTGGGTTAGGACCCGGGTGTCGAGGTCGATGTCGAGGTCGAGCCTCGCGTTGAGCTTGTAGCGGCCGACCCTGGTGAGGTCGTAGCGCTTGGGATCGAAGAAGAGCTGCTCGAGCAGGTTGCGGGCGGCGTCCACCGACGGCGGCTCGCCCGGGCGCTGCTTCTTGAACAGCTCGATCAGCGCACCCTCCTCGGTGCGGGTCGCCTCGGTGTCGGCCTCGATCGTGTGGCGCATGTAGATCGAGTTGTCGAACATCGAGAGCAGCTTCTCGTCCTCGACCTAGCCCATCGCGCGCAGCAGCACCGTCACCGGCAGCTTGCGCTTGCGATCGATGCGGACGAAGACTTTGCCTTTTTTGTCGATTTCCAGCTCGAGCCAGGAACCGCGAGCCGGCATCAGGTTGGCGATGAAGACCTGCTTTTCGGCGTCCTTCGGGGCCATCACGTAGGCGCCCGGCGAGCGGACGAGCTGGGTGACGACGACACGCTCGGTGCCGTTGATGATGAAGGTGCCGCGATCGGTCATCCACGGGAAGTCGCCCATGAAGACGGCCTGCTCGCGGATCTCACCGGTCTCTTTGTTCTGGAAAGCAACCGTCGCCGAGAGCGGTCGCGAGTAGGTCATGTCCTTCTCGCGGCACTCCTCGATCGTGTGCGGCGGCTCCTCGAATTTGAACTCGCCAAAGACAATGGCGAGGTTCCCCGTGTAGTCCTCAATCGGGGATATGTCGTCAATCGTCTCTCGCAGTCCACCCTTCTTCGGATCCGTCAACTCTTCGAAAGAGCGACGCTGAATATCGATCAGATGGGGGACTTCGAGGGGATTCTGTAGTCGGGAAAAACTCCTGCGGGTTACGGGGGCAGCGTTCGAACGTGCCAAGACGGGCGACTCCTCAGAAGGTCAGAGGGACGTTAAGTACAGCGCGGATATCGGGCAGGGGACAAAACTGAGCGCGACCGCGAAAAATAACACACGGCCACGCTCTGCCGCGAGTTTGGCTCCCTGCCTGGGTTCCAACCGCGGTTGATGCGAGGTCTATTTGAGCTCGACGGTGGCGCCGGCCTCCTCGAGTTCGGCCTTGAGCTTGTCGGCCTCCTCGCGATCGACACCCTCCTTGATCGCCTTCGGAGCCTCGTCGACCATCGCCTTGGCCTCTTTCAGGCCAAGTCCGGTGGCGGCGCGCACGACCTTGATCACGGGGACCTTCTGGCCGCCGACCTCGGCGAGGACGACGTCGACCGTGGAGGCCTCTTCCTCACCACCACCATCGCCGGCGGGAGCGCCGGCAGCAGCCGGAGCGGCAGCGGCGACGGCCGTGGCCGAGACGCCGAACTCCTCCTCGAGCGCTTTGATCCGCTCGGAGAGCTCCAGCACCGAGATGCTCTTCAGCTCCTCAATCCAATCATCTGTTGAAACCTTGGTTGCCATCTACTCCTCTTCCTTGCTCGCGTCGTCATCGTCAGTATTAGAAGTCTCGTCGGGTGCCTCGTCAGCGGTGGGCTCTTCGGCCTCGGCGGCGGGGGCCTCCTTGGGGGGCTCGGCAGGCGCCTCACCGGAGACCAAGCCCTTGTCAGCGATCTGGCCGAGCTGCGATGCCAGGCCCTGGATCATCGAGCCGAGGCCGCGGACCAGGCCGGTCAGGGGGCTGGCGACGACGCCGGCGAACTGGCCGTTGAGGACGTCGCGTGAGGGCAGCTTGGCGATCGCTTCGAAGCCGCTCTCATCGACGGCGGTGCCGTCCATGAAGCCGCCCTTGAAGGTGAGCACTTTGTGCTCTTTGTTGAAGGTCGAGATCGCCTTCGCGGCTTGAGCGGTGTCGCCGCGCACGAAGGTGAGGGCGGTCGGGCCCTGCAGCAGCGCGTTGAGGCGCTCCCCCTCGCCGGCTTTGTCGGCGGCGATTTTGGTCAGGCGGTTCTTGACGATGCGGAAGCTGGCGTCGGACTCGCGCAGTTTCGCCCGCAGTTCAGCCGCCTGGGGAACGCTGATCCCCCGGTAATCAACCGCGAAGATCGCCTCAGCCGCCTCAATGTCGGCGGCGATCTCCTCAATTGCTGTTGCCTTTTCGTCTCGGTTCATCGTTCGCCTGCACCGGGCTTACGGGGTCGGCCCCGCCGGTGGTCTGGGGTTCGCGACGGCGCAGTTTAGGCCGTTACGGGTTCCTCTGCCGCCTGGGGTGCAGCGGCGACTTCGTCGCGATCGCCAACCTTGGAGGCGTCGACCCGGATGCCGGGGCCCATCGTCGTCGACAGCGTGCAGGTGACGATGTAGCGGCCTTTCGCCGCCGAGGGCTTGGCGCGGATGATCTCCTCCATCACGGCGCTGAAGTTGTCGAGCAGCTGGTCGGGCGAGAGGCTCGCCTTGCCGATCGCCATGTGGACGATCGCCTGACGGTCGGTGCGGTATTCGACCTTGCCGGCCTTGGACTCGCTGACCGCTTTCTCGATGTCGTCGGTGACGGTGCCGACCTTGGGGTTCGGCATCTTGCCCTGCGGGCCGAGGACGCGGCCGAGCTTGCCAACCGTGCCCATCATCTGCGGGGTCGAGATCGCGACGTCGAAGTCAGTCCAGCCCTCCTCCTCGACTTTCTTGGCGAGGTCGTCACCACCGACGAAGTCGGCACCGGCGGCTTCGGCATCGCGGGCCTGCTGGCCCTGGGCGAAGACGGCGACGGTGACGTCCTTGCCGAGGCCGTGGGGCAGGGCGAGCGTGCCGCGCAGCTGCTCCTCGGCGTGGCGGACGTTGACCCCGAGCAGCACGTGCAACTCGACCGTCTCGTCGAAGTTGGCGCTGGCGGTCTCCTTGAGCAGGGCGATCGCCTCGACCGGCGGGTAGGCCTGGTCGCGTTGGACCTTGTCGAGCTGTTTGCGATAGCGCTTGCCGTGAGCCATGATCAGTTCGCCTACTTGACGTCGACGCCCATCGAGCGGGCGGTGCCGGCGATGATCTTCGAGGCGGCGTCGAGGTCGTTGGCGTTGAGGTCGGGCATCTTGCGCTCGGCGATCTGGCGGACCTGGTCCATCGAGATCGAGCCCACCTTGTTGACGTGGGGCTCGCCTGAGCCCTTCTTGATCCCGATCGCCTCCTTGATCAGCACCGCCGCCGGCGGCGTCTTGGTGATGAAGGTGAAGGAGCGGTCCTCATAGACCGTGATCTCGACCGGGATGATCGTTCCGCCTTCGGACTGGGTCTGGGCGTTGAACGCCTTGCAGAACTCCATGATGTTGACGCCGTGCTGACCCAGCGCGGGGCCGACCGGCGGCGCCGGGTTTGCCGAGCCGGCGGAGATCTGCAGCTTGATCTGTGTGAGGACTTTCTTTGCCATCGGGATCGGAGAGGGTAGCGGGCGGGCGCCTAAATCTTCTTGACCTGGTCGTAACCGACCTCGACCGGGGTCTCGCGACCGAAGATCGAGACCAAGACCTTGAGTTTGGCGGCGTCCTCGTTGATCTCGGCGATCTCGCCGGAGAAGTCGGAAAGCGGGCCGGAGACGACCTTGACCGACTCGCCGATCGAGAACTGGGCCTGGGTGCGTGGCCGCTCGGCGGTCTCGCGGTGCAGCAGGCGGTCAACCTCCGGTTTGGAGAGCGGCACCGGCTTGTTGCGCGAGCCGACGAAGCCGGTCACCCCGGGGGTGTTCTTGACCAGGCCCCAGGCATCGTCGGTCATCTCCATGTTGACCAGGACGTAACCCGGCATCGTGCGCTTCTCTTTCGGCTGTTTCTGGCCGTCTTTGCCGAGTTCCATCACCTGCTCGGTGGGAACGACGACCTGGCGCACGTTGCGGTTCTGACTCATCGTCTGAACCCGGTGCTCGAGGTTGTGCTTGACCTTGTTCTCGTGACCCGAGTAGGTGTTGATCACGTACCAGCGATACATCGTCTTAGGAACCTTTGTTCGGAGATCCGCTAGAGGATCTGCTTGGCGAGAAAGTTGAAGGCCGCATCGAGCGCGCCGAGGTAGGTGGCGGCGACGGCGACGAAGATGATTGTGACGGCGGTGGCCTGCACCAGTGTGTCGCGATCCGGCCACTGGACCTTCTTCAGCTCGGCCCAGCAGGAGACGAGGAAGCCGATCACGCCGCCGCGCTGGCGCTGCGCCTGCGCCTGTTTCTGCTTTTTGGCGAGCTGCTCGCTCTCGCGGCGCTTCTGCTCGGCGCGCTTGCGCTTCTCGGTTTCCTTCAGCGCCTTGGTCTCGGCCCGCCTTGCCGCGCGCGAGGGTTTGGGAGCATCGGGCGTTTCCAGCGCCGCTTCGGGAGCCCCGGCGGCCATGCCCGCCTCAACCGCCTCGATCTCGGCGATCTCGCCCGAGACCGGGACCTGAGTGTCGTGCTGGGCGTGCGACTCGGTGCTGCGCTCACCGCTGGCGCGTTTGCGCTCCTGCTCTTCGCGGGCCCGTCGCTCGGCCTTGCGCTGTGCGCGCGTCTTGGCCATTGGGGCTAACGCGTCTCCTTATGCGCCGTGTGCTTGCCGCACCAGCGGCAGAACTTGCGCAGCTCAATACGGTCCGGCGAGTTGCGCCGCGACTTGTTTGTCTGGTAGTTGCGCCGCTTGCAGTCTTCACAAGCCAGCGTCACCGCAATGCGGACATCTCCGCGTGCCATTTACTCCCTCGATTACTTGCGCGCCATTACAAGGAAAAACCCCGGGCCGAGGCACGAGGCTGAACCGAAGAATAGCGCCCTTGGATATGTGAGGCCCGGCCGCTCATATCGCCCTGGATCGCGCCGAAACGCGCCGATTAGAGTGAGCCGGGTGAGCGTGGCCCCATATGACCGCCTGGGACGAGGCTACAGCCGCGTGCGCCAGCCCGACCCAAGGATCGCGGCGCAGATCGAGGCGGCGCTCGGCTCGGCGCGGACCGTGCTCAACGTCGGCGCGGGGACCGGCTCCTATGAGCCTGGGGGCCGCGAGGTAACGGCGGTCGAGCCATCGGCCGAGATGATCGGGCAGCGACCACCGGAATCGGCACCGGTAGTCCAGGCGAGCGCTGAAGAGCTCCCCTTCGCCGACCGGAGCTTCGACGCCTCGCTTGCGGTGCTGACCGTCCACCACTGGGCAAACCTCGCCGCCGGTCTGGCCGAGATGCGGCGGGTGAGCCGAGAACGGATCGTGATCGTCACCTTCGACCCCGAGGCGCTTGCCGAACTCTGGATCGCCAGCGATTACTTCCCGGAGATACTGTCCCTGAAGCGGCGGTCGGAAGCGACCAGCAGTGAGCTGGCCGGCCTGCTGGCCGGTGCGACGATCGAGCCGATCCCGGTGCCGCGCGAGTGCACCGACCTGTTCTTCGCGGCGCTCTGGGGGCGGCCCGAGAAGCTCTTCGACGCGGAGGTCGTCAGGCCGATGTGGGTCTGGCAAAGCATCTCGGAGGAGGCGCGGCGGGGTGGCCGCGAACGCCTGCGGGCCGATCTCGAGAGCGGGGCCTGGGAGCGGCGCTATGGGCACCTGCGTGCGCTTCCATCGCTGGACGTGGGCCTGCGGCTGGTCTCGGTTCCGTGCGCCCAGCCGGAATCAGAAGGCTGAGGGGTTACGGTGTCGCCCATGAACTCAGAACGCGCCAAAGAACTGCTGGCCAACGAGCGAGCCCAGGTCGAACGAGAGATCTCCTCAATCGAGGGGGAAGGAACCGAGGAGAGCGACGAGCGCCGGGAGCCCGGCGACAAGGACTCCGAGGGTCTGTACCAGGACGAGTTCGACGCCGGCCGGCTCGAGGATCTTCGCGGTCGCCTGGCGGCGGTGGAGCGGGCTGAAGAGCGGCTAGCCGCGGGCACCTACGGACTCTCGGTCCGCAGCGGCGAGCCGATTCCAGACGAGCGGCTCGAGGCCGTCCCGACCGCCGAGCTGACGGTCGAGGAGTCCGAGCCCGGAGCTTCCTGACCGCTTACGCCGAGCGCGCGAAGGCACGCAGGCCGCGGCGCGAGCTCGGCCGCGGCTCGCCTCGGCAACCATGGCGTCCAGGACAAGTCTGTAGGAATCTCGCTTGCTCATGGCGGCCAAGTTAGGGGCGCCACCTTTAGCTCAGCTGTGTGCTTCCTAAGTCCTTCGTCAGCTACAGCGGCTCGGACTTCTTCGACGTCGATCCGTTTGGCGCTCGCCGGCAGGGCCGCTCATCCGCCGCCTGCGCGGGCTGCTTCCTGTCTCATCTGGATGATGCGGTCCTGCTGCTGGGGCAGCAGGTGGGAATAGGCAACGTCGGCAAGGTCGAGGCAGCGCTTGCGGATTGCCGGTGCCTGCGGATGCCGCGAGGCCCCCGGCGCATCGAGGAACTCCAGGGCCGCGGAGACCACCTGCCTGCAGGCCCCCCGCTTACCCCCGTCATGCTCGAGCCCCTCGCCGCTGCTTGAGTCAAGCCAGAAGATCAGGTCGTCAGCGGCAGCGTCGAGGTCGCCGGCATCGCGCGAAGCCGCGACGATCATGAAGGAGCCGTAGCCGAGCCGCATCATTCCCCGTTCGCCTTCGGCGGCCCGCGCCGCGCGGAACTCGGCGCGAACCCTGCGTGCCTCCTCCGCATCGCCCCTGCGCAGGGCGTCTGCGTGGCGCCAAACGAACAGCTCGTTTGCGGTGAACCCCCCGTCCTCGACGCCCTCGGCGAGCAGGTGTTGGATTTCGACTCCGCGAGCGTCGTGCTTAAACGGTTCCTCGAAGGCCGGATCGGTCGGCGCGCCGCAGCGCGGACAGGCAAACGGCCACCCCCCTCGCGGAACTTCCGCTTCGGTGACGCCACACTCCCTGGACGTACAGGTCCAGCCCCAAGCCACGGCGTCCGGAGGCGGGTCATAGCCGTAGGAAGTGCGGATCAATCGTGGTCGTGACCTAAACAACCCCATCGCTCAGACCCCCAGCCCATCGCGTGGGCCAAGCAGTTCCTTGCTCACCGACAGCCATTGGTCGTCCGGAAGCCAGTTGTCAATCCTGGAGCTCATTTCCACGATCAAGACTCGCAGCCGATCCCGTCGCTGTCGGCATCGAGACCGTCGACGTCGGTGCCGATCACTTCGACGGGGCCGTCGACTTCGGAGCAGTCGACGTCATATCCGGTGTCGGGCACGCAGCCGGTGTAGTTGGGATCGCAACCGCCGCCGGCTTCTTCTTCTTCGAATTCGGCTTCTTCTTCAGCTGCGATCAGTGCCCGTGCTTCTTCTCGTTCGAGCTGCCGAGCTTCGCGTCTTTCGACCGCCTCGATTCGCCGGGCATAGCGGTGTGCGTCGCCTCGGGCGGCGATCAGCCGGGACTGTGCTGAGGACAGCCCGCGGCGGGCGCGCCGCAGCACCGTTCGTGCGGAGCGCTGTTGAGCGGTAAGACCGGCGGCGCGATGCGTCAGCGTGTCTGCCGTCACTTCGGCCTTGGCGAGTTCGCGCTCGACGCGCGGGGCGACCGTCCCGTCCGCGGTCCGCCTGAGCGCCGCACTGAGGCGAATCTGCTCGGGACCGCTCGTGAAGAGCGCTCCGGCGAAGAAGAGCAGGCAGAGCACACCTGACACTGCGGCAAGGCCCCTGACCACCGGCCTGGGCAGACGCTCGCGCCCGAGCAGCGCCCGCTCGCGGCCGGCTTGCACCTGCGCGGAATGCCTGGCGAGCAGGAAGGCCAGGGCGAGCAGCGGTCCGAGCACGAGCAAGAGAACGCCAAGCACTCCAACCACCCCATCGACATCGGACAGGGCAGCTCCGATCAGCAAGACGACGAAGCCTCCGCCCACGCAGAGGGCGACTGCCTGGTTGCGTCGCTGGGCGAGGAGCCACGCAACGGCAGCGCTGGCGCGGAACCAGCCCCAACCGAGCATGAGCGCCGCGGCGATCGCGGCGGCCAGAGCAAGACCGACGTCCGCTTGGATCGCATCGCCGTGGTCCTCGACTTCGCGGTGATGCTCGCCTTCGACTGCTGCGATCCGCTGCCTGGCAACGCGACGATCCGCAGAGATCGCTGCTTCGCGTGCGTGCGCTTCGCCTCGAGCGTCTCGAGCCGCCTGCCGCGCGGGAATGGCTCGCGCGGAAGCCGCCCGATAGCGAACGGCCGCGGGCCTGATTTCCGCCTTCGCCGCGGAAACTTCGCCTTCGGCACCGGCCGCCCTCGATTCGGCTTCGGCGAGTGAAGCACCGAGATCCGCGCCGAGCGCACCGCTCGGCGTGACAAGGGCAACGAGCACCGCGGCCAATGCGATAACCAAACGCACCTGCCATCGCCCCGGCTTCACGTGATTACCGGTCGCTAAGTGGCCCCGACCGGCAGAGCGCGCTAAATGCCCATGACCCACCATATGGCGATACAACTAACCTGATTGTCAGGAACTTTCGCGGCCGATCCGGAGTGACTAACTACTCATACCTCGGCGGCGGCGCGGAGCAGGTCGGAATAGCTTCCGCCCACGAGGTCGCCCTCGCTTATGGCGAAGGACCGACGCAGGTCAGCCAGTAGGGGTGCAAAGCGGCCAGGATCACCATCGCCCGATACGACTCCCTCGAACTCGATGAAGTGGCCGAGGCCATCGACGCGGTCGAGGTGAATCCTCGTGCTCGCGAGAACGAAGAGTCGTCGCGTCTTGCTCACTACGACGCTGATGCCAAGGACGGCTGAGAGCGCCTCCCGCAGCCCGGTGGGGTCATCCACCCTGATGATCCGGTACTGACTCTCCTTATGTCCCGGGAGATCCGGCCGCTCGTAGGCGATCAGGTGAGCATTCGCTCCTGCCTCCTCTCGCAGCTTCAGCCGACCCCGCGCGGTCTCGAAATAGGTGTCTTTTTGGACCAAAGCCCCCCGGTCTTCTGCGCCGAGGGCCTCGCACACCTCGAGCGACCGCGCAGGATCACGATCCTTGGCCTTCAGCTCCAGATTGCGGCAAGGCGCTCCGATGCGGGCCACCCTATCCGCGCGCCGGCAGCGCGCGCCATGGAGCCACGAGGGTGCTCGTCGCCCATGACGCGCCGCCCACGCTCAGAAGCGGTGGCGGGCCAAGCGCAGCCCTCCCCTCTGCTCGTCTGTGCTCATCGCCGCCATCGCCGGCACCATCTCGGACGTGACAAGGCCCCGCTCCGCTGTCAACTCGTCGACGATCTGGAAGGAAGTGGCGATCCGCTCGGGGGTGTCGACGATGACCGAGACGATCGGGACGTGGCGGCGCAACTGAAGTATCCGGTCCCCGTGCGGGCGATGATCGCCGTGGAAGCCCCAGACGCCGCGCAACGAGGTGGCCCCGGTCGCCCCCGACCGGCGCAGTCGGCGGATCAGCTCGGAGTGGATCGGGTGTTTGCCGTGCTCGGCGGCCTCGGAGGTGTAGACCATCAGCTTCTGCCACATCGCCATACCGCGCGCGTCAGTGGCGGGCAAGGCATGAGGACGCTCCAGCAGCTCGCCGTCGCGCTTGCAGACACGCACTCGCTCCAGGGTGAGGGGCGGCCGCCGCAGCAGGCCGCCGAGGTCGGGTAGGACGCGGCCGATCTGCTCACCCGAGCCGACCGCGATCACCATCATCGGCACCGCGGCGTTGCGCGAGAAGAAGCGGCCACGCTCACGCTGACCGCGGACGGTGCCGTCGACACCCAGCAAAGCGGTGGCGCCGGCGATGCCGCAGCGATGCAGCAGGTCGCAGATCGCCATGTAGGCGGGCGCTCCACAGGCCTTCTCCTGCCGTCCGACGTAAACCGTCAGCTTGGTTGCCTCGTGGAGCTCCTCGGGGAGTGAGACCTCGTGAATCTCTCCACTCAGTAGGCGGGCACGCTCAAGGGTGAGCAACCCGCGGCGCTTGATCGCGGTCACCTCCTCGAGGATCGCCTCGATCCGCTCGCGGGTATCGACCGCGATCGAGACTGCCGGCAGGTCTTCGGAGAGGCTGAGCAGGCGGTCGGTGCTGAGGTGATGCTTGAGGCCAAAGCCCTCGACGCCGCGCAGGAGGACGCTGGCCTCGATCTTCCCTCGCTCGTAGACGTCGAGCAGTGCATCGGCGAGCAACTGCCTCTCGGTGCGGTCGCGCTCGCTGAAGTAGGTGGTGAGCTTGAGGCTGTCTTCGTTCACAGCGCTCCCCCGATCGCCCGACCGAGCACCGCGGCGCCGAGGCCGATGCCGGCGCTGATCACGATGTTGGCGAAGAGCAGCGCCGGCTCACCCTCCTCGCCGAGCCGGTGGGTCTCCAGCATCCAGGTCGAGAAGGTGGTGTAGGCGCCGACGGTGGCGGTCCCGGCGAGCAGGTAGGCGTCCCCTTCCAGCGCGAGCCCAACCAGCAGGCCGAGGACGAGGGCACCGCTGCCGTTGACCGCGAGGGTGCCGAACGGGAAGTCGCCACCGATGCGCGAGGCGACGGCGCTGTCGAGCAGGAAGCGCGCCAGCGCCCCAAGGGCGCCGAGCACCGCGACGCCGCACCAAAGCAGGACGCCGTTCATGCGCGCACCCTCGAGCGGCGGCTCCGCACCAGCTCGGTCGCGAGGTAAACAGCGGCGAAGCCGAGGCTGACGCTGGCCAAGAAGTAGCCACCGGCGAGCCCGTAGCGGTGGGCGTCGAGCATCTTCACAAGCTCCACCTGCATCGTCGAGAAGGTGGTCAGCCCGCCGCAGAAGCCGGTGCCGAGCAGGGGGCGTCGGTAGGTGGAGAGCGGCAGGCGCTCCTGCAGCCTGGTGACGAAGTAGCCGAGGGCGAAGGCGCCGGCGATGTTGACCGAGAAGGTCACCCACGGCCAGCTCGGCGCACCGCCCGCGACGCTCTGCCCGAGAGCCGCTCGCAGCAGCGCTCCCAGCGCGCCTCCCAGCGCGATCGCCAAAAGCTCTCGCCGGTCCCGCCCTGACATCGGCTCTCTATTCACGTCCAAGGCCAGACTCCCCTGCACGCAGGAGACGGCCGACGTGGGGACCAGCGCGCAGCAGCGGCCACCCCGCACGGTCGGCCACGCGGACAGGCGCCAGTGCAGGCACGACCTGGTCTCGGTTCCATCGAGGACGATCAAGGCCGTGTCGACGCCGACCTGGTCCACGGCCTTTTCCCCGCGCATAGTCACGACGGACTCGCCGTCGACGCAGCTGGATCGCAAGGACGGCGTTGCAATCAGTGCTCAAGTTGACCTCCACGTTCGCGAAATGGACGAAGTAGAGGCCATCAGCGGCTGGGCCGCAGTCTGAGCGAGCCTCATCGCTCAATAAGAATCGTCAATCTAGCAAGCCACAGTGTGTGTCGTTCCTCTCCGCCAGGCGCAACCGTCGGAGCGTCAATTGGCGCGGCCCAAACCGGCGCAGATCGGTGTGCCTCGGAGAATCGACTCTCGACCTCTGGCTTGAAAGGCTGAAGGTGGGCCGCTTGGGGAGCGGGGTTGCGGCGGGGATGCGACCGAAATGCGACCCAGGTGCCGACTGTCGAAGCCTCTTGGTGCTACTTGCCCGCGGGGGGAGTCTTCTTGCGGCCTTCCTTGGCCTTGCGGCCTTGGGCGTCAATACCCTCGCTCCCCAGCAATTCCTGGTCGAGACGGCGAACGTCCGCCATGGTCGTGCCCTTGGGCAGGCGGTATCCGGCTGGCAATTTCATTGGTTCCATCCCGCTACCCTCCTCACAAGCTCATAGACCTCCGAATGGAGCCATGGGGGTCTTCCGGTCTTTCCTTGGCGTCGCCAGATCATCAGGATCGCGTAGATCTCAGCGACGATCTCATGCGTATATTCGCGACGACGGTAGCCCGCCTGTCGGATGAATTTTGCGAGACCATCGGGCAGCAGCGCGAGATAGCGCTCGCCGGCTGCGATGTCCTCCTCCCCAGCGCGATCAATCGAGAGCGCATGGCCCCACTCGTGCCACGCCACCCGGGACAAGTCGTACGTGAGGGTCGGGTCGTCAAGGCCGTCGAAGGCCGAATGGCTCTCGTTAATCAAGACCACGCGCAACTCTGGAACCCAGAGGCCCAGAGCGTCATTGGCGCGCGCGATCTCCGCCTCCGGCAGCGAGCCTCGGCCTGCGGAGCGGAGCAGCTCGTCTGCGTACGTCCCGAGTGCTCGTTTGCAGACCTGCCACTGATCGGCACTGATCGCCTTGAGAAGAACGCGATCCCCGGATGGCAGATCCCGCCAGGCGCGTCGCACAATGTCATTCGCGTCAATCCCCATCGCCTGTCCGGAGACATCCAAGCAGTTGGAAGCGGCTTACTCAGCCATGGACCTCTCCGAAGACGCAAATATTTCGGCCAAAATTTGCGTCCAGCACGCGCGACGCAAGTTGTCTTGTTTCTCGGAGATTCCTTGCAATGGTCCGGCAAACGAACGCGCAGCTTCCCACCAGTCGCAAGCGGCGCACCTAGGCAGCCGCAAGGGCCGGCGCGAGGTCGCCTGCGTTTACCTTGACCGACTCGGGAATCGTGATGCGCAGCTCCCCGTCACGATCGAGGATCGACTGAACGCCCAAGACAGTGAGCCCGACGATTTGCTGCGTGTCAGGCTTGAAGCGCAGGACATGACCCTCGGCCGTCTCCTCGCCCTCCGCCTTCCGGGGCTCCCCGATATGCAAATAGAGGACATCGTTCTCAGCGTCATAGTCAGCAAGGTCGAAGGTGACCGTGCCAATTCTGATGTTCACGTGGTCCACGAGCGCAGATCCTCCGAGTAGGCTTCGGTAACTTAGCCGCAGACAATTCGTATCATGAGTCCGTGACTCATGATCGGACTACGGGTGCTAAGCAAGAGGGGCCACCCTCACAAATCGCCACGGCTAAAACGCCGCATCTCGCCGGCCTTATCGCCGATGGTGCCGTGCGACCAAACGAAGGACCTCGCTACCTTCCGAAACCGACAAAGCTTCGGGGCGGTGGCCGGAGTGCATCGAGCTACGTCGCCGAGGGTCGCCGCTGAGTCCTACGTCGAGACCGACATAGTCGTACATACGATTTGCCCATGAACGTACGAAGCATGCGCTCGGAGGAGATCGACGCTGCGGTCAGCGTGTGGCGCGAGGCCAACGTCGCCCGTGGCGCTCCGCATGGGCCTGCGCGTACCGAGCGAATCCGCGCGAAACTCTCAGCCCCAGACGCACTACCGTTCGTCGCGTTTCGCCCAGACATCGTAGGCATGGCTCTCGCCGAGCCCGGGAGGCTCGATGACGGCGCAGGAGATCTCGATCCGACGCTCCTGCACATCTCGATGGTTTTCGTTCGTCCCACTGCACAGCGCACAGGAGTCGGACTCCCTCTTGTCATGCATGTTCTCGATGTCGCACGGTCGAGCGGCTACAGACGGGTGGGCGTTTGGACGGCGCAGGAGAACCGCGCGGCTCGCAAGCTCTACGAGCGAGCTGGGATGACCCCCACCGGCAAGACCACTCCTCTCCGGTCGAGCCTGGCCCTTCAGTACGAGTGCTTGGTAGAAGAATCACGACGCCGCGACCTCGGTGTCGATGACGTTGCTGACCTTTGGGCCGAGGTCACCCCGGCGCCCGAAGGCGAGAGTCTCAAGCTCGCCGAGAACGAGCTCCGGGCGATGCGCAGGGAGAAACACACCAAGGAGGGTCAAAGCTAATCGCGGAAAGGCTCCTGCTCTTTAGAAGGTCGGCCTCCATCGGATTGAAAGCGCTGACGGGGCGCCGCTTCCTGAGTGGGATTGCGGTGGTGATGTGACCGGGAAGCGACCAGACAAACTCGGCTACGCCACCTCAAGCTTGATGTATTTGTTCCGACCGAAGGTAACGCCGTAAAAGACCGTCAGCAAGCTGCGAGGACTGCAGCGAAATCGCACAGAGGATTCCGCGTCCAGGTCAAGTTGGACCTTGGGACTACAGCACCAGTCGATCTTGAGTTGGAACTCATGAGGACCGGGATCGACGTCAAAACGCACCGTCTCCCGCGCTCGAACCTCCCCAATCAGATCGCCGTCGAGGAGCACGTGATACGCGCGCAGGCGGTCTACAAACCCGTTCTTCCTTGTCAGCTCGATCTCTGCCATCTGGCCATCCTACGTTTGGATGTGACCACAAGCTTCAGGGCACCGGTCGCAGCGCCGTGAGCTACGTCATCGAGGCTCGTCGACTGAAAGCGACGTGCAGCACCACCCGCACTTGTTTAGCCGCGTCGCCTCTCAGCCGATCGCCAGGGAATGGCAGAGGAAACTGAGTTCGATCTCGGCACGCCGGGAGGCAGCGCCCGCCGCGAGCACGAACGTCGTCGGGCTACGCGGGAGGCCGAGACTCGAGAGAGCCATCCGACTATCGGCGGGCTTCTGTCGCGCCTCCAATCCACGCCGGCTAGCGAGGCCGCCTGGGCGACGGGTGCCGAGGGCGAGGAAGCACTTGCAGCCCATCTCGCCAAGACCTGTCCCTCCGTGCTTGTTCTCCACGACCGCCGTATCCCGGGGCGACGCACGAACATTGACCATCTCGCGGTCGCGCCCTCCGGTGTCTTCGTTATCGATGCCAAGCGCTACAAAGGCAAGATCGAAGTCCGCAAACCGCTCGTCGGTGACCCCGGCCTCTTCATCGCCGGTCGCAACAAGACAAAGCTGGTTGAAGGCCTGGCTCGACAGCAGGAGCTAGTGCGCTCCGCGCTGGCCGCGGAGGTCTCGGAGATGCCGGTCCACGCCTGCTTCTGCTTCCTCAATCCGACCGGCCAAGCTACCGGCAGCGACCTCCCGCTGATCCGCACGCTCCGCATCAGCGGCTTCCCGTTGCTCTACCCCCGGAAGCTCTCCAAGCGCCTCAACGCGCCTGGCACGTTGTCTGATGTCTCGCGCCGCGAAGTCGCCGAACTGCTCGCCGCGGCGTTCCCGGCGGCCTGACCCCGCCCACCCGCCCGGTCGATGCCTTCGGAATGCGCCTGGCGCGATCAACCCGCGACTATCGACTTAAAAGGCTGAGGGCTGGGCGCATCGGAGGTGGGATTCCGATGGTAATGAGACCGGATGCGACCCTTACCGCCAGCCGTCGAGCCCCGTCCGGGCTCTCACCTCCCCAGCGAGATCCGTTGCCATCGGTCGAAGCGTTTCCTGAAAAATAGGTACGCTGCGGATCTTTAATAGGTCTCTGCGCGAGGAGAAATGGCAGTGGGGTTTCTAGCTGAAATGCAGCGGGAGGCAGAAAGGCGCCGCAAAGCCGAAGAACGGGAGTACCGGCGCCAGGTGCGTGAACACGAAAAAGCCGTCAGAGACGCGGAGCGCCAAGCAGCACGCGACGAGAAAGAACGCAAGAAACTCCACGCCGAAAGCCGTTCCCGGGAAGCGGAACAACTTAACTCAACCCTCGAACAGTCCGTCTCCGATCTGCAAAATTTGCTGGTCGCCACGCTCAATGTCGATGACCACATCGATTTGAATGCCTTGAAGCAGAAGTTCGTTGAGCCTCCTTTTGACCCCGGTGCCCTTGAAGTTCCCCTCCCGGAACCGGAGCTTGAGTCCGTCACGCCGCCAGGCACTTTTGGCGGACTGATGCCGGGGGCGAAAGCCAAGTACGAGGCAGCGGTACAGCAAGCGGCTCAAGTCCATGAGGAAGAACTCACCGAATGGCAGAGAGCCGAGCAGAGCCGGCTGGATGAACTCGCACTTGCCCGCGCTGGCCACAAGGAGCGGATCGAGAAGGAAGGCCGGGAAGTCGAGCAAGCCAACTTGCAGATCGATGCATTCGAGACCAAGCTGGAGGCTGCCGATCCGGCGGCAATCGTGGACTACTTGGGCATGGTCTTGGATCGGAGCCGATATCCCGAAGACTTCCCAACTGGCCACAAGCTGGCTTTTGTTCCCGAGAGCAAGCAGGTCGTCGTGGAGCACGATCTACCCAGCTTCGACGTGATCCCTAAGGAGAAGGGGTTCAAATACGTCAAATCACGCGACGAAATCACCGCCACCGCCAGACCAGAAACCCAGCGCAAAACTCTGTACGCGAGCGTCATAGCTCAGATGGCCCTCCGAACCGTCCATGAGCTATGTGAGGCGGACCGAAGGGGCCACGTTGAGACTGTCGTCTACAACGGCATGGTCGAAAGCATCGATAAACGGACGGGAACTCCGGCTCGGGTGTGCGTCATTAGCTTTCGCACAACCCGCGACTCTTTCGAAGAACTCAACCTCGGCCAAGTCGATCCCGGAGAGTGCCTCAAGGGACTCAACGCTGGCGTCTCCAAGAAGCCGGAAGAGCTTGCGCCCGTTCGTCCCGTCGTCGAGTTCAAGATGGTCGACGACCGATTCACTGACGAGAGCGACGTGCTGTCAGAGCTCGATCAGCGTCCCAATCTCATGCAGCTCACGCCGTCCGAATTCGAGTCGCTGATAACCAACCTCTTCGAAAAGATGGGCTTGGAGACTCGGCAGACTCGGCCTTCAAGGGATGGCGGCGTGGACTGCGTTGCCTGGGACGCCCGACCGGTGATGGGCGGCAAGGTTGTGATCCAGGCAAAGCGCTACAAGAGCACCGTCGGGGTAAGCGCGGTGCGCGACCTGTTTGGCACCGTCCACAACGAGGGCGCCAGCAAGGGGATCCTCGTTACGACAAGCGGCTATGGCAAAGCCTCTTTCGAGTTTGCCGACGGCAAGCCACTAGAGCTTCTCGACGGTAACAACCTGCTCTACCTCTTGAGCGAGCACGCGGGGGTTGAAGCGAAAATCGAGCCCCCCGAAGATTGGGTGGATCCAGAGAGTGCAGCGACCGCATAGGCAGGGCTAGACATTCGCCTCCATGGCCACAGAACGAGAGCCGCTCGCGCGTTTGGCTGCAGATTGCAAGGCTGAGGCGAGCCGCGTGGGGAAAGGGGTTGCGGATGGCCGACCAGACGCCGCACCTCACTGCCTTGGTCGGCGAAGGCACAGTGCGGGCGGGCAAAGGGCTTCGGCACCTACCGAAGCCGACACGGCTTCGAAATACTGGGCCGAGCGCGGCTAGCTACGTCAGCAAAGGTCGCCGTTGAATTCGTAGCGGTCAGTCTGACCAAAGGCCAGGGACGAGCAGACACATCTCTAAGATTCTCAGAATGGAAGTGCACAGAACCCCATCGACGTCTGAGTTGGCCGAGCAACTTCTACGAGAGAATTTTGCGAGCGACGATCCAGTTAGCCGGCATAACACTCTGCTAGCTCGTGGAGGGGATGGCGCTGCCGCCCTGAGCGAGCGTCGTCGCTGGGCAGAAGCCTGGCAGTTACTTGAGCAAGCCCGCTTTATCTGCAGGGAACCAGACGGGTCGCGGGGCAGCGCTTGGTTCAAGACTGCCTCAGGCAGGAGCGCCCTAAGCGGAGGTGACTTCGAAGGGGCTCTCCTACTCGCCGGGGTGCATCAGTAGCGGAACCGTCAGAGGAGTACAGGTTTGAAACGTTGGCGGAAACAATCTCGTCGTCAGATTCTTATGCGGAAACGACAGATGGCCCGCGTCACGGGTCAAATCGCGTTTCAGGCGGTGCTCGACGGTCGAGTTAGGACTCCATCTCAGCTATACAGCGAGTTGCTTCTTGCTGCAGCCGTCGCTGCCCACAAGTACTACGGAAGGCCAAGCGAGCGATTCCTCCGTCGTACCGTTGAAAGGTTGCTCCCTGCCGCAACAGAGCTCTATTTGAATCTGCTGAGAACAAACGCAGAATCCTTCGTTGAAGCAGATCGCGACTATCGGACTAGCTTCGAGGCGCGGCTCGATGGGCGCTGGAGCAAAGGACTACGACTCTGTGAACTAGTACGAATCGTGAGCCTCGATGCTGGCATGGAGTACCACGATAGACTCAAAGACACCGCCAATGCCCAGCATATGGCCTTGGTCAAACTTCACGCAAGAGCATGCTTGATCTCCGCTGAGATCCTTTCTCTCTTGCGCAGCGGGCACGCATCCGGTGCACATGCACGATGGCGCGCACTCCATGAGGTAGCCGTCATCGCAGACGTCCTTGCCGATGGCGACTCCGAACTTTCGCGACGCTATTTGCTCTATGAGCACGTCGAATCGCTCAAGGGAGCTAAGGACTACAACTCTTGGGCCATTGATCTCCAACTTGACCCGATTTCAGAGCGTCAGTTGAAAGAAATGGATGGGACGGTCGCGCGACTTTGTGACGAGTTTGGGGCTTTAAGGCTCGGAACGGATGGGCTTCATCATTGCTCGGCCCAGCGCCAACGTTTAGGGTCATTGAAGAAGCATCGGGCATTGCACATCGGCCCTACTATCGAATGGCCAGCCATCCGATCCATGCGGGTCCGAAGGGGATCACCTTCGACATCGGCCTCAGCAGTGGAGACGAAGTGATGCTGGCCGGGCCCAGCGATCGGGGCTTGGCGGACCCCGGCCATGGGATGTGCATTTCGCTAATGCAGATCACCACGTCACTAGTGGCTCGCCAGCCGAAACCCGGAGACCTAGTGAATCTGCAAGTGCTTCAGAAGATCGTTGATTTATCCGGTGAAGCGTTGATCCAGGCCCATCGAGACATGGAAGAGTAATACAGCCACGCAGCTCTTCGCCTACATACCAGCCCCCCAACTGTCTGTTTGACTGTCGTAGATCAGGATTTCTTGAGATGACTCATCCAGGGAATCAAAACTTTCGGCTGCAACACGAACAATCTCTGGATCACTTGTGTCAAGCACCGCCGTTGTGGTCGTGCCATCCGGCTCGGTTCGCCTCATCTCTATGTGTGAACTCCCCTCACGCCGCCCAACCAGATAGCAGACCGCCGCAACAAAAAGCCCCGCGCCAACTTCTCGCGTAAATTCTAGAGCGATCTTTGCAAACTCTGGCTCGCTAAATTGAAATAGGCGAAGAACCTCAACTGGCGCAGTTCGAGATATGAGCCGTGCAGCCTCCGCACGTTCCTCGTCGGTATATGCACCCGCGTCCGACGCAAAAATAGCCGAGGGAGCGTGTGGTCCGGCAATTTTTTCTTGCAGTTGCGTAACGGCTGCCGAGAATCCACCGGGGGCTCCGACGGCGCTCCACTCAGCTTCAACTTCTTTCCAAGCATCTTGATCTGCTTCGAAGTCAACTACCAGAGCGTGGTCTGTCTCGGAGATCTTCTCAATACGAGCATCGAGAATGGTTGCATCAAGAGATGCATCAGCCCGATGGTTCATGTGCATCGGCATCTCGCCCGCCTTGATCTGATCTCGCATTCGCTCAAGGGCCACAAAGGCAATTTGAATTCCGCCGTACTTCTCAATCGGACGCGTTGTAGCGAGAGTGGCGGTTATTGTCACTCGTGTCATCAACGATCAGTCAGTCGCAGGACGGTCATTATGAGCAACGCGAACTTGCCATGCACTAATCCGCGGAAACGCGGTTCGGCATTCCTTGGTCGCAAAATCAGCCCACTCGGTCCAAATTTTTCTTGCCTCTCCCCAGCTATCTCGATCAGCCAAAGTGGACATCAACGTATCGTAGGCATCACTTCTCACCTGCGGCGGCGAGTTCGGATCGTGAACTAGACCGACGAGAGTATCGCCTGCCCGTTCTAGATCGCCGATCTTTGCAAATCCCTTACTAATGAGCAAAAGGCCGGCGGCATCTGGTCCGTGGCCGTAAAACTCGGAAGCCGCTTCTTTCATGAGAGTCGTGTCTTCAATTAGCCCGCCAACCCGGAGTCGCAACTCGGCGGCCCAAGCCTCTGCGGGCTGCTCCAAAGCAAGACGCTTTGCGCCCTCAGGGTCGATTCGCGTCATCGTAAGAATCCTGAGCTTCGTAGCCATCAAGTGATGGGGCCCTTGGGCAAGTACAGAAGCTGCGTACTCGCTCCACTCGGCCTCCACAGGCGGAAGACATGCGATCAATCTTGAGGCTGCGGCGTATTCGCTCTCTGGACCCCCGGCCTCAGCTAGTTCCTCCAGGCGCTCAAGCGCTGACTTTCTTTGGGGGCCCGGAAGATCTACTTCGGCAGTAGCTCGGATGCGAACTATTGAGTCAGTTTCAGTCGCGTGCTCTGTAAATCGCAACGCCAGTTCGGGTGCTGCCACGCGCAGTGCGGCGTCTCCCAGCACTTCAGCACCTGACGGCGCCGATTCAAACTCCTCGGGAACGGCACGTTCCAAAAGCACCTGTGCCGCTTCTCGATCTTGCAGTACAGCCATCACATCGGCTGCCAACATCAGCAAGCGAGATGACTCTTCGAAACGCTTCATATCCACCAGTTTCCGTCGTAGATCCAGTGAATCGTCGCGAGCTTTCAGCACATCTGCCATAACGAAGGGACGATCGCCAGTTAGTGCTAGACGCGCTTTTTGTACCTCCAAATTTATACGGGCAATCCCAACTGCGATCGAATCGGGTTCAAGTTTCGCTGCTTCGCTCAATGCAGCCTCTGCCCCATCTATTTCCGCGAGCAACAAGAAGTTGAGAGACCGCTGAGCGGCAATCAAACTCGCCAGGGCTGGATCGTCCGTGTCAAGCTCGTCAAGGGATTCCAACTGCTCGCCCGGAGCAAGGCTGTCATCGAGCTGCACCAACTTAAGGCGGACGCATTCGGGATCAAGACCTTCTGCCTCTTGAAGAAGCTCCTCCCTCAACTCGGTATCCCCTCCCACGTCAGCGTCTATAGCGGCTCGGACTAGACGGTCCGCTCGAGTCTCCGATTCCGTGGCTCGTTCTGCGTGTTTCATCCAAGCCTTAGTTGCCTCAGGCCATAGACCCTTAGCCTCAGCCTCGCGGATAACGGCAACAACTAGCTCGTTAGGGCCCTCAATCAGCTCTATCGGCCATTCTTGAATAAGAGCCTGCACACCATATGGTTCGTTAGAAGACAGTCGGTTCTGCAACCAGCCAAAGGCCTCTACATCAACCTCTGCTAGAGCTTTCATTGCCTTGCGCTGCCACTCCCCAATGTCGTCCAGCAAGATCAAACGGCTCGAAGGTGCAGGGCCAGGGCTTCCCCCCTCAGTGTCAATCGTAGTCACGGTCTCTTTCCGCTTGGCCTCAATCAACGCTTCGTGTGCCAGCTTCATGTCTACGATGTCGCTCACTGAAAAACCCTGAGCTACGTCGTCTATGAGAACTGCATGTTCTCGGCACATGAGGACCAGGTTTTCGAACCCGTGACGTGACTCGATAAGCATCGCCCACTTAATTCTTTCCTGCTCGGTCAGGAGACAGGGAGCCCGAGCGACACCTGGATCGTCCCGTTTCGCGACAATGTGACACTCCTCTCCAAGAATCGTGCCTTGTCCAGACTTTGATGCTCCCTGCTCCAGACGCTTAGTGCATCCAGTGAAAGCACAAATATTCCCACTGCGCAAAGCAAGGCGTTTCCTGACCTTTAGAGAAGGTCCCCCCGACGCGTCTAGACGCTGGTAAATACCGTGGTCTGTCGCACTAGCCACACCGATAACTCTATCCCAGGGCACAGACGGTTTTAGACACATCGGCGGCCGACGTAGCCTTCACTAGATGATGGCGTACGACCATCAAGGTGGTACGTAGTTAGCCAATCACCTGACAAATC
>Ga0207652_10000691_pt1 | contig 32885 bp, 18 predicted proteins | sample KBSC63BmetaG_FD_184334 | JGI IMG/M metagenome (GOLD analysis project Ga0207652, IMG submission 184334) | Corn rhizosphere microbial communities from Kellogg Biological Station, Michigan, USA - KBS C6-3B metaG (SPAdes) (version 2) | ecosystem: Host-associated > Plants > Roots > Rhizosphere ...
ATTATGGATACAAAAGTTTAGGCATCCTCCGTACGCAGGCAGATGTGGACGCATTACTTGCGAAAAACCCTAACTATACTATTTTCGGTCAGGCTCCGTTGCCAGGCATGTTGTATTTCCAGGATATCCGTGGCCCTAAAGACGCTAATGGAAATTACACCGCTCCGGATGGTAAAATAACTTCAGATGATCAGACCTTTTTAAATAAAAAAGCAGGCAATCATTACGGATTGGGTTTCAATTGGGATCTTTCTTATAAGAGCTTGCATTTGCGTGTCGTTTCAGGATTAAGCTGGGGTGGAATTGATGCAATAGAAAGCGCAGCAACCTCTGTAGGTAAATCTTATTCAAATCTTCCTGCCTTCTGGGCAGACCATTGGACGCCGACTAATACCAATGCAAAATACCCATCTCCTTATTATTCATTTTCTTATAATGTAAACAGTGACTTTTGGTGGAAAAGTGCTACTACCTGGACCATATCTACAATTAGTTTGTCATACGATTTACCGCCGAATATATTAAGATCAATTAAGATGAACAATGCAAGGGTTTATTTTGTAAGTACCAACCCTTTTAATCTCTATAATCCATACAATTATAAGAGTAACCTCCAGGACACCTATACTGCATTTCCTCAATTGAGGACAATGAGTTTGGGATTAAGTATTAACCTGTAAATCTTTAAAATGATCAAAATGAAAAAAATAAAAATAATAGGTTTAGTTGGACTTATCATGTTCACGGCTTGCAAGAAAGTGCTGGACAAAACGAATCTCTCTAATTTGAATCCGGATCTTGTGTTTAATGATTCAACCCTCGTGCAACTCAACATGGATAATATTTATGGCAATAATCTTCCGCTGTGGGGAGGGCAAAATACCGGAAGCGTTTTAAGTGGAGTACAACCACAACTTTCTGTGGAGTCACAGGCAACTGGTAATGTATTTTGGGAAGGAACCATGAGCTATGGTACTAATTCTCCTAATGATTACGGAATCGCTGCGAACTCAAATACAACTCAGCCCTCTACCAATTGGGGAAAGATAAGGCAGTTGAATGTATTTATCCAGGCTGTGAAGGCCAGTTCGTTACCGGACTATACAAAGACAAAATTCGTCGCACAAGCGCTGTTTTTCCGTGCTTTCCGCTATTGGGATCTTGTTAGAATTTATGGCGGCGTACCTCTCATACTTACCCCTTTGAATGGTGTAGGGGAAGTAGCAAGAGATTCGGCGTTATTACCAAGAAACAAAACTTCTGAGGTGTTTGCTCAAATTGTTAAAGATTTGGATTACGCCATTGCAAACCTTCCCGGTAAATGGCCGTCCAATTCAGATTGGGGGAAGATAACCAGTGGTGCAGCAGCAGCTTTTAAAGGCCGGGTTTTATTATACTATGCAAGCCCCTTGTTTAATCCTACAGATGATAGATCCAGGTGGCAAGCAGCGTATGATGCTAATTCAAATGCAAAGCAAATCCTCGATGCAAATGGATATGGGTTGAATAGCAGTTATAAGAATATGTGGTTTAGCGAAGTTAATAACCCTGAAGCAGTATTAGTTACCAGTTATAATACTTCAACAGACGATCAGCAAAAGAAGAATAACGGCTGGGATAAATCGTGCAGACCTACCTATCTTAACGGAAGCGGCTCCAACGAGCCTACCTGGGAAATGGTGGAAGCTTATCCGATGGCTGATGGGAAAATGCCAGGCGACCCTACCAGTGCTTACCAATATTCCGATTCACTATATTACAAAAACAGGGATCCCCGGTTTTATGCAACGATCGCTTATAATGGCTGTACATGGCCGCTGGATGGAAATACTAATTACAAACTTTGGACTTATTACGAAACACCGTCAAAATCCACGGAATCGAAGGCTTCCAATACCGGTTTTTATTGTAGAAAAGCAGTTTCCGAGGGTACTTTTACTAATGGTGACCCACAATATAGCGGAACAGACTGGATGGAAATCCGTTACGCAGAGGTTTTGTTGAATTTGGCGGAAAGTGCAGTGGGAATTGGTAAAACGGGCGTTTCTGATGAAGGATATGCAGGCCTGATTGCGGTCAGGAAAAGGGCGGGTATTCAGAAAGGACCAGACGATTTATACGGGTTAACTGCAAATATGACCCGTGATCAATTGTTTAACGCAATTTTGTTCGAACGTCAGATTGAATTTGCTTATGAAGGAAAAAGATTTTGGGATTTATATCGCTGGAAAAGGATGTCAGATTACAAAGGTTGGTACAGAAACCGGATTCGAATTGTTCTTAAAACCGGCCCCGGTATTCCATCTGCCGCCAGCCTAAAAAACCCGACAGATTCAAACTTTAGAGACATTCAAAATCTTGATGTGATGACGGCAAAAGATTTTACAACAATTACCAACGATAATCACGATAATAGCAACTCAACGACAAAGCTGGATACCAATCCGATGAACTTTTTGGATACCTATTATTTCTTCCCAATCCCGTTACAGGCAATGAATAATGATCCCAAGTTAAATCAAAATAATAATTGGGGTGGATCTTTTGATCCTTTGCAATAACGATGGTTTTATAACACAAAAAAATAGCGATATAGATGAAAAAAAAATTAATCAGGTATCTTTTATTGGTTGTCGTAAGTGGTTTTGTTCAAAATGCTTTTGCTCAGTATCCTCATGAACCTAAAGAACAACAGGATGCTGCTGCTGCGATGATGAAAGAAGCTTATCGTAAATCAGATTCTGCATGGGCGGTAGCATATCCAATTGTTGAGCGTGATGCAAGAAATGGCAAACCGTATATTCCGTGGGCGGCAAGGCCAACCGATCTGCCGCAAGCGTCAATTCCTGCATTCCCGGGTGCAGAAGGAGGCGGAAAATACAGTTTCGGAGGTCGTGGTGGCAAGGTTCTGGTAGTTACCAGTCTTGCAGATAGCGGTCCCGGTACTTTGCGTTGGGCCTGCGAGCAGGGTGGGGCACGAATAATCGTCTTCAATGTAGCTGGTATTATTCGCATCAAAACTCCTATAATAGTAAGGGCGCCCTATATCTCAATAGAAGGGCAAACAGCGCCAGGTAATGGCGTCTGCGTTGCAGGTGAATCTTTTTGGATCAATACACATGATGTGGTGATAAGATTTATGCGCTTTAGACGTGGAGAAACAAACGTGGCACGCCGGGATGATGCACTTGGCGGCAATCCTGTCGGTAATATAATTATTGACCATTGTTCCGCAAGCTGGGGACTGGATGAAAATATGTCAATCTACCGGCACATGTTCAATCCTGAGGATGGTTCAAAAGACGAAAAGCATGGAACTGTAAACGTTACTATTCAAAATTGTATTTCCGCAGAAGCGCTGGATACATGGAACCACGCTTTCGGAAGTACTATGGGCGGCGAAAATTGTATGTTGGCGCGTAATCTTTGGGCAGACAATACAGCCCGCAATCCGTCAATTGGTTGGAATGGCATTTTTAATTTTGTAAATAATGTGATCTTTAACTGGGGGCATCGTTCTGTAGATGGAGGTGATTATACCGCATTATATAATATTATTAATAATTATTACAAACCAGGTCCAGTAACTGATACCAAGTCCCAGGTTGGATACCGGATCCTTAAACCTGAATCCGGCAGAAGTAAATTACCTTATGTTGTTTTCGGCAGAGCTTACGTGCATGGTAATATCATGCTTGGAAATGCAAAGGTTACCAAAGATAATTGGGACGGAGGAGTTCAAATAGAGAACAGGAAGGGTGATGAAATGACTTTAGATTCAGCGAGAAACTATTTTCCTTACATGAAGGTAGATAAGCCTTTTCCTCATGCTCCTGTAACCATTTTATCTGCAACCGATGCTTATAATTACGTACTGAAAAATGTGGGGGCAACCCTTCCGGAGCGTGATCCTGTGGATAAGCGTGTTATTGAGCAAGTCCGGACTGGTAAAATTACTTATATTCCAATAGAAACAGATACAGATTTCCAATTCAAGGTGAGAAAGCTGCCTAAAGATTCTTACAAAATGGGGATCATAACAAATATTAACCAGGTTGGCGGTTATCCTGATTATAAGGGGACACCTTATAAAGATGCAGATAACGATGGCATTCCTGACAGTTATGAAAAAAGCCATGGCTTAAACCCAAATGATGCTTCAGACGCTGCAAAGCCCGCTAAAAATGGAGGTGGCTATACCAATATTGAAGTTTATTTAAATAGTGTCGTCCCTATTGATATTGTTAGACCTTCCGGGGGGATTAAATCAGCGTGAAATGGATTTTAGTCTAAAGTATAAAATAAAAATCCTGGCTATTTGTTGGTTTACTATAAAAATTGGAAAAAATGGCATGATAAATATTCAAAAGGATTAGGTATGAGCGCAAAACCAGTATGTATCACCCTTTCAGGGTTATTAAAATTACTTTTTTGTTCTATAATAATTACATCCCTTCGGGATTAAAGCTTGTAATGCAAGTCCGAAGGACTGATATTATTATAGAATTAATGGGAGCTGATTATTAACCCCGAAGGGGTGATAAACACTATGTTTTGTTTACGATTGTTCTTCTAATTCTAATATTCCATTTGTTACAGGTAATTCAAGTGTTTTTATAAAGGCAATTATCACAAAAAAATTGAGAACAGAATTAAAATTATCGAATGAAATTTTCATATTTAAATATTTGTATTCTTTTAATCGCTTTCACAATGCTGCCTGGTTTTGTCTTTGCCCAATATCCAGTCATACCGCAAGCAGTTCAGGCCAAAGCAGATTCCGTTTTGGCCATAGCCAAGCAAAAATCAGATATCGCATGGCAAAAGGCCCTTCCAATCATAGAAAAAGAAGAAAAAGCAGGAAAACCTTATGTACCGTGGGCTTCTAAACCCTGGGATTTACCACAGGCTAATATCCCTGCTTTTCCAGGTGCTGAAGGTGGTGGCGCTTTCTCTTTTGGTGGTCGCGGCGGTAGGGTAATTGTAGTTACCAGCCTTGCTGATAGCGGTCCCGGTACTTTCAGAAATGCTTGTGAGCAGGGTGGTGCGAGAATTATTGTATTTAATGTGGCAGGAATTATTCACTTAAAAGAGCCGGTGAGCATTCGGGCGCCTTATGTAACTATTGAAGGGCAGTCAGCGCCCGGTGATGGCATTTGCATCGCGGGCGAATCTGTTTGGATCGATACTCATGACGTCGTTATTCGTTTTATGCGTTTTCGTCGCGGTGCTACAGAGGTTACAAGAAGGGATGACGCTTTGGGTGGAAATCCTGTTGGCAATATTATGATTGACCATGTTTCAGGCAGTTGGGGTTTGGACGAGAATATGTCCATTTACAGGCATGTATATGATCGCACAGGAAAGGATGAGAAATTACCAACAGTAAATGTTACTATGCAAAATTGCATTTTTGCGGAAGGTCTCGATACTTACAATCACGCATTCGGAAGCACTATCGGAGGTTTAAACAGTACCTTTATGAGAAACCTTTGGGCGAATAATATAGCCCGTAATCCCTCCGTAGGCATGTACGGCGATTTTGGCTTTGTAAACAATGTAGTGTTTAACTGGTGGAATCGCTCGGTTGATGGAGGTGATAACAACTCGCATTTTAATTTTATAAATAATTATTTCAAGCCTGGCCCGATAACACCAAAAGACAAGCCGATAAGCCATCGTATTCTAAAACCTGAATCGGGCCGCTCGCGTAAGGATACAGCAATGTTTGGAAGAGCTTATGTGGCAGGAAATATTATGGACGGAAATGAAAAAGTTACCAGCGATAACTGGGATGGTGGCGTACAAATTGAAGACCTCCCAAATGCAGGAAAATATACTGCTGCAATCAGAACGGATGAACCTTTTGCCATTGCAAAATTATCAGTGATGAATGCACAGGACGCTTACCGATATGTGTTGGAACACGTGGGCGCCTTTCTTCCAAAAAGAGATGCTGTAGATAAAAGAGTAATTGAAGATGTACGAACCGGCAAGATAACTTATAGTCCGGACGCAAAGCCCGAGCCCAAAAGCCCTTTTATAAAACGCCGGTTACCTGCTGACTCCTACAAAGACGGTATTATCAGTGACATAAGCCAGGTAGGAGGCTACCCGGAATACAAAGGCACTCCTTATAAAGATTCTGACAACGATGGCATGCCGGATGAATATGAATTGAAGCATAAACTTAACCCGAAAGATGCACGTGATGCCCCGGCATATCGCCAGGATGGCTACACGAATATTGAAGAATACCTCAATAGTCTTGTTAATATCAACGATGTAAGGCCTTCTCTAAAAAAATAGAATTTACTTTTAAGATACCACTTTTTGAAGCAGACGATTAATGAATACAAAAAAGAATGCAGTAAAGCAACATAAAACCCTAATTTTTAATTTGCTCCGGCCATACTATTGCTTAGTATGGCTGTTTGTTTTTATTACATGCTCCTGTTGTGTTTTCGGGCAGTCAAAAAACGATGCGATCTTAGCGCCGTTGTCACTGACCAAAGACGGTCTATTAATTTACAATCCTGATTCCTTGGGAAACCGGATTCCTGATTTTTCTTATTGCGGATATAAGGCTTCAGACGAACCTATTCCTGATGTTCCGGTAAAAATTGTTGTGCCGATAACTAAAGGCGATGCAACATTAAGAATTCAGTCAGCGATAGATTATGTCGCTAAATTACCTTTAGATAAAAATGGTTTGAGGGGTACTGTTTTGTTGCAAAAAGGCACTTATAATATTGGTGGTCAATTGAAAATAGAAGCATCAGGAATTGTGTTGAGAGGAAGCGGTATGAATGATGGCACTGTTCTTTTGGGGACTGGTTTAGGGCGTGAAACATTGATCAGAATTAAGGGAAAGAATGATAAAACCACTGGTACCGAAATTAAAATTACCGATCCATATGTACCGGTGAATGCAAAGAAGTTCCACGTTAAAAATGCATCTTTTAAAACAGGTGATTTCATTACCATTCACAGGCCTTCAACAAAAAATTGGATATCTCTTTTGGGTACTGAAACTTTTGGAGGCGGCGTATCAGCGCTTGGTTGGAAGCCCGGCGAAAGGGATATTTATTGGGATAGAAAAATTATCGCCGTTCAGGGAAATACCATCACAATTGATGCTCCAATTACTACGGCACTTGATACAACTTTTGGCGGCGGAACCGTTGCAAAATATAACTGGCCAGGAAGGATCACCAATGTTGGCGTTGAAAATTTAACCTGCCAATCCACTTTTGATGAAACGAACCCAAAAGATGAAGCGCATCGATGGATGGCGATAACTATGGAAAACGTAATGGATGTGTGGGTTCGCCAGATTGTTTTTAAACATTTTGCCGGAAGCGCCGTGGATGTGCTGGGAACAGCAAAACGCATCACTGTTGAAGATTGCAAATCACTTGAGCCAATTTCAGAAATTGGCGGGCAACGCAGATATACTTTTTTAACTGCCGGCCAGCAAACTTTAATTCAGCGTTGCTACGCGGAAAGAGGTTATCATGATTTTGCCGTAGGTTTTTGTGCTCCGGGGCCAAATGCATTTGTACAATGCGAGTCGGAGCGTCCTTACAGCTTCAGCGGCACTATCCAGAGCTGGGCTTCAGGTGTTTTGTTTGATATAGTAAATGTTGACGGACAGGCATTGCGTTTTGATAACCGCGGCCAGGATGGACAAGGCGCAGGATGGACGGCAGCCAATTCAGTTTTCTGGCAATGCAGCGCGGCTCTTATTGATTGTTACAAACCTCCAACTGCAAATAATTATTCTTACGGATCCTGGTCGCAATTCAATGGCGATGGATATTGGGAAAGTTCCAACGAACACGTGAATCCACGTAGCCTGTTTTATGCACAACTGCAGGATAGATTGGGTAAAGATGTTTCGCATTCCTCTTATCTTTTGCCAATAGAATCAGAAGCATCCAGCAGCCCTTCCGTTGAAGTAGCTGCGCAATTAACGGCCGAAGCGGCGAATCCGGCACCATTATTATCTGATTGGATTGATGAAGCTGCCAAACGAAATCCTATCCCCATTGATGCCGCCGGTGCTAAAACTATTGATGAAGTTGGAGTAGAAAAAATACCGGTTATTGCAAACGCACCAGCTTTGCATGTTGAAAATGGCTGGCTCGTTCGTGGCAATTGCGTTGTTACCGGCACCCGCTTTGAAGTACCATGGTGGAATGGAAGTATACAGCCAAAAGATTTACCAAAAATGAAGCCGGCAATTACCCGCTTTGTTCCCGGCCGCATTGGAAAAGGTTTGACGGATGATCTTGACGAAGAAACGGATAATATGGAAAAGAACCACATCGTAGCAGCTGAACAAAATTATCCGCTTTGGTACGATCGCCGTCTTGATGATCATGAAAGAGTAAGACGGATGAACGGCGATGTATGGCCACCCTTTTATGAAATGCCATTTGCCAGAAGTGGTAAGGATACTGCCTGGGACGGACTTAGTAAATATGATCTTACAAAATATAACCCATGGTATTGGAGCCGTTTGAAGCGATTTGCAGATCTTGCGGATCAGAAAGGACTTGTACTCATCCATCAAAATTATTTTCAGCATAATATTATTGAAGCAGGAGCTCATTATGCAAATTTTACGTGGAGGCCTGTAAATAACATTAATAATACCGGCTTTCCTGAACCGCCACCTTATGCGGGCGACAAACGGATTTTTTTAGCGCAACAATTTTATGATGAAACCAATCCGGTGCGAAGGCCTTTACATGAGGCATATATCCGGCAATGCCTTAATAATTTTAAAGACAATAATGGCGTAATTCAATTTACTGCCGCCGAATTCACTGGCCCAAGACACTTTGTGGCTTTTTGGCTGGATGTAATTAAGCAGTGGGAAAAAGAAAATAGTAAAAAAGAAATTATCGGTTTGAGTACTACGAAAGATGTACAGGATTCTATTCTTGCAGACCCTGAACGCGCTCCTGTTGTAGATATCATTGATATCCGTCAATGGCATTACCAGGCAAATGGTAGCTTATATGCACCTAAAGGTGGGGCAAGTCTTGCTCCCCGTCAATGGGCAAGATTATTAAAACCTAAAGCAAGTTCATTCGAACAGGTGTATAGAGCGGTTCTTGAATATCGCCAAAAATATCCGGGAAAAGCTGTGATGTATTCCGCTGATGGGTATGACCGTTTTGGATGGGCGGCTTTTATGGCGGGAGGTTCGCTGGCGGACATTCCAAGGGTTTACCATGCAAAATTTTTGGAAGATGCTTCATCGATGCTGCCTTTGTCTGATTCATCAAATGATGGCCAATATGTACTGGCAAAAAAAGATGGATATATTGTTTATGGAAAAGGATCAGTTAAAGTTGATCTTTCAAAATCTTCCGGCAGATTTAATGCTTCCTGGATTGATCCGAAAAACGGTGAAGAAATAAAATCAGAAGCTGTTGAAGGAGGAAAAATTATTGATTTAAAATGGGCTGGTGACAACGATATAATCTTGTGGTTGCATAAATAGCAAAATAGGAATTTGAACTATTTATTCGTTTACTGGATAGCCCTTATTTAATTCGTTTAATCGTGTAAATAATTGAACACTTTTTTAATTTGAATGATTGATAAAATAACATATAAAATTCTTTTGATCACGTTTTTTGCTGTCTCGTTTTCTTCTAACGGCAAAGCACAAACGAAAGAATTTTCAAAGCTTATCGTTTCTCCGAATGGACATTATTTAATGGAAAAAAATGGAAAACCTTTTTTTTGGCTCGGTGATACAGGCTGGTTGTTGTTTTTAAAATTGAATCGCGAAGAAGCGGATAAATATTTGGAAGACCGAAGGAAAAAGGGTTTTAATGTAATCCAGGTGATGGTAGTTCATTCTCCCGGCGAAGTGAATGTATATGGTGACAGTGCATTAATAAATAAAAATGTGACTACGCCAAAAGTTACTCCTGGAAATAAATTTTCCAATAAAAGCGAATATGATTTTTGGGATCATGTGGATTATATAATTGACAAAGCGGCACAGAAAGGATTGTACATAGCGCTCGTTCCGGTTTGGGGAGGCAACGTAAAAGCAGGTTTGGTTAATCAGCAGCAGGCAAAAATTTATGCCGCGTGGCTTGCCAATCGGTATAAAAATAAGCCGAATATTATTTGGATAAATGGCGGTGATATTCCGGGTAGCGATTCGATTGACGTTTGGAATACAATAGGTAAAACATTGGATTCTATTGATAAAAATCATCTCATCACTTTTCATCCACGTGGGCGCACCATTTCTTCTTTGTGGTTTCAAAATGAAAAATGGTTAAAATTCAATATGTTTCAGTCTGGCCACAGAACTTATGCCCAGGACACCTCATCGTCCGAGCCTTTCCGGTTTGGAGAAGACAATTGGAAATATGTAAATCTTGTTTTCGATAAAAAACCCATAAAACCTGTATTAGATGGAGAACCTTCCTACGAGGGAATTCCTTATGGGCTGCATGATACATCCTTGCCAAGATGGAAAGCTAAAGATGTAAGGCGATATGCATATTGGAGTGTTTTTGCAGGCGCTACCGGTTTTACTTATGGCGACAATGCCGTAATGCAATTCCGTAAAGCCGGAGAGAAAACAGGAGCTTATGGTGCAAATGATTATTGGTTCGATGCCATCAATGATCCGGGAGCAGGACAAATGATGTGGCTAAAAAAACTCATGTTGTCCAAATGCTATTTCAATCGCATACCTGCGCAGGCTTTAATTGCTGATCAGGGAAAAAGATACGATTACATTGCCGCAACAAGCGGAAAGGATTATGAATTTTTTTATGATTATACCGGGAGAAATTTTAAAGTGAACATGAAAGAGATTCCGCTTGCAAAAGTTAGTGCTTCATGGTACAACCCACGAAATGGAAATAAAACCCGAATCGGAATTTTTTCAACCAATGGCATTCGGGAGTTTAATCCTCCCGGTGAAGAAAAGGACGGTAATGATTGGGTGTTGATTTTGGAAAAAAGCGAATGAAGAAATTTTTTATTATAGCATTTGTATGTGTTTTAGGAGTTTCATGTACAAAAAGTGTATACATGTTTACCGGTTTTCATGAACCGGCAAATGCAGGCTTGCGGCTACTTTATAGCCATGATGGTTATAAGTGGAAAGACCTTGATACTGTTTTTTTGAAGCCCCTGGTTGGTGATAAAATAATGCGCGATCCGTCCATTGCGCAAGGGCCGGATGGAGTTTTTCATTTGGTATGGACATGTGCGTGGAAAGGAAACAAGGGTTTCGGTTATGCAAGTTCAAAAGACCTTATCCATTGGAGTGAAGAGCGCGTGATTGATGTAATGAAAAATGAACCAACGACGGTAAATGTGTGGGCCCCTGAAATATTTTATGACGATATAGGAAAACAATTTATTATCCTTTGGGCTTCCACCATTCCTTTCAGGTTTCCAAAAGGAATAGAAGATGAAGATAATAATCACAGGATGTATTATACAACAACAAAAGATTTTAAGACCTTCAGCGATACAAAGCTTTTTTATGATCCTGGGTTTAGTGTGATCGATTGCCAGATTTTAAAGCGGGAAAAGAATGACTATGTCTTGATATTAAAAGACAATACAAGGCCGGATCGTAATATAAAAGTTGCTTTTGGTAAAAGTCCCTTAGGCGCATATGGCAAGCCTTCCGAAGCATTTACGCCGTCAAATACTGAAGGACCGGCAGTTGAAAAGGTAGGCGATGAATATTTAATTTATTTTGATCAGTATAAGGATAAAATATACGGCGCAGTGAAGACGAAAGATTTTAAAACATTTACCAATATAACAAAAGAAATAAGTGTACCAGAAGGCCACAAACATGGAACTATTTTTAAAGTAAATAAAAAAGTATTAAATAAATTATTGGAATTTTCCAGTCATAAATAAATTAAGATGCAAGAAAAAGAAAAAACATCCCGCCGCAATTTTTTGAAGAAAAGTTCTTTGGCTGGCGTTGGCTTATTGACAATTCCGCAATTGGTTTCAACTGCTTTTGCTGAAGAAAAAAGAAACAAAAAAATTGTTATTTCTAAAGATGACATTATCCTTTTCCAGGGGGATTCTATTACAGATGCAGGAAGAAAAAGAGATAAGACAAATCCGAACCAGGCTTCTGCGTTGGGAAGCGGGTATGCAATGATTGCTGGATCCGGATTGCTTTATGATTATGCCGGTAAAAATTTAAAAGTTTACAACCGCGGAGTGAGTGGTAATAAAGTTTATCAGCTGGCGGATCGTTGGGATAATGATACGCTGAATTTGAAGCCAAACGTATTGAGCATTCTGGTTGGCGTAAATGATTTCTGGCATACACTTGTAAATGGTTATAAAGGAACCATAAAAACGTATAATGACGATTACAGAGCTTTGCTCGACAGGACGAAGCAAGCCCTTCCCGACGTAAAACTCATTATTGGTGAGCCTTACGCAGTGATTGGAGTAAAATCTGTTGATGAAAAATGGTATCCTGCTTTTGATGAATATCGTAAAGCTGCACGTGAAATTGCAGCAAGCTATGATGCTGTTTTTATTCCTTATCAAAGCATTTATGACAAGGCACAAAAGTTAGCCCCCGGCGCATACTGGACAGTGGATGGCGTACATCCTACTTTGGCCGGTGCCCGTATGATGGCTCATGCATGGCTGGAAATAGTAAAAGGATAATTAAGCACGATTCTTATTCCGCGCCAGAGATTCAGATGATGCTAAATTATTTTGTTCAATAAAAATCGTAATTAAAATCAATGAAAGATAGTGTAAGTAAAATAGGGATAGCGCTGATTTTAGTTTTCGTGTATGCTTCCACGTTAGCTCAGGATACAGTTCATTATTCAGGGAACACCTTGTCAAATGTAGATTATCATGATGGGCAACTGCGGCTTGCGAGAGGAGTACACAACATGCAAGTACTTCGGGCAAATCGTGCTCATCCGGATGAAGCAGATGCTTTCGGCTGGACGTACAATCATCAACCCATGTTGGCTTACTGGAACAATACTTTTTATCTTGAATACTTAAGCGATAGTATTGGTGAAAGTGTTCCACCGGGACATACTTTGCTCATTACTTCAAAAGATGGCTACAACTGGTCCAAGCCATCCATTATTTTTCCTGTTTATCGCATTCCTGATGGAACTACAAAAAAAGGACGAACGGAAGTTGCAAAAAATCTCGATGCAGTAATGCATCAGCGTATGGGCTTTTATGTTTCAAAGAAAAATATTTTACTAGTATTAGGTTATTATGGGATCTGCTTAGGTCCTCATGATGATCCGAATGATGGAAATGGAATCGGTCGTGTGGTTCGGGAAATGCATGCCGACGGCAAGGCCGGGCCCATATATTTTATACGTTATAATCATGGATGGAATGAAAAAGATACTTCCTATCCTTTTTATACGAAAAGTAAAGACAAAGATTTTGTGGATGCCTGCAATGAATTATTAGCGACTCCTCTTATGATGCAACAGTGGGTGGAAGAGGCCGACAGGGATGATCCGCTCATTCCTTTAAAAAAACAATTTAAAGCATTCAACTATTATCATTTACCAAATGGGAACGTAGTTGGTTTGTGGAAATATGCGCTTACGTCCATCAGTAAAGATGAAGGTAAAACCTGGCTCTATAATCCGTTGAGAGCACCAAAATTTGTCAACAGCAATGCAAAAATATGGGGACAAAAAACTTCAGATGGAAAGTATGCAACAGTTTATAATCCGTCTGAATTCCGCTGGCCGCTCGCAATTTCTGTAAGTGATGATGGCCTGGATTACAAAAATCTCTTGTTGGTAAATGGAGATATAAGTCCTATGCGTTATGGCGGAAATTACAAATCTTACGGTCCTCAATATACGAGAGGAATTATTGAAGGAAACGGAAATCCTCCGGGTAAAAACTTCTGGGTGACTTACAGTATGAACAAAGAAGATATTTGGGTAGCCACCATTCCTGTTCCTGTTACTGATGTTGAAACCCAAGATGTAGATGAAGTTTTTAATCAGATGGCTGATGGAAAAGAATTGCAGTTTTGGGATTTTTACAGCGCATTATGGGCTCCTGTAAAGATTGAAAAAATGAATGATGGAACCAAAGCGCTGTCATTGAAAGATTGGGATCGCTATGAGTATGCAAAAGCAGAAAGATTGATTCCTGCGGGTAAAAAAGTTACGGCAGAATTTACCGTCATTCCCGAACAAAATGACAAAGGGCAATTAGATATTGAATTCCAGGATGGTAAAGGATCTGCAGCTATCAGGCTTTCTTTTGATTCGGCAGGTTATCTGCATGCAAAAGCAGGCTACAGGGATAGAAACCTGATGAAATATACTGCGGGTACAACTTATAAAATCCGTGTAAATCTGGATACGGATAAAAGATTTTATACAGTCAATGTCAATGGAAAAGATTTGTCTCCGGGAATATTTTTTGCGCCGGTTCACAAAGTGGAAAGAATTGTTTTTAGAACAGGAAACGTGAGAAGATTTCCCAATGCAGATACGGCAACTGATCCGATGTATGAATCGTTACCAAATGCAGGAGAGCCAGGCACATTGGCTTCCTATTTTATCACTTCCCTAAAAACCACAACAGTAAAATGATTTTTAAAGTAAATTTTTATTTTACTTTTTTCCTGCTTTTTTATGTTGCCAATGTAAAAGCAGAAGTTACACTTCCAAAAATAATCCGCAGTGATATGGTTTTGCAGCGTGGCCAAAAAGTTCCGATATGGGGCAACGCATCTGCCGGTGAAAAAATAACCGTCAGTTTTCACCATCAAACCAAAAATGCTGTTGCAGATGATTCAGGAAAATGGATGGTGAATCTTGATAAAATGGACGCTTCAGCTTCGCCATCTGAAATGATCATAAAAGGAAACAATACGATTACTTTAAAAAATATTTTGGTGGGTGAAGTTTGGTTGTGCAGCGGCCAGAGCAACATGGAATACACGATGCGTAAAAACAGCAAAGTGGAAAAGACAGATAGCAGTAAAAAATTTCCTATTGATGAATTGGAAAGGGCAAACAATCCTGATATCCGGATTTTCCTTGTTACCCAAAAAAATCTGTTATACCAGGATTCATCCTATAGCGGCTGGAGCATTGCAAAAGATTCCGCGCTGCGTTCATTTTCTGCAGCCGGGTATTTTTTTGCAAAAGAACTTTACGCTAAACTTCATGTACCCATCGGAATGATATCGGCTGCAATTCCCGGCAGCGCTATTGAGCCCTGGCTTTCAGGTGCTATTCCAAAACAGCAGCAAAAGGACCAACCGATAAAGTTGGATGAAAGTGAACCGGGAAAATTTTATCCAAAAATGATACAGCCATTAGCGCCTTTTGCTATTAAAGGATTTTTATGGTACCAGGGAGAAACGAATTGTTTTCGAAATGAAAGCATCGAATACACTTACAAAATGCAGGCGCTTATAAATGGCTGGAGAAAGTTATGGAAGGATGATAAACTGCCTTTTTATTATGTGCAGATTGCGCCGTTTTATTATTCAAAAAGTGCCGGTAAATATCCGCTTACTGTAGAAACGGAACCTAAATTTTGGGAAGCGCAAACCCTTGCAATGAATATTCCCTACACCGGAATGGTCGTTATCAATGATCTTTCCAAATCTCCCGATGATCTGCATCCACGCGGCAAATGGGAAGTAGGAAGAAGACTGGCGCAATGGGCGCTTGCAAAGGATTATGGATTTAATGTTGTTCCCTCCGGCCCTATGTACAAGCAAATGAGAATTAAGAACGGTAGAATAGAACTTGAATTTAATTATGTAGGAAAAGGTTTGGAAAGCAAAGATGGAAAGCCGCTGACATGGTTTACAATTGCTGGCGCTGACGGAAAATTTGTCCCGGCAAAAGCAGAGATTCAGGGAAATAAAGTCATCATTTCATCGCCCTTAGTTCCTGATCCAAAAAATGTAAGGTTTGCATGGAGTGAAGCTGCACAACCTAATTTTTTTAATAAAGACGGCTTGCCGGCAGTGCCATTCAGAACGCATAATCCGTTACATTTTATCGTGGCTAAATAGCATTCTTATTTATATCTTTTGAAGAAATATTAATGGAGATGAGATGCTTAAATAAAAATAAATGCAATTGAAAAAATACATTATTTCTTTGTTTACTGTACTGTGCTGCTACACTTCGTTTGCACAGCAAACAGAAAAAATGTATTTATCCGGAACCGGTGAAGATAATACCGTGAACTGGCAATTTTATTGTACGTCGGGCATGAACTCAGGTAAATGGACAACGATTGCGGTACCATCTAATTGGGAATTGCAGGGCTTTGGAAAATACAATTATGGCTTTGCAAAAGACAGTGTTCGTGGCAAAGAAAAAGGTTTATATAAATACCATTTTTCAGTGCCTTCTTCCTGGAAAACAAAAGTAGTTGAATTGGTTTTTGAAGGGGTGATGACAGATTGCGAAGTGAAGGTTAACGGACATTTGGCAGGGCCTGTTCACCAGGGCGCTTACTTTCGTTTTAAATATGATGTATCCAAATTGCTTAATTATGGCGGTGATAATTTACTGGAAGCAACCGTGTCAAAACATTCAGCAAATGAATCGGTAAATGCCGCGGAACGGCGTGGCGATTTTTGGATTTTTGGCGGCATCTTCCGTCCGGTTTATTTGCAGGCATTTCCACAACAACATGTCGACCGCGTTGCTTTAAATGCAACAGCGGATGGAAAATTTAATGCAAATGTCTTTATAAAAAATGCCAAACAGAATACAGAGATATCTGCGCAAATATTTTCATTGGATGGAAAAAAGATCGGTCGCCCTTTTACAACAACGATTCACAATGGCGATCCGGTTGTAAAAATGAATACAACAATTTCATCTCCAAAACTTTGGTCCTCCGAGTTTCCTAATCTATATAATGTTGTATTTTCTTTAGAACAAAATGGGAAAATAATTCATTCTATAAGGCAGCGTTTTGGATTTAGAACGATAGAAATAAGACAGCGGGACGGCGTTTATCTTAATGGAGTTAAAATAAAGTTTAAGGGTGTTTGCCGCCATTCGTTCTGGCCGTCAACAGGCCGCACAATGAGTGAGAGGCGCAGTTTGGCCGACGTCCAGATGATAAAGGATATGAACATGAATGCCGTTCGCATGTCGCATTATCCGGGTGATGAACATTTTTACAACATGTGCGATTCGCTTGGATTATTTGTATTGGATGAACTCGCGGGTTGGCATGGTCATTATGATACGCCAACCGGAAAAATGCTTGCAAAAGCAATGATTGACAAGAACGAAAATCATCCTTGCATCGTCATGTGGGATAATGGAAATGAAGGTGGCCACAACAATGACCTGGATGCGGTTTTCGATAGTGAAGATATTCAGCATCGCCATGTAATTCACCCGTGGATGGTGTTTCGCGGATTTGACACACAGCATTACCGCGACTATAATTATGGTATCAGCAATTATATGCACGGCCATAATATTGTAATGCCGACAGAATTTTTGCACGGGCTTTATGATGGTGGCCTTGGTGCCGGCCTTCAGGATTATTGGGAAGCGATGTGGGAATATCCATTATCCGCCGGAGGATTTTTATGGGATTTCGCTGATGGAGGAGTAGTTCGCACAGATAAAAACGGCGAAATAGATACGGATGGAGACCATGGCCCAGACGGTATTGTAGGCCCTTATCATCAAAAAGAGGGAAGCTATTTTGCCATAAAAGAAATTTGGTCGCCCATTGTTTTTGAACCAAAAGATCTAACTCCTTCTTTTGATGGAAAGCTAAATATTGAGAACCGTTTTTTCTTTACGAATATCAATCAATGCAGTTTCAAATGGAAGCTTTCCAAGTTGTCATTTGCAAAGGATAATACATCCAATAATGCTAAGACAGGAAGTGCCGTGGCACCAAATATCAGCCCTTCGGAAAAAGGAGTTTTAAGTATTAAACTGCCTGTAGATTGGAATAAATTTGATGTACTTTATGTAACTGCTTTTGGCCCTGATAAGAAAGAAATTTTTACCTGGAGCTTTCCAATCATATTACCCAAAGATGTTGTCAAGAGAAATATAGTGTTTGAAAATGCGGGACAGGTAAATTTTTCACAAACAGATTCTCTCTATGATGTTGCGGCAAATGGAATTCATTTTCAATTTAATAAAAACAACGGCTTGTTGCAACACGTTCAAAATTCAAAAGGAGAAATTGCATTTAATGACGGACCGGTAATACAGGAAGGAGTAAACAATTTCAAAGGCTTTACGCACAGGTTTGAAGGGAAAAATTTAGTTATTGAATCGAAGTTCGACAGGAAGAATTCATATAATGTTTTGCAATGGACAATTTATCCTTCCGGCTTTGTAAAAATGCAGGTAAAATATTTTCCTGCCGAATATTTCACCAATATGGTGGGCGTAAATTTTTCTTTTCCTGAAAAAGAAATCAAAGGCGTTGAGTACATGGGTTACGGCCCTTATAGAGTTTGGAAAAATCGGATGATGGGAAATAAGTTTGGGATATGGAACAAACCTTACAACAACACGGAAACCGGGGAAGCACCGTGGATATATCCTGAATTTAAAGGTTATTATTCAAATATGTACCGTTGCAAATTTGTAACCAGCACTCAATCATTTACTGTTTACACCGACAATGAAGATTTGTTTTTGCGGTTATTTACGCCTGCTCCAAAAACTGATCAATGGCAGAATTATGAACCGAAATTTCCTTCAGGAGATATTTCTTTTATGCAGGCAATTCCTGCTATTGGCACAAAAACCCAACACCCCGAAACAACAGGGCCAATGGGCGAAAAAAATATTTTTTATGATTATGGCAAAGCGCCTGATCGCTGTCTGATAATGACATTATATTTTGATTTTTCCGGCAATAACACATGATAATTTCTTTTTAATGAAATTCAACAAGGTACCGATATTTTTTATTTTGATCATCGCTGTTTTTATTTCTTCTTTTAAAGAGAAAAAGAAAGCAGTTGTTCAATTGCAAAATCTTCGGTGCGAAATGCTAGCGAATCCTGAAGGCATCGATGCAACAAATCCAAGGCTTAGCTGGGAAATAATTTCTAATGAAAGAAGTGTGCAACAAACAGCTTTTCAAATCATAGTTGCTTCTTCTCTTGATAAACTAAATGACAATAAACCTGATATCTGGAATTCCGGAAAGATTTCTTCTGACGAATCCATTAATATAAGTTACAATGGCCCCCGGCTTAAGAGCACTGAGCAATGTTTTTGGAAGGTGAAAGTTTATACTAACAAGGGCGAAAGCGATTGGAGCGTTCCTGCTTATTGGAGCATGGGTTTATTGCATCGCTCAGATTGGAAGGCAAAATGGACAGGACTTGATCAGTCATTTGCCTGGGACAGCATTACAAAATTGGCACGGCTGTCAGCAAGATATTTCAGAAAAGATTTTACTGCTAGAAAAGAAATTAAACGTGCAACGGTTTTTATCTGTGGATTAGGATTGTATGAATTGTATATTAACGGAAATAAGATCGGCGACCAGGTTTTAGCTCCTTCGCCAACTGATTATGAAAAAGTGGTGAAGTACAACACTTTTGATGTTACCGGTAATTTAAAAGATGGGGAAAATGCGATTGGAACCATTTTAGGCAATGGAAGATTTTTTGCCATGCGACAGAATTATAAACCAAAGAAGTGGCACACATTCGGTTTCCCTAAAATGATTCTTCAATTAGAGATTGAATACAAAGATGGTTCAAAGCAATATGTTGTCAGTGATGATACATGGAAAGTTACCGCTGACGGACCTATTCGTACCAACAACGAATACGATGGTGAAGAATATGATGCAACAAAGGAACTAACCGGTTGGAATAAGCCTGGCTACCATGACGGCAAATGGTTAAAAGCCGAACTGGTAAAATCTCCCGGAGGAAAGGTAGAAGCGCAGATGAATGAAAATATGAAAGTGATGCAAACGCTAAAGCCCGTTTCTATCAAAAAGCTATATGAAGGAAAATATATTTTGGACATGGGACAAAATATGGCCGGTTGGCTGAAGATAAAAGTGAGGGGAAAGCGAGGAGATAAAGTCACGTTGAAATTTGCCGAAAGCCTTCAGCCGAATGGAGAATTATATCGCGAAAATTTAAGGGATGCAAAGGCAACCGATGTATATACGCTCAAAGGAACCGGGGAGGAAACATGGAACCCGGCCTTTGTTTTTCATGGTTTCCGCTACGTAGAAATAACGGGTTATCCCGGCACGCCTTCTATCAACAATTTCGTTGGCGAAGTGGTTTATGACGATATGAGAACCATCGGCAATTTTGAAACGTCGAACAAAACGATCAACCAAATTTATAAAAATGCCTATTGGGGTATCAGGTCGAATTATAAAGGAATGCCCATTGACTGTCCGCAACGAAACGAGCGCCAGCCCTGGCTTGGCGACCGTGCAACGGGCGCTTACGGAGAGAGTTTCATTTTTGATAATGAAAAATTATATGCGAAGTGGTTAGATGATATTGAAGAATCGCAAACTGCTGAAGGAAGCATTCCTGATGTGGCGCCTAACTTTTGGTATTACTACAAAGATGACGTTACCTGGCCTGCCACCTACCTGATGGTTGCGGATATGCTATACAATCAATTTGCCGACAGGCAGGCTGTTGTAAAGCATTATGCTTCCATGAAGAAGTGGATGAATTACATGAAGAATAAGTACATGAAGGATTATTTATTTTCAAAAGACAGTTATGGTGATTGGTGCGTTCCACCGGAATCGCCTGAACTCATTCACGCAAAAGATCCTGCAAGAATTACCAATCCGGAATTGCTGGCTTCCGCCACTTATTATCACCTGCTACAACTGATGCAGCGGTTTGCAAAGCTAACAGGCAATTATCATGATGAAAAAGAATTTGCCGGATTGGGAATAAAAATTAAACAAGTGTTTAATAAAACTTTTTATAACAAACAAACAAAAAGCTACAGCAACAATACGGTCACTGCCAATATTCTTCCGTTGGCTTTTAAGATGGTTCCTGATGGTGAAAGTGAAAACGTTTTTAAACACATTGCTGATAAAACAATGAATGAAAATAACGGCCACATTAGCACCGGTGTCATTGGGACTCAATGGCTGATGCGATGGCTGACCTATTATGGCCGGGCGGATATTGCTTATCGTCTTGCAACAGTCACGAGTTATCCCGGCTGGGGTTATATGGTTGCCAATGGGGCAACTACTATCTGGGAATTGTGGAATGGTAATACGGCCAATCCAAAAATGAATTCTCAAAACCATGTTATGTTGCTCGGGGATCTTATTGTGTGGATGTACGAAGATCTTGCGGGAATCAAGACATCATCGTCGCAACCGGGTTTTAAAGTAATTGAAATGAAGCCTGCATTTGTTGATAGCCTTACTTATGTAAAAGCGTCTTACCATTCAATGTATGGCGTTATAAAAAGTGAATGGGAAAACAGTGATGATCAATTTTCATGGAAGATAACAGTGCCTTGTAATAGCAAAGCTATGGTTTACGTACCCGCGAGTTCGGCAAACAATGTTCTTATAAATGGCAAAAAACCGGAGGGCATTCCATTTGTAATTGCGGATAAGAAAAGTGTAGTATTTACTGTAGGTAGCGGCGATTATGAGTTTGTTGTGAAGAAATAGGTTGTGCGTTCTCTGTCCTCATTATTGATCCCATACTCTTCTAAAATCAATTAAATGAACAAAAAATAATTATGAAAACAATTAAAATTCTTGCAATCTTGTTGTGCTGTGTGTTCCTGGTAAAAAATGTTTCCGCACAAAGCGATGCCTCCGATCGATCAAGCATTGTGGCTAATAAAGCAAAGTCCGATTCCGACGTTTACAAACGTGCCGGTGAATGGGTAACATCTCTTAACTTAAATGATAAAGCTAAAGAGGCAAGAGTAACAGAAGTGATCGCAACACATTTAAAAACGATCCGAGACTGGAACAATGAACATCCGGCGAGCACTGTACCCGCAGGTATTAATCCTGCTACTGGAAACAAGTTAAGCGATCTGGACCGGCGCATTATAGCGATCTCCGCAATGCCAAAGTCTGTTCATGAAAATTTGATGAACGGTTTGCGGAAAGATCTGACCGATACCCAGGTAGAAATGATACTGGATAAATATACGATTGGTAAAGTTGCGTTCACGCTTGCTGGTTATAAAGCAATTGTGCCGAATTTAACCCCTGTGGAAGAAGCTGTAATAGTTGCTAATCTTAAACAGGCAAGAGAGCAGGCGGTGGATTATAAAAACATGAAAGAGATCTCCGCAATATTTGAGATTTATAAAACAAAATGCGAACAATATCTAAATGCAAATGGAAGAAACTGGCGACAAATGTATAAAGATTATGTAAATGCAGTAAAAGCAAAGAAGGCACATAAAAAGCCGGCTTCAAATGAGTAACGGACTCTATCTTGATTGTGTAATCTAAGTTCTTTGTTGCAGTAAACCGGGGAATATTACAGATTCTTATTTTGAAAAAACAGTAACCAGCAAATAAAACATGAACTATGAAGTACAAAACTTATTTAACAATGTTCCTCTTATCTTTTGCAACAATTAATTTGGTAAGTGCCCAATCAAAGCCATGGAAAAAAGGAATAGTAGAAGAAGAATTTATTTTTAATAAAGCGCCTTTTCCTTCTTGTCATGCGGCAACAATTGCTGAAACCCCAAAAGGCCTTGTCGCAGCATGGTTTGGTGGTACCAAAGAAAGAAACCCTGACGTGGAAATTTATGTGAGTCGTAAAATAAATCATTCATGGACAACACCGGTATCGGTTGCCAATGGAATTCAAAATGATACATTGCGTTATCCTACCTGGAACCCTGTTTTGTACCAGGTTCCCGGCGGCGATCTTTTATTATTTTATAAAGTTGGACAAAAGCCCTCTGAATGGCATGGCTGGATGAAAACGTCACATGACAACGGGATTACGTGGAGTGAAGCAAAGGCATTGCCCGATGGATATATCGGCCCTGTAAAAAACAAACCGGTGCTGGTGGGTAACAATAAATTGCTTTCACCTTCAAGTACAGAAGACGACGGCTGGAAAATACATTTTGAAGCCAGCAATGATTTTGGAAAAACATGGCGCTGGATTGGGCCAATTAACGATGGTAAAACTTTTAATGCCATTCAACCCAGTATTTTACTTTATAAAAACGGCAAACTCCAAATACTTGCCCGCAGCAAAAACAGGGCTATCCTCCAATCATGGTCTTCTGATAAAGGCGAAACATGGTCACCACTGGAAAAAACATCTTTGCCAAATAATAATTCCGGTATCGACGCAGTAACATTGAAAGATGGAAGGCAACTGCTCGTTTACAATCATGTTTTACCGCCCGGAAATGAAGTGAAAGGTGCCCGTACTCCTTTGAACGTTGCGGTGAGCAAGGATGGTGAAACCTGGTATGCTTCTTTAATTTTGGAAGATTCGCCAATAAGTCAGTATTCCTATCCATCAGTAATACAGGGCAAAGATGGAATGGTTCATATCGTTTATACATGGCGAAGACAAAAGATTAAATATGTAAAAGTAGATCCATCAAAGTTGCAGATGATAAAAATTGTAGATGGTAAATGGCCTGCAATGAAAGGTTACACGCCACCAAAAGGCGCAACAACTTCTGACGATTAATTTTAATAGTCATAATGAAAAGCCTGCCACTTCTTGACCTTGCAATTATTTTTATTTACCTGTTGGCCATGGTACTGGTGGGGTTTTATTTTTCCGGAAAAAACAAAAATGCAGAGCAGTTCACCAAAGCGTCAGGGACGATACCTGGATGGGCTATCGGAATGTCTATTTATGCAACTTTTTTGAGCAGCAATACTTTTTTAGGCGTACCCGGCAAGGCATTCGGAAGCAACTGGAATTCGTTTGTGTTTAGCATTTCTATGCCATTTGCCGCATGGATTGCTTCCAAATATTTTGTTCCATTTTACCGCAGCACCGGCGAAATTTCTGCTTACACACATTTGGAAAAAAGGTTTGGTCCATGGGCTCGCACTTATACCGTCATTTGTTTTTTATTGACGCAGCTTGCAAGAATGGGTTCTGTTTTTTTTGGCATCGCTCTGAGCCTGCAGGCTTTACTTGGTTTTTCAATGGCTTCTATCATGATCGTGATGGGAGTGTGCATCATAATTTATACCGTTCTGGGCGGAATGGAAGCTGTGATATGGACAGAAGTGGCGCAGGGAATTATAAAAACACTGGGCGCTATTTTAATTTTATATCTTATCGTTTCCGGCATGCCTGGGGGTATTTCTGAAATTATCAAAATTGGTACAAGTGAACATAAATTTAGTTTGGGAAGCTTTTCGCCCGATTTGACACAATCCACGTTTTGGGTAATTTTTTTCTACGGATTCTTCATCAACCTGAATAATTTTGGGATGGACCAAAATTATATACAAAGATATCATACAGCGCGGTCTTCAAAGCAGGCTTCAAAATCTATTTGGTTTTGTGTGGCATTGTATGTTCCCGCTTCTTTATTGTTTTTTATAATCGGATCCGGATTATTTGCTTATTATCACATTCACCCCGAATTAGTTGAATCAGTAAAACAACAGGTGGCGGCTGAAAGACTTGGTGGAACAGCATCTGCTGCGGGTATATCTCGTCTTGCATCCACATTAAAAGCTGCTGATTATGGAGATAAAGTAATGCCTTACTTTATGGTAACACAAATTCCGAGAGGACTGCTGGGATTAATTGTGTCAGCAATTCTTTCGGCCGCGATGAGTACGATCAGTTCGGGAATCAATGCTTCCGCAACCGTTTTTACGATGGATATTTATAAAAGATATTTCCGGCCCAACATAACTGATAAAAGGAAATTATTTACACTGCACATGGCAACAATTGTGTTTGGTTTACTGGGATTAGGGACCGGCATATCGATGATCGGTGTAAAAAGTTTGCTTGACGTCTGGTGGGAACTTTCAGGGATTTTTGCGGGCGGTATGCTGGGTTTATTCCTGTTAGGTATTATCAGCAGGCAAACCAAAAATCATGAAGCGTTTACCGCAACTATTATTGGGATCATTGTCATTCTTTATCTTAGCCTTTCGCGCTATATTCCTGAAAAATATGCTTTTTTAAGAAGCCCGTTGCACTACAACATGGTAATTGTTGTTGGCACACTCACCATTTTTTTAAGTGGTTTACTATTAACTGCAGTAAAAAGAAAACTGATCTTAAGATTGCCTAAAGCATATCCTTATCAACATTCTGATGGATTGGGAAATGTTGCGGATAAAAAAACTTTAATAGAAAATAAATGAACGATTCAAAAATAAAGTATGAATAAGATGGGAAAAAAATTTGTGCCGGTGATGATAACACCCTATGATTTGAAAGCAAAAATAGACTTGGACGCCGTTTCGCGATTAATAGATTTTTATCTCGCTTCGGGGGTAAAAGGATTTTTTGCGAATTGCCTTAGCAGCGAAATGTTTAGCATTAGCGAAGATGAAAGAATTTTGCTTACCAAACACGTGGTTGATTATGTAAAAGGCCGTGTTCCTGTTGTGGCGACAGGTTCCTTTGGGTTGACTGTTGAAGACAAGGCCGCTTTTACAAAAAAAATTTATGATACCGGTGTGGATGCAGTAATAATGATCACGGGCCATTTTGCAAAAGTGGAAGACCCGGATGAAACATTGCTGAAGAATTTTGAAAAAATGTTTGCTCTTACATCATCAATTCCATTGGGAATGTATGAATGTCCTGCGCCATATAAAAGAATAATCCCGGCAACAATTTTTAAAAAGTTACTGGATTCGGGAAGATTAGTTTATCATAAGGATACATCTATTGATTTAAAGCAGGTCAAAGCCAAACTGGACATTGCAAAGGATTACCGGCAATTTGAATTCTACGATGCTCATACGCCCAATGCTATGTTTTCCTTGCAAATGGGTGCAAAAGGAATGTCTTCTATTTCCGGAAATTTTTATCCTGAAGTGTTGGTTTGGATGTGTAACAATGCGAACGATCCTGCAAAACAGGAGGACGTAAAATGGTTGCAATCAGAATTAACAAAAGTGGATCCATTGATCCATATTGCTTATCCTTTGAGCGCGAAATATTTTTTACAAAGACGTGGATTACCGGTAAGAACAATTAGCCGGGCACAGGCTATCCAGTTAACCCCTGAACAAAGAAAAATATTAGATGGTATTCATGATAGTTTTTTAGGCTGGTGTGAACGCCTGGATATTGAGCCGGTAAATGTAAGATCACTTTAGTCCTTAGTTCACCAAAGGAAAATAATCCATCAATATAGTTAATTCACCTATTTATTTTAAACAATAGCGCCTTTAATTTTATTCAACAGATTTAATACCTGTTTCGTCAATCGGTGAATAGTGAATGTGGAATTAGAATCTTGATAATTTGTTCGTTTACTGAATAAGATAAAAGCTGAATGAGTGAATGGTGAATGGCGAAATAAGAATCCTGATTATTTCTTCGTTTACTGGGCCTTCCGTTCTAAAATCTTTAACTGAAATATTTTTTATAAAAAAAGTATACAATGAAAATATTGCATGTTATTCTTTTTCTTTTGTTGATCTCATTTAAAACATCGCTGGCGCAGAACTCAGATGATCAGTTTAAAGAGCCTTTAAAAGAAGTAATATCCGACATTGAACAAAGATTTGACGTCCATATAAGGTATCCTGAAGATTTAGTGAAAGATAGGGTAGTAACGTTTGCTAAATGGCGTTTCAGGCCTGACCTGGAAGAGACTTTATCAAATGTGCTTGCGTCGCAGGATATATCATTTACAAAAGAAGGCGATAAAAAATACAAGCTGAAATCTTATGAATATTATCTGAAAACTCCGGAAGAAGGAAAGGAACAGTTGCAACATTTATCCGGTTTGTACCATGATGAACAGGGTTTTGAAAAGCGCAAGGCTCTGTTGAAAAGCTGCATTCTTAAGACGTTAATGCTCGATAAACTTCCTGCAAAACCTGGTTCAAAACCAATTGTAACGCCAATAAGAAAAATGGATGGTTACACTGTTCAAAACATAGCGATTGAAACATTACCTGGTGTATATGTGTCAGGTTCACTATATCGTCCTGCAAAAATAAAAGGTAAAATTCCAGTGATCATGAATACGGTGGGGCACTTTAGCGGAGGCCGTTACCGGGCAGATTGTCAATACAGGTGTGCCATGCTTGCAAAAATGGGAGCTATGGCTTTCAGCTACGATCTGTTTGGCTGGGATGGTGAATCACTGCTTCAGGTGACACCTGCAGACCACCGTAGAGCTTTGGTAGAGAGTTTACAGGCACTCAATGCTACCCGCATTCTTGATTTTTTATTAAAAATGAAAGATGTAGATACAAACCGTGTAGGCATTACTGGCGCTTCCGGTGGAGGAAGCCATACGATGGCAATGACAGCAATAGACAGTCGTATCAAGTTAAGTGTGCCCGTGGTAATGATGTCATCTTACCACAGCGGAGGTTGTCCTTGCGAAAGCGGCATGGGGATTCATTTGTGTGGCGACGGCACTAACAATGTGGAGATAGCCGCTATGGCTGCACCACGTCCACAATTGATCATTTCCGACGGTAAGGACTGGACGCAACACGTTCCTGAAATGGGTTTCCCTTTCGTCGAAAGAGTATATGGATTTTATGGTAAAAAGGATAACGTTGAGAATGTTCATTTAGGAAACGAAGGCCACGATTACGGCTTTTCAAAACGAAAAGCAATGTATGAATTTGTTGCACAACATTTCGGACTTAACATTAATGCAGTTAAGGATAAAGATGGGAATATCACAGAATCAAAAGTAACTATTGAAAAGGCTCCGGCCATGTATGTGTTTGGGGAAAAAGGAGAGAGGTTGCCATCCAATGCAGTGAAGGGTTTTGAAAATATTTCAAACATATTTAAGGAAGAATCCGCAAAGGCTCACGAGCAACGATACAAAGTTGGCGTGATAGACCTGATGCTTTTAAAACGCCAGAAATTAGGGGCTTTTCAAGTTGCGAAAGATGTTGGAGCAGATGGCCTGGAAGTGGATATGGGAGGCCTTGGAAACCGACCAACTTTTGAAAATAAACTTTTAACAGACAGTATCAGGGAACAATTTTTAAATAAAGCAAAAGAACTGGGTCTGCAAATATGTTCTCTTGGTATGACAGGTTATTACGCTCAATCATTTTGTGAAAGACCACAATTCATACAGTCTGTTCAGGATTGTATTAAAACAATGAAACTGATGAATGTAAAAGTGGCTTTTTTACCACTGGGAGTTCAATGTGATTTGGTGAAAAGTCCCGGGCTCACAGATTCGGTTGTAAGCCGTTTAAAAGTTGCCGGTAAACTGGCGCAGGATGCAGGAGTTGTGATAGGAATTGAATCCGCTCTTGATGCTACAGATGAATTAAAATTGTTGCAGGATGTTGGTTCACCGGCCATTAAAAGTTATTTCAATTTTTCAAACGCGATAAAAAACGGCCGCGATCTTGAAAAGGAATTACAGATCCTCGGCAAAGACAATATTATTCAAATCCATTGCACTGATGATGATGGAGTGTGGCTACAGAATGATCCTAAAATTGATATGCACAAGGTAAAAGCGACTTTAGATAAAATGGGCTGGAGCGGATGGCTTGTGGTAGAAAGATCACGAGATGCAAAAGACCCACATAATGTGAAAAAGAACTATGGTGCAAATACGGCGTATGTAAAATCCATTTTTCAAACCGTTAATTGAGATTTTAAAAGATGAAGAGGCAATCTAAATATTTTTTCATCTTTCTTCTCTTTTCATTTTGTATTGTTTTAAAAGCACGCTCCGCAGAAATTTGGGTTTCCGTAAATGGTTCGGATAAAAATGACGGCACAAAAGAAAAACCATTGGCCACTGTGGCGATGGCTTTGCGTAAGGCGCGTGAGCTTCGTCGTTTGAATGATCCGTCAATTAAAGATGGCATTCACATAAAAGTTGAAAAAGGAGTTTACCAATTTTTTGAACCATTGTTTATACGTCCGGAAGACTCCGGAACTGAAACCAGTCCTACGATTATTGAAAATGCAGATAGAGAAAACCCTGTTTTCAGCGGCGGCATAAATATTACAGGATGGAAAAAATCAACGGGGCGAGTGAAAGGCCTACCTCTGAAATCTCAAAATAAAATCTGGGTTGCAGATGCGCCCACGGTTGCAGGAAATAGTTTAAACTTTCGCCAGCTCTGGATCAATAATCTGAAAGCCATTCGTGCAAAAAGTACGGCAGGAGATGGCATGGATCGCATTCTGTCATGGGATCATGAAAGAGAAAGTTGTGAAATTCCAAAACCTAAGGTTGATGTTTCTGAAGCCAACGGAATGGAAATGTTCATCCAGCAATGGTGGGCGATTGCCATTTTAAGAATAAAGAACATACAGGTTGAAGGAGACAGTGCACGATTGACTTTTTATCAACCAGAAAGCAAGATCGAATCAGAGCATCCCTGGCCCGCTCCGTGGTTATCTAAAAAGACCGGTAATTCTGCATTTTATCTAACCAATGCCATCCAGTTTTTAGATGAACCAGGAGAATGGTACCTGGATTTAAAAAACAGGAAAGTGTATTACTGGCCGGGAGACAATGAAAATTTAAACACCTCAAAAGTTATTGCTCCACGATTAGAAACGTTAGTAAAAGTGGACGGAACCATTGACCATCCTGTTTCTTATGTTTTCTTCAAAGGAATTTCGTTTATGCATACCGGTTGGTTGCGTCCTTCGCAATTCGGACATGTCCCTTTGCAGGCTGGCATGTATTTGCTGGATGCATATAAATTGAAAATACCCGGAGCGGCGGATAAGAAAGGATTGGAAAACCAGGCATGGGTTGGCAGGCCGAAAGCAGCGATTGAAGTAAGTTATGCCAATCATATAAACTTTGAAGGTTGTCGGTTTCAACATCTCGCATCGACAGGATTGGATTATGTAAAAGGTACTAATAACGACCAGGTTGAAGGAAATCTTTTTAAAGACATTGGCGGCTCAGGAATGTTGTTCGGAACTTTTTCTAATGAAGCTGAAGAAGCGCATTTGCCTTATAATCCAAAAGATGAAAGAGAGGTTTGCGCTAACGAACACATCGTAAATAATCTCGTTACTGACGTGGCCAATGAAGATTGGGGCTGTTTGGGTATTGGAGCAGGTTTCGTAAGGGGAATTAATATTGAGCACAATGAAGTTTGCAATGTTTCTTACACCGGAATAAGTGTCGGTTGGGGTTGGACAAAAAATCCCAATGCGATGCGTGACAACAAAATTAATTTCAATAAAATAAATCACTATGCAAAGCATTTATATGATGTTGCCGCGATTTATACCCTGTCTGCACAACCAAATTCTGAGATAAGAAATAATTACGTTGACAGCATTTATAAAGCGCCTTACCCACACGATCCCGATCATTGGTTTTATTTATATACCGACGAAGGATCGTCTTATTTCACAGTAAAAGATAACTGGTGTCCTGCACAAAAGTTCCTGCGGAATGCAAACGGCCCGGGCAATGTTTGGGAGAATAATGGGCCACATGTTTCTTCAGACGTAAAGCACGAAGCAGGAATACAAAAGCCGTATCAATATTTGTTGAAAGAAAAAACTGTTGATAAAAGCTCGCTGATTAATTCAGCGAAGGATGATGAACAAGTAACGGAAAAAATAAAAAAATTACGAAGCAGAAATCAATTATGCATTGAAGTTACCGGCAAATCTAAAATGCCATTGAATCCGTCATTCTTAAAAAATATTTGCGTAAAAAATAATATTCCTGTGCAGGATATTTTAGAATGGAAAAATCACCTGGTTGTTTATGATACGCTATTGATGCCCGATGATTTACAAAAAGAAATTGAGGCTGCTTATCCCAACGCTGAAGTGAAAGTGTACAGCAAACTTGTTTATGAATTTAATGAAAGCCACTGTTCGAACCCAAAAAATAGCAGCCAGTGGAGTAATGTTGTAATGACCGCGAATTTGGTCAAAGATATTTCCATGCAAAATCAGTATTTACACTATCATGCTACTCAATTTCAAAAGTGGCCCGAGGTGGCTAAAGGCTTCTGCAATGCAGATTTTCAGCAAGTGATTGTTTTAAAAAATGGGAGGCAGTTAATGCTGATCATCAGCATTCCGAAAGGGAAAACTTTGGATGAATTAAATCCAAAAACAACTGAAAATAATCCCCGTGTGGATGAATGGAATTCAATAATGAAAAAATACCAGGAGGGAATTGAAGGTACGAACCCAGGCGAAACATGGGTGCTTTTAAAACAGGTATTTTAAATTTTAAATGTATGTTACAAATTGGAATATTAGGGTTAGGAGAAGGTCGAAGCACTATGTCGGCGGCATTGCAAAGCGATAGATATCAATTGAAGATGATATGCGATGCAAATGAGGAGCTATGTAAACAACGTTGTCATGAATTCAATTTCAAAAATTATACAATTAATTATCAGCAAATGCTGAATGACAAAGACATTGATATCATTGCCATTTACACACCGGATCATCTACATGCGCAACATGTTAAACAATCCTTGCTTCGCCACAAACATGTGGTTTGTACCAAACCCTTTATTGATGATTTAAATGACGCAAAAGAATTATTGCAACTACAGGAACAAACAGGGAAAAAAGTTTTTGTAGGACAAAGTTCACGGTTTTTTGAACCGGCGAAAAGACAACGCAAAGATTTTGAAGCAGGTGAAATTGGAGAATTAATTACAATTGAAAGCAATTATAATGCTGACCATCGTTGGTTCCTTGAAAAGAAATGGGCATTGGAAAAATCTTTTAAATGGTTGTATGGCGGATTAAGTCATCCTGTTGATTTTATAAGATGGTATTTGCCCAACATTGAAGAAGTGATGGGTTACGGAATGATAAGTGCCAATGGGAAAGCTGCCGGCTTAAAGAATGAAGACACGATGCATTTTATTTTTAAGGCTGCAGACGGACGGGTTGCAAGCGTGAGCGGCAGTTATACCGGCCCTACACAGCCGGCAAAAAGAGATAGCGGTATGACGTGCATTCTGCGCGGCACGGAAGGTGCGAGCCAGGCAGATTATCATGAATTGAGATATTCAATTACTGATAAAACCGGAGAAGAAAAAATGATTACGTGGGGCGATGAAAGATTAAAATATTATTTCCGTTTTGAAGGGCAAAGCCATCATGCGGGCGAATATCAAAACTATCTTGAATATTTTGCCGATTCCATCGAACATGATTTCACGGCTTATCCTGATATGAAAGAAGGCATTATCACGATTGCCTTATTGCAGGCCATGGATGAGTCTTTGAAAACCGGTACACCTGTAAGAGTAGCCGATATTTTGAATCGTTATCAACTTCAAAATTTATCAACAACGCTTTAGTATGAACTCTATTTATAACTCTCTAAAACCGATAGATTTTGTAGTGGTGGGTATTTACCTTTTGCTATTATTTGGTTTGGGTTATTGGGTAAGTTTTGTCAAGAAAAGACAGCCGGATGAGAATTTATTTTTAGCGCAACATTCTTTAAAGTGGTACAGCATTGGATTAAATATGTGGGGGACAAATGTGGGGCCTTCTATGTTGATTGCTTCTGCAAGTATTGGATATACAACCGGTATTGTTGCCGGTAATTTTGCCTGGTATGCTTTTGTATTTATTCTATTATTGGCTGTTGTTTTTGCCCCAAAATATTTAGGTGCAAAAGTTTCGACTTTGCCTGAATTTATGGGCAAACGTTTTGGCGATAAAACAC
>Ga0207652_10000694_pt1 | contig 32670 bp, 23 predicted proteins | sample KBSC63BmetaG_FD_184334 | JGI IMG/M metagenome (GOLD analysis project Ga0207652, IMG submission 184334) | Corn rhizosphere microbial communities from Kellogg Biological Station, Michigan, USA - KBS C6-3B metaG (SPAdes) (version 2) | ecosystem: Host-associated > Plants > Roots > Rhizosphere ...
TGCTGCAATCGGCGCTTATCATTTCATGCCTAAAAAACCCTCTTTAGCTAGTCACTTTGAAACAGATGATTCCCATTCTTTACAACTTTGTCTGTAATTTTGGCATCGTTAAATCGAGCTCACGTTAAGGTAATAAAGTGTTTTCAACTGAGATTGGATATTACTAAGGTACAAAGATTATAGCCCGCTGAAGTCAACAGGAAGTTGGTTCCTGAATATGAACCAGGAGAAAAAGTTTTTAGACCAGATAGTCCAACCTTTGTTAGCTTAGTAACAGATACTTTCTCTTTTAAAAAAACCTTATTACCTTATTTCCACTTTTGCAATTCAGCCATAAGTCTTACCGGTTTTTCGAAGGAATAGAGGAAAGTGAAAATGACCTGGCGGAAAAACAAGGAATCCTCATTATTTGTTCCGTTCACCATCAATTTTCGTACAGCCTGACCGTTATATTTTATTTAGTTTCCCAATCATCCGTTCTGAACGGTGAGGCAGGTAAGCCGGCTTTATTAAATAAATTAGGAATGCCCGCGTTGGTAAAACCCATTTGCACTGCAATTGGATGCTGCACGTGCGGACTATATACAATCACTGTACTATCCTGGATTTTTGCAGTAGCAGGAAAAAACTGTTTGTCTGCTCCGGCTATGAGAAAACCAGTAAGCTGATCGCCTTTTTTGATTAATCCGTCTTTGGCAAAATCAAAATGAATGGTGGCTTTATTTTCCTTTATTTCCATTGAGCGATAAAGTGGACCGGAAAAAGGAATATTTGTTTTTCCATAAGTATTGGCCAAGGCCCAACCGGCTAGCCGCTTTCCAACATCTTGTTTATTTTTTGGGTGAATATCAGTTGTGTCGCCGGTAATATCCGATACGACTACCATCCCGGTGTTCGGTGCATGCCGGTAAGTTTTTAATTGTGCTTCCCTTACCAACGCTCCATCCTCATTATTTCCATAAGTGAAGGGCGCAATCTGCACAAAATAAAAGGGAAAATCCTTTTGCCAAAGGTTTCTCCATGAACCAATCATATTGCTAAATGTCTCTTCGTAAGTGGAAGGATTGGCGGTGTTGCTTTCTCCCTGGTACCAAATTGTTCCTGCAATCGCAAAGTCGGAAAGTGGCGCTATCATTGCATTGTATGCGATTGCCGGACGGATTGGCCAGCCGCCGGATGGTGTCAATTTTGTCGCGGAAAGGGCGAGGTTTTCACGCTGTTTAAACACTTCAACCGGCGTCCAGGTTTCCACCGGTGTGCCGCCCCAGCAGGATTCTATAAGTCCGACGGGTTGATGAAGTTGATCGTTGAGCGTTCTGCCGAAAAAATATCCTGTGGCGCTAAATGAGTGCATAGTTTCCGGCGTACAAACTTCCCATTTTCCATGAACTTCCTGTTGCGGGTAAGGCGCTGTGAGTTTCTGAATATGAAAAAACCGGATCTCCGGATGATTGGCATTTTTGATTTCTTCCTGGTAGTTATTCAAGTGCCAGTCAGCACTAAATTCCATATTAGACTGACCGGAGCAAAGCCATACTTCACCAATCAACACATTGTGAATCGTGACGGTCGTATCGCCTACAATTGTTACCTCGTATGGGCCGCCTGCTTTTGGTGTTTGCAATTCGATCGTCCATTTCGCATTGGATAAAGTGGTTGTTTTTAAAGTGTCGCCATTCCAACTGGCTACCACTTTTATTTTTTGCCCCGGGTCTGCAAATCCATAAAGAGAAACCTTTGCTTGCTGCTGTAACACCATATTATCCGAAAAAATGTCGGGGAGCCGCAGGTAAGCGTTGGCAGAAAAACATAAAAAAGAAAATAGAAGGATGGTGAGCGAGGTAAATAATTTTTTCATCAGAAGAAGTTGTATAATTAAAAAGTGAAAGTAATAAATTTTATCGCCTGGATTGCGAACCTTAATTCTTTTTTGTGCGCTGACACTCCGGATCTTAAATTGAGATCATACAATTCAATCAGGTCTTTTTGTTTCTGGTAATTAAAAAAGCCGGAAACATTGAGTGGACGTATCTAAATAATTACCAGATCCGGTAGTTAGCTTCTGTACAGGAGAGTAAAACCTTATCACCTTAGTAACTGCATCCTCTGCTTTTAAAAACCTTATTACCTTATTCCCTGATTTAGGGTTTTTGCTCTTGTATTCAATTTTCATAATTTCTTTTTATAAGGTAATAGATTATAAGGTTTTTAATAGAATTATTGCGTTTTGAGTTTTTTCCTGACTCAACGCAGCCCTCCAATTTTAATATTTTTGTCAATCAGCGGGAGAAGGCTATCTTTAAAAAATTCCTCCCGTAATTATTATTTTAAAAGAAGAATCTATGCAAATTAAATATGCTTTTCTCACGCTTGTTTTCACCTCAATTCTTTTTTCCTGTACCAGAAAAATAACGCCACAGCAATCGCAGGCAAATACTCAAGGTTCTGTCAATAAAGCCAATGTGCAGGTTTGGCTTACTGAAGGAAACAAATCTGTGTTATTTCAACAACAAGATGCAATCGGTTTTTCTGATATAAAAAACCAGCTTCCAACCATTGAAATTGATTCTACAAAACGGTTCCAGGAGATTGATGGCTTTGGGTTTTGTCTTACAGATGGAAGCGCACAACTTATTAATGCGATGGCTTCCGCAGATAAAACAAAGCTTCTGAATGAATTGTTTTCAACAGAAGGAAATTCAATCGGAATCAGCTATATCCGGGTAAGTATCGGCGCGTCTGATTTGAGTAGTAAAGTGTATTCTTATGATGATTTGCTTGCAGGTGAAACTGATCCGGATCTATCGAAATTCAGCATTGACGAAAATAAAATTGATCTGATTCCTATTCTGAAAATGATCTTGCAAATAAATCCGCAGATTAAAATTCTTGGTTCGCCGTGGTCCGCTCCTGTTTGGATGAAGGACAATAAAAGTTCTGTTGGCGGAAGTTTGGAAAAACAATATTATGATGCGTATGCAAATTATTTTGTGAAATACATCCAGGCAATGAAAGCTGAAGGAATAACCATTGACGCCATAACGCCGCAAAATGAACCTTTGAACCCGAAGAATAATCCAAGCATGTATATGGATGCAACCGCGCAGGCAGATTTTATAAAGAGTAGCCTTGGCCCTGCATTTGAAAAGGCTGGCATCGCTACAAAAATTATTTGTTATGATCACAACGCTGATGTTCCTGAATATCCGTTAACCGTTTTGCAAGACGCTGGTGCACGAAAGTATGTGGATGGCTCGGCGTTTCATTTATATGGTGGCGATATTTCGGCTTTATCACAGGTGCATTATGCATTTCCGGATAAAAATATTTATTTCACAGAACAATATACCGGTTCAGGCTCTACTTTTGCGGGCGATCTTTCCTGGGCAATTGAGAACTTAATTATCGGCGCAACCAAAAACTGGAGCCGGAATGTTTTGGAATGGAATCTTGCTTCCGATCCCAATCTTGCCCCGCATACTGATGGCGGCTGTACTACTTGTCTGGGTGCCGTAACGGTGAATGGAAACGCGATAACCCGAAATCAATCTTATTACATCATTGCCCATGCTTCTAAGTTTGTGAGGCCAGGTTCAAGGCGCATTTATACGACAGATATTGCTGGTTTAGCCAACGTGGCTTTTGTAACTCCAACTGGTAAAAAAGTGTTGATTGTGTTCAATACGTCGAAACAGTTACATCAGTTTAATTTTAAATTTAATGGAACAATTGCGGCTACTTCGCTGAGTGGTGGAGCGGTTGCTACTTATGTTTGGTAAGGCAAACATCTCTAAATGATTATGAAATCATAAAATCTTTGTGCGCTTTATTTCATGCGGGTAAAAGATTTACATTTGAAATAAAAATCTAAAGGAATCCCCATGAAACAGCTACTTGCATTTTCTGCATTGATCTTTCTTTCTTTTTCCCTTTCTGCACAAAAAGATTCTTCCAATAAATTGGGCGGTTTGTTTAAAAAAGCTAATTCAATTTTTTCAAAGAATTCTTCTTCCGCCAGCGGTTTATCGTCTGACGAGATCGTTTCCGGTTTAAAAGAAGCGCTTTCTCTTGGCGCCCAAAAAAGCACTGATAAACTTTCTGCAACCGATGGGTTTTTTAAGGATGCTGCAGTGAAAATTTTATTACCTAAGCAAGTGCGCGATATAGAAAGTAAGATGAGAATGTTCGGTATGGGAAAATTAGTTGACAATGCGGAACTGAGCATGAACCGCGCCGCCGAAGATGCATCCAAATCTGCAGCACCAATCTTTCTTTCTGCAATAAAACAAATGTCAATAACAGATGCACTGAATATTTTGCGCGGCACAGACACCGCTGCCACAGCCTATTTGAGAAGAGCAACTACCTTGCAGCTTACCAATGCATTTATGCCTATTGTAGAAGAATCTTTGAAAAAAACGGATGCAAACAAATATTGGAAAGATGTTTTTACGACTTACAATCGTTTCTCGTCCAAACCGGTTGACACCGATATCAATAGTTATGTAACAGGCAAAGCGCTTGATGGAATATTTTATTATGTGGCTCAGGAAGAAGTAAATATTCGTCAAAATCCGGAAGGCCGGGTAACGGATATTTTGAAAAAAGTATTTGCCAAATAAAGCGATTTAACCTTAAAGAAAAGATTTCAAATTAAAAGAGAAATCTGTCTTTTTTGTTTTTTTACTATAAGTGAAAAAGAGCTACTTTTTAGCGATCGATTCTTCAATCGCCGCTTCAATAGTTGGATATAAAAAAGTAAATCCCATCGCTTTAATTTTCTTATTGCTGACGGTTGCACTTTTTAAGATCTCTATACATCGTTTTCCAAAGATCAGTTTTAAAATAAAGGCCGGAACATAAATCGGGATGAAGAATCTATGCCTCAGTTTTTGCCCCAAAGTAAGTATCAAAGTTTTTTGAGAAACAGGTTCCGGCGCTACGGCATTAAAACTTCCGTGCAGATAATTATTTTCAATCGCTTCGCAATACATTCTGCACAGATCATCTATATGAATCCAACTTACCACTTGTTTTCCATTTCCTAAAACTGGCGCTAAGCCAAAATTTAAAGGCGTTTTATATTCTTTGAATGCGCCGCCGTTATTGCTTAAAACAATTCCCGTTCTTAATTTTATCAGTCGGATTTCAAGCCCTGTAACCGGCTCTACGCTTGCTTCCCACAATAAACAGGTTTCTCCTAAAAAATCATTTGCCGGCAAATCTGTTTCAATAAATCCTTCTTTTCTTTCCAAAGGTTTAGCATCTTCACCGTACCAGCCAATCGCTGATGCAGATACAAAAGTTTTTACCTGGTGCGGTGTTTCTTTTAAACAGTTAATAATTAATTCAGCGCTTTTTGTACGACTCTCAAGAATTACTTTTTTATACTCATTTGTCCATTTTTTGTCCATCACTCCTGCGCCGGCAAGATGAATAATATGATCTGCTTTTTGTACAACAGGTGCATCTATTATTTGTTTTTCAACATTCCAAAAGCTGTAAGTTATTTTTGGATCGTGAGAAGTTTTATTTTTATCTCTGGATAAAATAATAATCTCATAACCTCTTTCTATCAAATGGCGGGATAGGTTTGTTCCTATTAATCCTGTTCCTCCGGAGATTAAAACAGTTGGCATCTTCTTTTTATAAATTTGTTCTCAAAAATAGCTGATTTCAATCTTCTCTGTTTATGAACTTCTTAAAGGTGAATCATTTTTGGTCCGCGATCTGTAAATTATCAAAGTCCATGTTAAATTTATCCATAGAAATGGTCTTACCGAAGATTAAAATTCTCTGCACATTATCTTTATCGTAAATTAGTATAGCTTTAAAAAAAATAAATTCCTATAACCGGATTTAGCCAAAGACAAAAAAGAAAACTTTAAGAATCATGATGAAACCTTTTTTTCTGTTTATTATTTTAACCACATTTTATTCTGGTGTTTTTTCGCAAGAAATTACTTATACGCAGCCAGAGCAGCAGGATTCACGTGGAATGGATTTCCAGGTCATCGGCAAGATTCACGATAACTTCTTGGTTTATAAAAATAACCGGAACAATTATGCTGTGTGCTCTTATGATTATTCAATGCGTTTGATCAACCGCGTAAACCTGAAGTTCATGCCGGATAATACATTGAATGTTGATTTTATAACCTTTCCTGAGTTCGCTTACATGATCTATCAGTTTCAAAAAAGAAATACTGTTTATTGCATGGCCGTAAAAATAAATGCCGATGGAAAGTTGCTAACCGATCCGTTTCAATTAGATACCACCCACATCAACTTTTTTGCAAACAATAAAATTTACAGCACCGTAAATAGTGAGGATAAATCAAAGATCATGATCTATAAGATTCAGAGAAAGAACGGCAATTTTAATTTCACTACTCTACTATTTAACGACAGTTTGCAACTGCAACATCAATCAAGGATAGCTACTTTCTTCGATGACAGAAAAGATATCTTCAGTGATTTTTTTGTTGACAATAACGGCAACTTTATTTTTACCAAAGGAAACAAATCAAACGCCCGCGATTTTATGCAGGATCTTTCATTGATCACCAAGCCGGCGGAAGCAGATTCATTTATTTCCACCACATTCAATCTCGCAGGGAAATATCTTGATGAAGTAAAATTAAAGATTGATAATGTAAACCAGCATTATATCATCAACTCATTGTACTACGAAAAGCCGCGGGGAAATGTAGAAGGAATTTATACCGCTGTGTGGGATATTCAGAATCAAAATATTATAACCCAGCAATTTCAAAATTTAGGTGATTCGATCAGGGCAATGGCAAAAACAAATGGCAATAATAAGACAGCGCTGAATGATTTTTTTATTAGAGATGTGGTGCTTAGAAAAGATGGTGGATTTATTTTAACTGCTGAAGATTTTTATTCCCAAACCCGCGGTGGCCTGTGGAACCGCTATGATTACCTTTACGGTTATCCTTCCTTTTCGCCTTATAATTATTATCTCTATTCTCCTTATTCTTATGGATATGGTTATAACCGCTATCCTTACTACAATTCGCGCGGCCAGGACAGGTATTATTATAACAATATTCTTGTTTTGAATATGGATAAAAGCGGCACTACGGATTGGGCAAGCGTGATCAACAAAACGCAGTATGATGATGAGACAGATAATTTCCTTTCTTATGCAACTATGCTCACAGGTGGGCAGTTACATTTTTTATTCAATTCGCTTGAAAGGCGCTTATTGCTTCTTGGCGACCAAAGTGTTTCAGGTTCAGGAAAAATTACGCGTAATCCGCCATTGAAGAGCCTCGACAGAGGTTACCAGTTTATGCCGAGATATGGAAAGCAGGTAAGCGCTACAGAAATGATTATTCCATGTACTTATCGAAATTATATTTGCTTCGCGAAGGTTGAATTTCAGTAATTCGGTAATTTATCAGTTAAATGTGATAAGTTTTGCCTATAATTCTTTTTTCGGAAAGATAACCTTATTTTATCAAATAAAACGTCTGCTTATCCTTACCAATCGGGATCTCATTTTAAACATGAGATCAATTTCAAGGTTCTTTATCACAGATGTTTAACTCACTTTAAGCAATGTTACAACTTTACAAGCGTATCATCTACGCTTGATAAGCCAAACCAACAATAACCCTACAGGTGTGAATACAATTTTTTCATTTTATGGCTATTGAAAAATTATTTTTACGGTTACTTTTTTGCTTTTAGCAATAGCGAGTATTAATTTCAATGCAAGAAACGATTCGGATGCACCGATACTGTTTATAACTTTGAAATAGGAGTAAAAGCGTATCCAAATTATGACAGCATTAATATTGATGACACAATTTGGTTTGAAATGGATACACCTGATACTTTAAGAGATATTCAGACAAACCAATTAATTAATTATACCGTTGTAGAAAATATAGATTCAGTTATAAGTGTAGAAAAATTGGATAGTAATAATTTCACTCTTAAGGCATTAAAAAGGTTTAAATTAATTTTACAAAATGGTACAGAAGCCAATAATGCAAAAGCATTATTACTTAAATCCAAATTTCCAGGGAGGAGGATTTCCTTCAAGTGGTAATTATTATTTTTTGTAAAATAATGAATGACGGCTCATCCCTTTCCGGTGCTTTAAATCCTTATGGGGATGGACGAAACTTTGATTAATTCGTGTTCTCCTTATAATTTTTTATTTTTGTTGCTCAATTAATTTTCTATTGTGACAGGAATTTTCCGGGCCAATAATCCACTCAATACTTTCCTGCTCTTTGTGTATGGAATTCTTTTAAAATTTGTATGGCTTTTTCATCCACAGGCTCCTGTTGTTCAAAAGTCGGATGGATTTTTTTTTAAGGATATACTCACGGCCATCAAGCCTTTTTTTGATGCACATCCAACCGGGTATTTTATCATCACTTATTTGTTGCTTTTTACTCAAGCCATCAGTTTCAACCAGGTAATTATTAACCGGAGGCTCATGCAGAAACCTAATTATTTGCCGGCGATGAGTTACCTGCTGATCACTTCTTTTTTCAACGAATGGAATGTATTAAGCGCTCCGCTCATCATCAATACCATCCTGATTTGGGTGTGGTCAAAAATGAGCAGCCTGAACAACAATCAACATCCCAAATCAACGCTTTTTAATGCCGGCATTGCCATTGGAGTTGCAGCATTTTTTTATCTGCCGGCATTTGCATTTGCAATTTTTATCATCTTATCGATTATCATCACCAGGCCGTTGAAAATTGCAGAATGGATCATTGCTTTTATTGGAATTCTTACGCCGTGGTATTTCCTGGCTTGCTGGCTTTTTTTTACCGATAAATTATATTCTTTCCGGTTGTCCGGTTTTGGATTTTCAGTGCCATCTTATGAATCTTATGCATCTCTAAGTGTTGAACTGATAGGGATTTCTTTGATCTTTTTAATGATTATTGCCGGTGCATTTTATGTGCGGACGTTTATGATCAAGCAAATCCTTCAGGTAAGAAAAAGCTGGGCACTGATGCTTTTATACCTGGTCGTTGCAATCGGAATTCCCTTTATCAGCATGAACCATAATATGGAATATTGGCTGTTGGCGCTGATTCCGGCGGCGGCTTTTATGGGTTGCGCTTTTTATTATCCGCGTGTTAAATGGATTCCCATGGTATTGCAATGGATATTCGTTGGTTTCGTGTTATATCTTCAGTATTTTCAAAAATAAATTTTTGTATGTTTACCTTTGCCAACAAATAAAAATCTCTAAAAATGAAATTTGGCGTGGTGATATTTCCAGGTTCCAATTGCGACAGAGACATGATCAATGCGCTGCAACATGATCTCGGTCAGGAAGTGATTACTTTATGGCACAAAGACAAAGATCTTTCGATTTTCAATACATCAGATTGTATCGTTCTCCCCGGCGGGTTTAGTTATGGCGATTACCTCCGATGTGGCGCTATAGCTCGCTTCAGCCCAATGATGCAAAGCGTGATTGAATTTGCCCATAAAGGCGGAAAAGTTTTTGGAGTTTGTAATGGCTTCCAGATCTTATGCGAAAGCGGTTTGTTGCCGGGCGTACTTTTACAAAATGCGAAAATGAAGTTTGCCTGTAAGAATATTTTTTTAAAGGCCGAAAATTCTGATGAAATATTTAAGATTCCGGTGGCTCATGGCGAAGGCAGATATTTTGCAAAAGAACACGAGCTGGAAGAAATAGAAAAAAATAACCAGATTCTTTATAGTTATTGCGATGAAAAAGGGTTGGTTCATATTGATCACTCTCCAAACGGATCAATAAAAAGTATCGCTGGAATCAGCAATAAGGAAAGAAATATTTTTGGGATGATGCCGCACCCGGAAAGAGCCTGCAACCCGATCCTTGGCAATACGGATGGACAAAAGATATTTAAAGAGTTGTTCTCAATTAATTAAAATCATTTGTTCTGATTTTTCTTTACGATTACTATAATTGTAAAACCTCTCTTGTGCTGCTGAAAGCCACTATTTTATTCTATTAATTTTTCAAAATCCTCATTCCCGGCAATTTTAAGTATAAGCGTATCCTACCCGGAAACTACTTAAAGGCTACCTTCCAGCTATCTGATAGTATTCCACTGCGTTCCCTTTTGCGTCATTTAATGCAGTTGGGAACGCAGTGGAGCAGGCGCAGGTACGAAGAAGGTACCCTCCAGGTATAGAGAAAGGTAAACCAGCTAAATCAAACGGTATGGCAAAAGTCACAGATGGATTTGTAAACGGCAGCGTGGAAAACGTGGAGTAGTATAAAACGTCGTAACTACTTTAAAAGGACGCAATAGATTTTTGCTTATTCAAAAAAAAAGCAGCATTTTCATGCTGCTTCATTAATTATATTTTTTAAAATTTATTCTGCTACAATCTTTCCTTTCATTGTACCGAAATGGCCGGGAAATGTGCAAATAAAATCGTAAACGCCCGGATCAGTAAGTGTAAAAGTGATTTCGTCGCTTTCGCCAGGTCCTAACAACTTAGTATGAGCGATTACGTCTGTTGACATGGAGGCGGGGATATGCCCGGTAGCTGCTGCAGGAATTGCTGCTTCTCCAAAAGCCTGAACGTCAGTTCCCTGTTGCAATATTACTACATTATGAGACATAGCAGCTGCTGGTTGTTTGCCAATATTTTTGAAGTCTAAAGTAATTTTTTGTCCGGCTTTTACTTTAAAAAGTGTGCGGTCATATTTCATGTCGTCCATTCCGTCCAATTTAATATGATCAGTAACAGTTACTGTATCAATGCCTGGAATGTCAGAGCCTGGAGCTTCAGTAGCTGGTGCTGCAGTCGATGTAGTGTCTTCTGTAGTTGCCGCGCTGTTGTCGTTTGAACCATTACCACCGCAGGAAGCTAAAAATAATACCGCTGCTGCTGCAGGAATAAAAAATAATTTTTTCATGTCTGTGATTTTATTTAAATTTAAGAAAGTGCAAAATTAGTGCATTATCTCTCTATTAGAAAGTTGTAGCGCAAGATTTTCTTTTTGAAACCGGTTAACCGGTGAAAATTTTCCCGATATAGGAAGACGATTGATTGTAGAAGTATAGTAAACTTGCTTACTGCCAGGTAAAAAGAATGGTTAAGATTTAATAAACTTATATCCCAATTTGAAAAAAATGTTTACTTTTGCAATCCTTTAAATTTCGGTACGTGTCAAATGTAGTATAAAATACCCGGTTTAAAGCGCTCTCATTTTAAAATATTTTAATCAAAATATGCCTTCAACTAAAGTAGCTCCAGCACAAAGAATCAGTTTTGGAAAAATTGAACATTTGGCGGAAACTCCCGATCTATTAGGAATACAAATTCAATCCTTTAAAGATTTTTTCCAGTTAGAAACCACCCCGGATAAACGTAATATTGAAGGGTTGTTTCGTGTGTTTAAGGAAAGTTTTCCGATAAACGATACACGAAATATTTTCATGCTGGAATTCCTCGATTATTTTGTAGATCCGCCCCGTTATACCATTGAGGAATGTATTGAAAGAGGATTGACTTATGCCGTTCCTCTGAAAGCAAAATTACGCCTCAGTTGTAATGATGAAGAACACGTGGATTTCCAGACAATTGTTCAGGACGTTTTCCTTGGAAATATTCCTTACATGACCCCGCGTGGGACTTTTGTAATTAACGGCGCTGAGCGTGTGGTTGTTTCTCAATTACATCGTTCACCAGGTGTTTTCTTCGGACAAAGCACACATCCAAACGGAACAAAAATTTATTCTGCCCGTGTGATTCCTTTTAAAGGAGCGTGGATGGAATTTGCAACAGACATTAATAATGTAATGTATGCATATATTGACCGTAAGAAAAAATTCCCGGTAACTACTTTGCTTCGCTCTATTGGTTACGAAACTGATAAAGATATTCTTGAACTTTTCGGAATGGCCGTAGAAGTAAAAGCTGATAAAAAGACCTTGAATGCAAATCTCGGAAAACGTTTGGCAGCAAGGGTTTTACGTACGTGGGTTGAGGATTTTGTGGATGAAGATACCGGTGAAGTTGTGAGCCTTGAAAGAAATGAGATTGTTCTTGAAAGAGATACGATCCTGGATGAAGATAATATCGCGATGATCCTTGAGTTGGATGTAAAAAGCGTATTTATCCAGCGCGAAGAAGTGAGTGGTGATTATGCAATCATTTACAATACCTTAAATAAAGATACTTCCAATAGTGAGATAGAAGCAGTTCAGCATATTTACCGCCAGTTGCGCGGCGCTGATGCTCCTGACGATGAAACAGCAAGAGGAATTATTGATAAATTATTTTTTAGTGATAAACGTTATGACCTCGGTGAGGTTGGACGTTATAAAATCAACCGCAAACTTGGCTTGGATTATCCGATCACCAAAAAAGTTTTAACTAAAGAAGATATTATTGCCATCATTAAATATTTGGTGTTGTTGACCAATGCCAAGAGTGAAATTGATGACATTGACCATTTGAGCAATCGTCGTGTACGTACGGTTGGTGAGCAATTATATGCTCAGTTTGGCGTGGGTCTTGCCCGTATGGCGCGTACCATCCGTGAAAGAATGAACGTAAGAGATAATGAAGTGTTTACGCCAGTTGATTTGATCAATGCAAGGACGTTATCTTCTGTAATTAATTCATTCTTTGGAACATCGCAGTTATCACAGTTTTTGGATCAAACAAATCCATTGAGTGAAATCACTCACAAACGCAGGATCTCGGCGCTCGGGCCCGGAGGTTTGAGCAGGGAGCGTGCAGGATTTGAAGTACGTGACGTTCACTATTCTCATTATGGCCGTCTTTGTACGATTGAAACTCCTGAAGGACCGAACATTGGTTTGATTTCTACACTTTGTGTTCATGCAAAGATTAATGAAATGGGTTTCATCGAAACTCCATATCGTAAAGTGCATGACGGACATGTAGATATGAAAAAAATATTTTTCCTGAGTGCAGAAGAAGAAGATACTGCTAAAATTGCGCAGGCAAATGCGCCGCTTGATGAAAATTCTAATTTTATTTATGATAAAGTGAAATCCCGCGAAACCGGGGATTTCCCGATTCTTGAAAAGAACGAAGTAGAATATATGGATGTGGCTCCGAACCAGATCGTGGGTTTAAGCGCTTCGTTGATTCCGTTCCTTGAACATGATGATGCCAACCGTGCATTGATGGGTTCAAACATGCAACGCCAGGCGGTTCCATTGATTTTACCCCAGGCACCAATCGTGGGAACAGGTTTGGAAGGAAAAGCGGCAAGAGACGCAAGGATTCAGATTCATGCAGATGGAGACGGTGTGGTTGAATATGTAGATGCAAACGAAATTCATGTGCGTTATAATAGAAATCATGCGCAGAAGATAGTAAGTTTTGAAAACGATCTGATCATTTATAAGCTGACAAAGTTTATTAAAACAAACCAAAGTACTTGTATCAATCTTCGTCCGGCAGTGAAGAAAGGCCAGGTAGTAAAAGCTGGTGATTTCTTAACAGAAGGATATGCTACAAAAGATGGCGAATTAGCTTTGGGACGTAACCTGAAAGTGGCTTTCATGCCGTGGAAAGGTTATAATTTTGAAGATGCAATCGTGATCAGTGAAAAAGTGGTTAAAGAAGATTTATTTACTTCCATCCATATTGATGAGTTTGAACTGGAAGTGCGTGATACGAAATTAGGTGAAGAAGAATTAACTCCTGATATTCCAAATATCAGTGAAGAAGCGACTAAAGATCTCGATTCTAATGGTGTAATCAGAGTAGGAGCCCATGTAAAAGAAGGCGATATCATCATTGGAAAAATTACTCCAAAAGGAGAAAGTGATCCAACACCTGAAGAAAAATTATTACGCGCCATTTTTGGTGATAAAGCCGGTGACGCAAAAGATGCTTCATTGAAAGCGCCAAGTGGAACAGAAGGTGTAGTAATCAACAAGAAATTATTCCAACGTGCCAAGAAAGATAAGAATGGTAAAGTAAAAGAAAAAACCACTTTAGAGAAGATAGATAAAACTCACGAAAAGAATGAAGTTGATTTGCTTGAATTGTTGATTAGTAAGTTGTTGGTTTTATTGAAAGATAAAACTTCAGTAGGGGTAAGCAATAATTTTGGTGAGATGCTGATTGGGAAAGGCGCTAAGTTCACTGCAAAAAATTTGGGTAACATTGATTACCAGAATGTAAATCCTTTGGGATGGACAGGCGAAGCAAAAACAGATGATCACATCAATATTTTGTTGCACAATTACAATATTAAATACAACGAGGAATTAGGAAGGTATAAGAGAGAGAAATTCAATATTTCAATTGGGGATGAATTACCGGCGGGTGTTTTGAAACTGGCTAAAGTTTATCTTGGTGTAAAACGTAAGTTGAAAGTGGGAGATAAGATGGCAGGTCGTCATGGTAATAAAGGAATTGTTGCCAAGATCGTCCGCCAGGAAGATATGCCTTTCCTTGAAGATGGAACTCCGGTGGATATTGTTTTGAATCCGTTGGGCGTACCAAGCCGTATGAACCTCGGCCAGATCTATGAAACCGTTCTTGGATGGGCTGGTGAGAAATTGGGCAAAACTTATGGCACACCGATTTTTGATGGTGCTTCGGTAGAAGAAATCGCACAGGAAATTGGAAAAGCTGATTTGCCAAAATTTGGTCATACCTACTTATATGATGGTGAAACAGGAGAGCGCTTTGATCAGAAAGCGACTGTGGGTGTGATTTATATGATCAAATTGCATCACATGGTTGATGATAAAATGCATGCACGCTCAATAGGGCCATACAGTTTGATTACGCAGCAACCTCTTGGTGGTAAAGCTCAGTTTGGTGGACAAAGATTTGGTGAAATGGAAGTGTGGGCATTGGAAGCTTATGGCGCATCGAATATTTTGCAGGAGTTGCTGACATTGAAATCTGATGATATCATTGGAAGAGCAAAAACTTACGAAGCGATTGTAAAAGGTGAAAATATTCCAAGGCCAGGTGTTCCAGAATCGTTCAATGTATTAGTTCATGAATTGAGAGGCCTGGGATTAGATCTGCAATTTGAATAAAAATTATTGGAGGTTGCATTTTTGTGGCTTCCAATTAGAATAAGAATCTCTGTTATTTGTTTATTTACTGAATAAAAGAGGTTTGATGAATGCCTGGAAAATAGAAATAATCCGGCATAAAATAATAACAAAAACCGACAAACGAAAAATATGCAAAAAAAAGAAAACCGTCCGCGTCCTACGTTTTCTCAAATAACCATCGGTCTAACTTCACCCGATTCTATTCTTGAAAGGAGTTATGGGGAAGTTTTGAAGCCTGAAACAATCAACTATCGTACTTATAAACCAGAAAGAGATGGTTTGTTTTGCGAAAGGATTTTTGGACCGGTAAAAGATTATGAGTGCGCATGCGGAAAATATAAACGTATCCGTTACAAAGGAATCGTTTGTGATCGTTGTGGTGTGGAAGTAACTGAAAAGAAAGTACGTCGTGAGAGAATGGGACACATCAAACTGGTAGTTCCCGTTGTTCATATCTGGTACTTTAAATCGCTCCCAAATAAAATCGGTTATTTGCTTGGAATGAGTTCCAAGAAACTGGAAACGATTGTTTATTATGAAAGATATGTAGTAATACAAGCTGGTATCAGGGCTGATAAAGGACAGAATTACAGCGATCTTTTAACTGAGGAAGAATATCTCGATATTTTGGATACGCTTCCAAAAGACAACCAGTTGTTGCCCGATGAGGATCCCGATAAATTCATCGCAAAGATGGGAGCCGAAGCAGTTCACGATATGTTACAGAGAATTGACCTGGATCAGCTTTCTTTTGATCTTCGCAACTCTGCTGCTAACGAAACATCTCAGCAGCGTAAAGCTGATGCTTTAAAACGCCTTAGTGTAGTTGAAGGTTTCCGTGATGCAAATACAAGAATCAACAACCGTCCGGAATGGATGGTGATGCAATATATTCCGGTAATTCCACCGGAACTTCGTCCCTTGGTTCCATTGGATGGTGGCCGTTTTGCCTCTTCTGATTTAAATGATCTTTATCGCAGGGTTATTATCCGTAATAATCGTTTGAAAAGATTGTTGGAGATTAAAGCGCCTGAAGTAATTCTTAGAAATGAGAAACGTATGCTCCAGGAAGCGATAGATTCTTTGTTTGATAATTCGCGCAAATCCAATGCTGTAAAAGCAGAGGGCGGACGTGCATTAAAATCATTGAGTGATGTATTGAAAGGTAAGCAAGGTCGTTTTCGTCAAAACCTTTTGGGTAAACGTGTTGACTATTCAGGACGTTCTGTAATTGTGGTTGGTCCCGAATTGAAAATGCATGAATGTGGTTTGCCAAAGGATATGGCCGCTGAATTATTCAAGCCATTTATCATTCGCAAACTGATTGAAAGAGGCATTGTAAAAACAGTAAAGAGTGCCAGAAAATTGGTAGATAAAAAAGAAGCGATTATCTGGGATATTCTTGAAAATATTTTGAAAGGACATCCGATCATGCTGAATCGTGCCCCAACATTGCACAGATTATCTATCCAGGCATTTCAGCCTAAATTGATCGAAGGGAAAGCCATCCAGCTTCATCCTTTGGTAACAACAGCCTTCAACGCGGATTTCGATGGTGACCAGATGGCGGTGCACGTTCCATTGAGCAGTGCTGCAATTCTGGAAGCGCAGATGTTGATGCTTTCTTCTCACAATATTTTGAACCCTCAGAATGGTACGCCTATCACACTTCCTTCACAGGACATGGTATTAGGATTGTATTACATTACCAAAGGAAAGAAATCCACTCCTGAAGAAAAAATAAAAGGGGAAGGAAAAACTTTTTATTCTCCGGAAGAAGTAATCATTGCCTATAATGAGCACATGGTTGATCTTCATGCGGCAATAAAAGTAAAGGTGAATGTTAGAAATAGTGATGGTTCACTTACCAATAAATTATTAGACACAACAGTGGGACGGGTAATATTCAATCAGCATGTTCCGAAAACTGTTGGATTCATCAATGCCTTGCTTACAAAGAAATCATTGCGTGAAATTATTGGCGACATTATCAAATGGACAAACATTCCAACAACCGCTAAGTTTCTTGATGATATAAAACAGCTTGGTTTCCGGATGGCGTTTAAAGGAGGATTGTCCTTTAATATTAACGATCTGATCATTCCTGATACGAAGGAATCAATGATTGAAAATGCAACTGGAGAAGTGGATGAGGTTTGGGACAATTACAATGCAGGTTTAATTACAAATAATGAAAGATACAACGGTATCATTGACATCTGGAGTCGTGTGGATACACGCCTTACAGAAACTTTGATCCGGGAATTGGCGGCAGATAAACAAGGGTTTAATTCAGTTTATATGATGCTTGATTCAGGCGCGCGTGGGTCAAAACAACAGATCAAACAGCTTGCAGGAATCAGAGGATTGATGGCTAAGCCTCGTAAATCTGGTAGTACCGGAAGTGAAATTATTGAAAATCCAATTCTTTCTAACTTTAAAGATGGATTGAATGTATTGGAATATTTTATCTCCACACATGGTGCGCGTAAAGGACTTGCCGACACAGCGTTAAAAACTGCGGATGCCGGTTATCTTACCAGAAGATTGGTTGACGTTGCGCAGGATGTGGTGATTAACGAAGAGGATTGTGGTACTTTAAGAGGCATTACGGTTTCTGCTTTGAAAGACAATGAAGATATCATTGAACCTTTATACGATAGAATTTTAGGAAGAACTTCATTACACGATGTGTACAATCCGACAACAGATGAATTATTGGTGGAAGCAGGCACGATCATTACTGAAGATATCGCTCATTCAATTAATGATGCAGGAGTTGAAAGTATGGAAATTCGTTCTGTGCTTACATGCGAGAGCCATCGTGGAGTATGCGTAAGATGTTATGGTAAAAATCTGGCTTCCGGATATACAGCTCAGAAGGGTGACGCAGTGGGTATCATTGCTGCTCAATCCATCGGAGAGCCCGGGACACAGCTTACACTTCGTACATTCCACGTGGGTGGTGTGGCAGGTTCTGCTTCTGTAGAATCTACGTTGACTGCAAGATTTGACGGAACGATCCAGTTTGATGGATTACGTACTGTTGATGCTTTAAATAATACCGGTGAGAAAACAAAGGTGGTTATCGGACGTACCGGTGAGGTAAGAATCATGGATGTAAAAAATGACCGGTTGCTAATTAGTAATAACGTTCCTTATGGTTCGACGCTTAATGTAAAAGATGGCCAGAAGGTAACAAAAGGCGAAGTTATTTGCACATGGGATCCGTTCAATAATGTAATTGTTTCTGAAATAAACGGAGTACTTAAATTTGAAAATATTATTGAAGGCGTTACCTATCGCGAAGAAGCGGATGAACAAACCGGGCATAGAGAAAAAGTGATTATTGAAACAAAAGATAAAGCCCGGATTCCTTCCATGATCATTGATGGTAAAAAGGAATCAAAAGGATATAATCTTCCTGCCGGTTCTCATATCACGATGGAAGAAGGCGATGAAGTGAAAGCAGGCCAGGTGGTAGTGAAAATCCCTCGTGTGTTAGGAAAATTAAGAGATATTACGGGTGGTTTGCCAAGAGTAACAGAGTTGTTTGAAGCAAGAAACCCGGGAAATCCTGCAGTTGTTTCTGAGATTGATGGAGTTGTTTCCTTTGGTAATATCAAGCGCGGTAATCGTGAAATAATCGTAGAAGCAAGAGATGGTGTTGTGAAGAAATATTTAGTTCCCCTTACCAGGCAGATCCTTGCGCAGGACGGCGATTTTGTGAAAGCTGGTGTTGCATTATCTGATGGACAAATTGCTCCTGCAGATATACTTTCAATCAAAGGACCATTTGCCGTTCAGGAATATGTGGTAAATGAAATCCAGGAAGTTTATCGTCTGCAAGGTGTAAAAATTAATGATAAACACATTGAAACAATCGTTCGCCAGATGATGAGGAAAGTAACGATTGAGGATGCTGGGGATACTAAATTCCTGGAAGGCGATACGGAAGACAGGTTTGATTTTAATACGGAGAACGATTGGATCTTCGATAAAAAAGTAGTGACAGAATCAGGAGACAGCACTAAAATGCGTCCGGGTAAAATTGTTACTTTGAGAGAAGTAAGAGAAGAAAATTCAATCCTCCGGCGTGCTGATAAAAAGGTAGTCGAGTTCCGTGATGCACATCCTGCAACTTCTTCACCATTGTTGCTGGGAATTACAAAAGCATCTTTGGGAACACAAAGCTGGATTTCAGCCGCTTCATTCCAGGAAACTACCAAAGTATTGTCATCTGCCGCTATCCAGGGAAAAACAGATACTATGCTTGGCTTGAAAGAAAATGTAATCACGGGCCATCCGATACCTGCCGGTACAGGATTACGTGAATTTGAAAACATGATCGTTGGAAGCAAAGAAGAATATGAATTGCTGATGACTACCAAAGAAGCAATGGCATTTGATGAAGAAGAATAATAAATGTGCTGATATGCTGATGTGCTAACGAATAAAAAAAGGAGTAAGAGAGATCTTGCTCCTTTTTATTTCCGGTATATATCAAAAGTGTGTAAGGAAAATTAGAAATTTCTTTTCTTTGTTTGTTTACTATAAAAGATGAGGTTCTGAAAGAAGCGGAGCTATTCCGGCAATTCGACCGTTTTAGATGTTACTGTATTCGCGCTAAAATAACCAAGGGCGCCGCCGCTGATATTACTCGTAGGATTAGCCGGGGCAGGACTGGAAAACCCACCACCGCCACCAGAAATTTGCAGAAGTTCGGCCAGATAAGTATAAACCGGTTTATCTACACAATTCATTTGAACCGTTAACGTCATTCCACGTCTTATATCGGAACTATCATCATATAAAACCGTGCTGATATAACGGCTGTCGGACAAGCGATCACTAAAAACGGAATTCCCCCTGCCATTATTAAATCTTTCGCCATTTGCATATTCTATAAACTGGTAATAATTTTCTGTGTCCGGCGGGTCCTGGAAATTAACAACGGGATAAACAGATTTATTTCTTCCAACCAAAAAAGTTAAAGAATCAATCCGAACGGGTTCAGGCATTACAGATGACGCTGTAAATATTTTTCCTTCAACAGAAACAAACAGCGAGTAACTTCTTCCAGGCAGGCCTTCAATTTTGTCCGTCAGATACGTTCCTGGTTCAATTTCGGACAAAGTATCCGTAACGCCGTTTCCTGTGATCGTTACAAATGCACCGGAGACCGGTGGGAAAATATTGTCGCTAGAGAAATTTACTGATTTTGAAATGTTTACTTTATAAGGCCCGCGCCTGTTATTGATTTCGCCTGTAATTACTATTTGTGAATCCGCATTTTTCAGATCTACATTGATTACTTTTTTGCATCCATAAAAAGATGAAACCAATGTGAACGCTCCAATCAAAAGATATTTTATTCGGATTGGCATTTTAAAATTTAAAATTATAAGTGACAGACGGAATCCATCTAAATAAAGAATATTGCAGTGCCTGCGTTTTCTGCGGATTGCCAGGATCGTTTTGAAACTGAATAAAATAAGGATTTTCCCTTCCGTAAATATTATAAACCGAAAATGTCCAGCTCCCTTCAAACTTCGCAGTCTTTTTGCTTTGCAAAGTAGCGCTCAAATCCAAACGGTTATAAGCCGGCATCCGGTAACTGTTTCTTTGGGTATAATAAAAAATAGTTCTGCCATTTACATCATATTTCCCTGAAGGCCATGAAACCGCATTTCCTGTATTGAAAACAAAATCTGTAGACAAAGTCCATTTTTTACTCGCTTTATAAATTGCTACCAGTGCAACATTGTGTGTTTGGTCCTGGGTAGCCGGATACCATAAATTATTGTTTACGCCATTAATTTGGCGCTCAGTTCGCGAAAGGGTGTAACTGATCCAGCCTGTCAATTTTCCCTGTTTTTTCTTTGCATAAAGTTCCAAACCATAAGCTCTGCCTTTGCCATAGACCAATTGCGATTCAACTTTTTCGTTGGCCACCAGTTCTGCTCCGTTTTTATAATCAATCTGGTTCTGCAAAAATTTGCAATAAACTTCTGTAGAAAATTCATAATTGTTGTTGCTGAGGTTGCGGTAATATCCGGCAGAAACCTGGTCAGCAATTTCAGGCTTTACATTGTTGCTGCTCGGTATCCAAAGATCTGTCGGATTGCTGCCGGTACTGTTTGAAAGCAAATGAAGATTTTGAACATTTCGGGAATAAGACGCTTTTATAGAACTGACATTATTTAATTGAACCGTTGCAACAAACCGCGGCTCAGGATTCAAATACGATTTCACAATTTTGCTGGAAGAATAAGTCGCAGTGTCATTAATTTTGCCGCCATCATCATAACTATAAAAATTGCCTGGCCCTAAAACATTAAAGGAAGAAAGCCGCAGGCCTGAATTTATTTTTAATTGATCGTTGATTTTCCATTCATCAGAAATATAAACTGCTCCATCAAAGGCATATTTATCCTGGAGTTTTAGTGAATTATAAGACGAGGTTGCAGATGTTTGATATTCGCCGGGCGTAAAAATATGTTTGGTTAAATTAAAACCAAAATTCATTTTGTTTTTGCTTCCCGCAAAATATTGAAGATCTTCTTTCAGCGTGTAATCTTTTATTTTAGAAACAACGGTCAATTCATTGGTCGTTTGCTTAATGCTGATGTTATAATTATAATTGCTATAAATGAGTGAAGTGTTTGAAAATAATTTGTTGTTGAAAATATGATTCCATCTGAATGTTGCAGTAGAATTACCCCATTGAATGCCAAACTGGTCGCTGAAACCGAGAACATCTTTTCCAAAATAGCCAGATAAAAAGATTTTATTTTTTTGATTAAACTGATAGTTTGCTTTTGCATTCAAATCGTAAAAATAAAGCACGCTTTTATTTACATCGGTGTCGTTTGAAAGTTTCAAAAATAAGTCTGCATAAGTTCGCCGGCCACTGATCATGAAAGAACCTTTGTTTTTTACGATCGGTCCTTCCACATTTAATCTGGAAGAAATTAAGCCAATGCCGCCGCTCACTTTGTAATCTTTGTAGTTGCCGTCGTTCATTTTAATATCGAGTAAAGAAGATAATCTGCCGCCATATTGGGACGGCATATCGCCTTTGTAAATCGTTACATCTTTGATGGCATCCGAATTAAATGTAGAAAAAAATCCAAGCAGGTGTGAAGCGTTGTAAACAACGGCTTCATCCAATAGAATCAGATTCTGATCAGCGCCGCCGCCGCGAACAAAAAAGCCTGCAGAACCATCGCCACCGGATTTTATTCCGGGCAATAACTGGATGGTTTTTAAAACATCTTTTTCACCAAATAAAACCGGAATATCTTTTATCTCATCCATCGAAACTTTTTGAACTCCGGGCAAAGTTTGCATAATATTATCGCTTCCCCTTCCGGTAACGATCACTTCTTCCAACTCTTTTCCCTGCGGCGTTAGTAAAATAGTTTGCATCAGATCTTTTACTAAAGAAATTTTTAAAGTATCGCTTTTATATCCTGAAAAACTAACAATCAATATGTAATTATTTGCCGGCGCAGTTATAGAATAAAAACCGTAGCTATTGCTCAAAACAGCAGAGCCGCCGTTTCCAGGCAAAATAATGGTTGCTCCAATTAATGTTTCGCCGGTTTTCTCATCTTTGATTATACCGCTTATTGTATGCTTTTGAGCAAAGGAAAATAATGATGATAAAAGAGTGATAGCCAAAAGAAATCCTTTCTTCACACAAAATAGGGTTTGATATAAAAAAGCAAAACTACTCCGATCTTTTTAGAATTATCAAAGATTAAAAAAGGCACTCATGCAAAATAACAATCGTTGAAATTTGCTGGCTTACTACAAAAAATGAAGCGTTGGTTCATTTATACGTTTTGCTCTGATAGAACGGCTGTTTCCCGGAAAATATTAACCCTTTTTTCCCAATAAGACGCCTCTTTTGACAAGCGCATCATTTTAAAAACATCATCATGAAGTGCGTCATAAAAAGGTATATTGAGATCTGGGGCTTTCTTTTGTTTAAAAGTAAAATTCAAAGAAATGTGGTTGATATGTCCATTTGAAGAATTCTGTTGTTTGATTAAACGGCACATAGAAATATCTTCAAGTTTTATCACATGAAACGACGCAGGTGTTGAGCGGTTATCAAAAAAAACCAGTTTCAGGTTCAATCTGTCGATGCCAATCATACTTTGATGGAGCTCTTGTTTTTTATCTACTGAAAGATGGTTCTTTATGACAAAATTTTCGAATTCTTGCAGTAATTTTTTATGTTCCGTTTTCTTTTTCTTTTGATTAAACCAAGAGATTACCATTCCAAAAAGAATAAGAAAAACAAGAATAGAAACAGCGATATATACGGTTGGATTCATGACGGTAATTTTTTATTAAAAATTTATTTTTCGGGAAGATTGAGATTACTCACTTCCATTATCTTGAAATCTTTTTTGCCTGAAGGAACTTCCCAGCTTACTTTCTGGCCTTTTCCAAATCCGATCAATGCGGTACCGATTGGCGCAAGAACAGAAACTTTTTTTTGTTTGATATCTGCTTTTTGCGGCAAAACAATGGTGATCGTCATTTCACGGTTCGTTTGAAGATCTTTAATAACAACGGTGGAATCGAGGCGCACTACATCAGGTGGAAAATCTTCCGGATCTACGATTTGCGCTTTTTTTAATTCCTGTGATAGTTTGCTGAAATTTTCTTTTTCATTTACCTGCATGCCCTGCAGATTTTTTACATGCGCATTTAAAATTTCAAAATCGTGTTTTAAAAGTATAACGGGCGTTGTTGGGGCAAGTGTTGCTGTTGACATGATTAATTTGTTTTAAAGGTTTAGAAAATTTTTATTTGGGGGTTATTTAACTTGGTTTTTGTAATTTTAAAAACCTGTTTAAAAGATAAAATCCTTCGTTACGGTGAAATTGTTGAATCAATAAAAAATGGTGAATAAACCCCGTAACTTTTAAAGATTGTACGGGGCAAAAGGTTCTAAGACTTTATTCTTTGAAAGAAGAAGAATCTCTGAACTGCACGCCTGGTTAGTATTCATACAAATACTTGCAGACACAGAAATAGTGCTGCTAAAAGAAAATCTTTTTATGTATTTGTTGATTTGCATCTTTGAATAAAAATACAAAATTAAATGGAGCTGGCAAAATTTAAATCCCCAATTTTAAAATGATTTAATATAATCAAAGAGTGAGCAAATAATTTTTAGCTTTTTAATAGTAAACAAACATTTATTGGACATTTATGTTTTTTTTGTTTAAAAACTGCTCTCATGTTCTTTGCCAGGTTTTATTGAATAATTTTACCGCAAAATTTCAAATCTAAATTTCAAATCACTTGCTATCTTTCAAAACCAGGCTCCGGGTATTTAAAATCACTTCATTATTTTTTTTCGTCTTGTTTTTATTTACTGGTAAAACGTTTGCCCAGCAAGACTCATGCCATTTGCAAATCAGTCTTTTAACGGTGACACCGGGAGAAGAGTTATATTCTACTTTTGGCCACAGCGCTTTGCGTGTAACCGATACCGTGAGTCACCAGGATTTTGTTTACAATTATGGCACATTCAATTTTGACGATCCTGATTTTTATACAAAATTCGTTCGGGGAAAATTAATGTTCTATTTATCCATAGACAATTTTCAATCTTTTGTGGAAGAAAATCGGCAGGAAAACCGGGGGATTACAGAACAGATTTTAAATCTTTCCTGCGATCAAAAAAGAAATATGATTTCTTTGTTGGAGCAAAATATGATGGCTCAAAACCGGTTTTATAAATATGACTTTCTTTTTGACAATTGCACAACACGCCTTCGCGACCTTGTAGAAAAAGGCACCGATTCGACGGTTCATTTTGGACAAGCGTTGCATACAAAAGTTACGTTTCGCAATCTCATTTATGAATATTTAAATTATGGCGACAAACAATGGAGTAAATTAGGAATTGATATTTTACTTGGCGCCAAAACAGATGCAACCGCAACCCCTTACCAGGTAATGTTTCTACCTGATTACCTGATGAAAACCTTGGACAGCTCGACCATCAATTCGCAACCGATCGTAAGTGACAAACATTCTTTATTTAAAATTGATCATTCGCTGATTGAAAAAAATAATTTGACACACCCGTTTTTTTTGTTCCTCTGTTTTTTTGTAATTATTGCTTTTTTAAGCTTTTCTAAAAATTCATTTATACAAAAATTTATTGCTTCACTGGATGGATTTTTATTTTTTATCACCGGCCTTCTTGGAATTCTGATACTTTTTATGTGGTTCGGTACTGACCATATTCAGTGCCGTAATAATTATAATTTATTATGGGCTTGGCCAACCAATCTTATTGCGGCGTTTTATATTCATTCTAAAAAGAATTGGGCCAGAATTTATTTTATGATTTACTCAATTTTTAATCTTATTTTGATATTGGCCTGGAGCTTGATTCCTCAACATCTTAATGTGGCACTGATACCAATTCTTGCTATTTTAATTTTCAGAAGCTGGATTTATTTCTTCAGAAAAAATAAAGGTTATGTCTCAAATTCTATTTCGAAATAAAAAAATATTTTATCGCGTTGAAGGAAAAGGAAAGCCTGTTGTATTGCTTCATGGCTTTGCGGAAGATGGGAATATTTGGAATAAGCAAATCGAGGCGTTGAAAGAAAAATATCTTTTAATAATTCCTGATCTTCCCGGCAGCGGCGGATCAGAAATGTTGGATGGAAAAAGCACTTTAGAAGATTATGCAGAACTGATAAAAGCGATTGCAGATGAAGAGGTTTTTAAAGAAAAAAAAGAAAATCGATTTTGTCTTATTGGCCACAGCATGGGCGGTTATATCACACTTGCTTTTGCAGAAAAATATCCGGAACTTTTAAATTCTTTTGGACTTTTTCATTCTTCGGCTTTCGCGGATACTGAAGAGAAGATTGCTGTTCGGAAAAAGGGAATTGCGTTCATTACAAAAAATGGAACGGAAGCATTTTTAAAAACTTCAATTCCTAATCTGTTTTCAGAAGAGACCCAAAAAGAGAAGCCGGAATTTATTACGCAGTTATTTGATATGGCAAGAAGTATTTCTCCTGAAGCGTTGATACAATGTTATGAAGCAATGATTCTGAGGCCGGACCGGACTAATGTTTTACGCACTTTTGAAAAACCGGTCCTCTTTATTATTGGCAAATACGACGCAGCCGTTCCACTCCAAACTTCTTTACAACAATGCCATCTTCCTGCAATTTCTTCGGTAAATATTTTACAGCATTCAGCGCACATGGGAATGTGGGAAGAAAAAGAATTAGCGAATGATTATCTGAAAGAATTCTTGGTTTTCTGTGAAAATCGCCATCGAAAATAATTTACACAAGCATCGTAACTGGATTTTCCAAAAATTTCTTCAACGTTTGCAGGAAAGCCGCGCCTACTGCACCATCAATGCTTCTGTGATCGCAACTCATGGTAACTTTCATTACGTTGGTTACCGCAAAACCATCGTCTTTCTTCACTACTTTCTCTTTTATCGCACCTACAGCAAGAATCGCACTATCCGGTGGATTAATAATTGCAGTAAATTCATCAATATCCATCATTCCCAGGTTGGAAATGGTAAATGTATTTCCGGTAAATTCTTCCGGCTGAATTTTTTTATTTCTGACTTTTTCATACAACTGGCTTGCATCTGCAGCGATTTGTGACAGCGATTTTTGATCAGCAAAACGAATTACCGGAACAATTAAACCATCCGGAACTGCAACTGCAGAACCGATATGAATATGTTTATTTTGACGGATAAAGTCGCCCATCCAACTGCTGTTTACTGCAGGATGCTGGCGAAGCGCCATTGCGCAGGCTTTGATCACCAGATCATTAAACGAAACTTTTACCGGGCTTACTTCATTAATTGCTTTTCGTGATTGAATAGAATTGTCCATGTTAATTTCCATGGTCAGATAAAAATGCGGTGCCTGGAATTTGCTTTCACCCAAACGGCGTGCAATGGTTTTGCGCATCTGGGAGTTAGCAATATCTTCATGGCCTTCCTGTCCGACAGGCGCAAAAGGCAGAACTGGTTTTGTTTCAACAGCTTTTTCGCCTTTTTGTTTGGGTGCAGCTGAAGGGACATAAGAATCCACATCTTTCTTAACAATTCTTCCGCCATCACCACTTCCCGCAACCTGCGAAATGTCAATCCCTTTTTCGGCCGCCAATCTTTTTGCCAGAGGTGAAGCTTTTATTCTACCACCTTCTTCTGGAGATGAAGGTTGAGCAATTTCATTATTGTGCGCTGTGGCTTGAGGAGCAGATTTTTGCTCTTCCTTTTTTTCTTCAGATTTATTTTCAGTTTTTGCCGGATTCTTTGCAGCATTTTTTTCGGCTTCTACAAAGGCACTTACATCGGTTCCGGGCTTGCCGATAATGGCAATAATTTCATTTATTTTGGCTGCTTTTCCTGCTTCAACGCCAATATATAAAAGGGTTCCTTCTTCATAACCAACCACATCCATAGTGGCTTTATCGGTTTCCACTTCCGCCAAAGAATCATCGGCCTTTACTTTGTCACCTACTTTTTTATTCCATTGAATTATTTTCCCTTCCGTCATGGTATCGCTCATCAATGGCATTCTGATTACTTTTGCATCAGGAGGCAATTCAGCATTGGTGGCGTTTGAAACCTTATTATCATTTTGTTTTTCCTGTCCTTCTGCTATGGCCTTTTCTTCATTTTCATTTTTATTTGGCACTTTCTCTGCATTCTTTTCTTCTTTGGCTTCCTTTTTACTTTCTTTAGAACCGTTCTTTTTTTCTTCTTCAAGGATCGGTTTATAATCTTCGCCTGCTTTTCCAACTATGGCAAGGATTCCTTCTACAGGAACAGATTTTCCTTTTTCAACACCGATATACAACAAAGTTCCTTCGTTATAACTTTCTAATTCCATCGTGGCCTTATCGGTTTCCACATCGGCCAACAGGTCGCCGGGCTTTATTTTATCACCTACTTTCTTGTGCCAGTCCACTATGACGCCTTCCGTCATAGTATCGCTCATCCTGGGCATTCTTATCGCTTCCGCCATAATATTGTTGCTGTTTATATATTAAAATTGAAGCGGTGAAATTAATGCAAAATCAGGAAATGATTTACAAGGTATTTTTTTGCAAAGAAATTTACGCATCTTATGAAGCGAATTGAACTCATTTGTGGCTTTATATTTTAAGCGAAAAAATGTACTAAAGGTTAATGATAAAATTTTACGTGCAAATTTTTTATAGATAATCAATGAGTTATGAAGGTGTCTGAAAAAAAAATCAATAAATCTCACATTGTTATATTATTTCAGCCTACTTTTGCCGTCCTTAAAAAAATGCCGGGATAGCGGCAGATCATTGAACCGGTTTCTTTAGATAAAAAACAATAAAATAAAGGAATCAATAAAAAACAAAAATGAGCAAATTACATTTCACCACCAAACATGCAAACGAGGCTACCGTGCAACGCAACTGGTACATTGTTGACGGTACTAATCAAACCGTAGGCCGCATGTGCGCAAAAATTGCGTCTGTTCTTCGTGGAAAGAACAAAGCCTACTTCACGCCACACGTAGATTGCGGCGATTATGTGATCGTTACTAATTGCGATAAAATCAGGTTTACCGGCAAAAAATTAGATGATAAAGTTTATATCAACTTTAGTGGTTATCCTGGAGGGAAAAAAGAAGAAACCGCCGGCGATCTTTTAAAACGTCGTCCTGATGTAATTATCGAAAGAGCCATAAAGGGGATGTTGCCTAAAAATAAATTAGGCCGCAAGATGTATAAAAAATTGTTCGTGTATGCCGGCTCGGAGCACCCGCACACCGCACAAAATCCGCAAACTTTAAAATTTTAAAAAACGATTGAAAGTGAAGGGTTGGTTACATTTTCACCTTTCACATTTTCACATTTTCAAATTAATATAATGGAAAAACAAAAAAATGCAGTAGGCCGGAGAAAAGAAGCCGTAACACGCGTTTTTCTTACGAAAGGTGAGGGCAAAATCACCATCAACGGGAAAGATTACAAGACTTATTTTCCGCTTATCTATTTGCAAAACCAGGTGGAAGCTCCTCTAAAAACTGTGGAATCATCCGATAAGTTTGATGTAACAGTAAACGCCAAAGGCGGCGGAGTAAAGGGCCAGGCAGAAGCAGTAAAACTGGGGATTGCACGGGCGCTTCTTCAGGTCAATCCGGATTACAGACCGGCTTTGAAAGAAGCTGGTTTGCTGACGCGTGATCCACGGGCTGTAGAACGCAAAAAACCGGGCAAGAAAAAAGCAAGAAAGAGCTTCCAGTTCTCTAAACGTTAATACGGTACCTGCAAATCAATTTTTTAAAACAATCTTAATAAAAAATAAATGGAAAATAATACTTCCTTACAACAGCAGCTTTTAGAAGCAGGCGTGCACTTCGGCCATTTAAAAAAGAAATGGAATCCCAAAATGTTGCCTTACATTTTTGCTGAAAAAAAAGGTATTCACATCATTGACCTCAACAAAACTGTTGAAGGCCTTGAAGAAGCAGCCGCTGCAATGAAATCTATCGCCAAAAGCGGAAAGAAGATCATGTTTGTGGCTACTAAAAAACAAGCAAAAGAAATCGTTACGGAAGCAGCAAGAAGAGTAAATATGCCTTTCGTTACTGAGCGCTGGCTTGGTGGAATGCTTACCAACTTTAATACCGTTCGTAAGAGTGTAAAGAAAATGCAGGCCATAGAAAAAATGCTGAATGACGGAACACTTGACAGCATTACAAAAAAAGAACGCCTTACCCTTACACGTGACCGTGATAAGATGGAAAAAGTTCTCGGCGGAATCGCTGCTATCAGCCGGGTTCCGGCAGCCTTATTTTTAGTGGATATTGGCCATGAACATATAGCACTTTCTGAAGCTAAACGTCTTAACATCACTACTTTCGGAATGGTAGATACCAATTGCGATCCAAACAAGGTTGAATTTTCTATTCCTGCAAATGATGATGCTACAAAATCAATAGCAATTATTACAAACTTTATTGTGGCTGCAATTGCAGAAGGACTTGCTGAAAGACAAGCAGAAAAAGAAGAAGAAACTGAAGAAACTGAAGAAACAAATACCCGCGCATTAAAGTTTGACGAAGGATCTGACGAAGACAAAGAACGTCGAAGAGGAAGTGGCGCACCAGCAGGTGGAAAAGGCCGGAGCGCGGCAGGACCACAGAAACGTAGGGTAGCAGGATCAGGGCAGGGAAACAGAGGTCCAGGCGGAGCGAGGAGATAATTCGTTAATGTGCAAATGCAGTAAACAGACAAATAATGCCAATTTTTATTTCATTTTAGTTCCGTAGGAACGATAAATATTGTAAAAACGAATTTTTATTTGTTGCAGAAATTTATGAAAATATAAAAAACAATGAGTACAACAACAATAACAGCAGCAGAGATAAATAAATTACGCCAGCAAACAGGCGCAGGAATGATGGACTGTAGAAAAGCATTAGTAGAATCAAATGGTGATTTCGAGGCAGCCATTGATTACCTAAGAAAAAAAGGTCAGAAAGTGGCCGCTCTTCGTGGCGATCGCGAAGCAAAAGAAGGCGTAGTGATTGCAAAAACCACGGCAGATAATCAAACAGGATTCATTATTAATGTAAGTTGTGAAACGGATTTTGTAAGTAAAAATGAAGAATATATTGCCTTTGCCCAATCTATTATGGATGCTGCAATTGCAAATAATGTAAACAGCGCTGAAGAGTTAAATTCTGTGAAAATTAATAATCAAACTGTGGCTGATAAATTGAATGAGCAGGTGGCTAAAATCGGAGAAAAGATCAGTGTTTCCAGGTTTGAAAAGATCGAAGCTCCTTATGTTGCTTCTTACATCCACGGTTCTTACAGAATGGGGGTTTTGGTTGGTTTAAATAAAGCAAATGAAGAAGCTGGAAAAGATGTGGCTATGCAAATTGCTGCGATGAACCCGATCGCAATTGATGCAGCTTTAGTGCCGCAGGAAACTATTGAACGCGAAAGAAATATTGCTATTGAACAAATAAAAGCAGAAGGCAAGCCGGCAGAAATGGCAGAAAGAATCGCCCAGGGAAAAATCAATAAATTTTTTAAAGAAAGTACTTTACTTGCGCAGGCATTTGTAAAAGACGGAAACAAATCGGTGGCTGAGTTTTTAAAAAATCTGGACCCGGATTTAAAAGTTATTGCTTTTAAACGAGTGGCGTTGGGATAAAAATTAAATTTTACATATTTTCAAAAAGGCAGCCATCGGCTGCTTTTTTTATGTGCGCTACGCATACCATAGTTCTTTAGAGTGCAAGTCTCGAACGAGCCAGCTAACGGGAATCGTTAGTCCGAAGCAAGGGTGTCCACCGTGAGGTGGAATCTGAAGGAAGCTAAGGACAAAGATGTGAGATGACGAACAGAAAGAGGATACAAGGCTTACTCATTGGGTTAGTTGGCATTGGACAGCAAAGCCCTACAGTTAGACGTAAAATGAGGTAGTAAATCCTGCATCTTACATGGAAAGAATTATGAGTTTACCGTAGGAGGTCTTTTCTATGAGGTGCTAAGGCGGAGCCGGGCGAACAGGCAAAGCGAGGCGCATAGCAAAGAAGTCAGCAGAATCCATAGTACCAGAGAAGTCATGGAAACATGATTGAGGGAAGGGATGAATCGTTAAAGCAAGGACAGTTTTTATTGAGGTAGTAAAATTCAAAGATGCGCAAACGCAAAAAGGACATAAAAGAGCGTCAATTGCAGATGAACTTTGTTAGAGAATGCAATGAAGACGGCTGCGAAGTGGGCGGGGCGGTCGTACACCGTCTCAAACATGGAACAGTAAGTCCTTTATGGATTTCTGCCTGTCAACAAGAACGAACCTTGACGTCAGGGATAATGGAGCAAATTGCTTCCTTACCCAACTTACAAAAGGCCTACCGTATGGTGAAAATCAACGGCGGAAGTGGAGGAGTAGATGGAATGGATATGAAAGCGTTCCAGGTATGGTGTGGAAGTAATATGAATCAGTTACAGGAACAATTACTATCCGGCAGTTACCAACCGCAACCGGTACGATGTGTAACGATACCGAAGCCACAGGGAGGAGAACGCCTTTTAGGCATTCCCAACCTTATAGACCGTATGGTGCAACAAGCCATACATCAGGTATTGAACTCACGCTATGAACTGGTATTTTCTCAAAACAGTTACGGCTTCCGTCCGAGCAAAAGCGCACACGATGCTTTATTGCAGGCAGGTGAATATGTAAAGAATGGTAGGACATGGATAGCTGACCTTGACCTGGAAAAGTTCTTCGACAAAGTGAATCACGACCGTTTAATGTGGTTGCTGAGAACAAGAATCGGAGACGATCGGGTTTTGCATCTAATCCAAAGGATGTTGAAAAGTGGCATGATGCAAGGTGGAATTGTGAGCCAGCGGATAGAAGGTACACCACAAGGGGGGCCATTAAGTCCACTGCTGTCCAACATTGTTTTGGACGAGTTGGATAAAGAACTGGAACACCGTGGCTACCACTATGTGCGCTACGCCGATGATGTAAAGATATTTGCAAAATCAGAGTGGCAGGCAAAAC
>Ga0207652_10000695_pt1 | contig 32664 bp, 33 predicted proteins | sample KBSC63BmetaG_FD_184334 | JGI IMG/M metagenome (GOLD analysis project Ga0207652, IMG submission 184334) | Corn rhizosphere microbial communities from Kellogg Biological Station, Michigan, USA - KBS C6-3B metaG (SPAdes) (version 2) | ecosystem: Host-associated > Plants > Roots > Rhizosphere ...
CGCGCAACAGTAGCAGGTTGACCAGCATACCGATCGTCTGCGAGCCCTTGACCTGCTGGGTCAGCCCCATGCCGTAGATGCCGACGACTTTCTCCGCCTCGCAATAGACATCGGCGGCAGCCTTCAGGTCGTCGCGCGAAATGCCGCTCTCGGCTTCGATGTCCTCCCAGCTCGTCGCCTCGCACTTGCCCTTGAAGGCGTCGAAATGGACCGTGTGCTGCTCAATGAAGTCGACGTCGAGCAAGTGCTGTTTCTCGGCCGCCCATTTGGCCTCCTCGCGCTCGAAAACATGCTTGCACATCCCCATCAGCGCCGCGATGTCGCCGCCCGGGCGGACCTGCAGGTACATGCAGCTGATCTTGGTCGATTTGGGCGTCAGCATCTCGATCGGGTTCTGCGGGTTGACGAACTCGATCAGGCCTTTCTCGCGCACCGGGTTGAAGGTGACGATCTTGCAGCCGCGCTTCACCGCGGCTTGCAAGGTGTGCAGGAAGCGCGGGCTGTTCGATCCGGTGTTCTGGCCGAAGAAGAAGATCGCATCGGCCTTCTCGATGTCCTCCAGCTTGCAGGTGCCGACCGGGGAGCCGGTCACCTTCTTGAGGCCGACCGAGGTCGTCTCGTGGCACATGTTCGAGCTGTCGGGCAGGTTGTTGTGGCCATAGAGCCGGGCGAACAGCGCGTAGCAGTATGAGGTTTCGAGGCTCGCCCGGCCGGACGTGTAGAACACTGCCGATTCCGGATCGAGCGCCTTGAGTTCGGCCCCGATCGCCTGGAAAGCCTCGTCCCACGAGCAAGGCACGTACTTGTCGCTCGCCCGGTCGTAGCGCAGCGGCTCGGTGAGGCGCCCGGCCTGCTCGAGCTCGTAGTCTGGCCAGCCTTGCAGCTCGCTCACCGTATGCTCGGCGAAGAAGTCGGCATCGGCGCGGCGCGTCGTCCGCTCCCACAAGGTCGCCTTGGCGCCGTTCTCGCAGAACTCCGCGACGTGGTGGTCCTTGGGCTTGGTCCACGCGCAGGAGACGCACATGAAGCCTTCGGGCTTGTTCTGGCGCCTGAGAAGATCGAGCGCGCCGGGCCCGTCCACTTCCTTGCCGAAAATCCGCGTGATGCTGGTCAGCGAGCGCCAGCCTCCGGTCGGGCCTTCGTAGTGGACGGTATCGTCCTCCTGACCGGCGGCGTCTTCGAATTCGTCCATGGGGGCTTCCTCTCGCAGCGGCGGGCGAGTGCGAGCCCGCACGCTATTTCATTGGGCGCGCTGAGGAAAAGGATGGGGCGGGCCGGGGTTCCCGCGCTGGCGGAACTTGCGTGCTGCTGGTAAGTCTTGCCCATACACAGAAAGGCCGTGCGATGCGCCAGCGTCTCTATCCGCTCGAGGATCTCGAGGACATTCCGGGCACCACGGTGTTCACCGCCAAGCGCAGCCGGCAGGCCTATCACCTGCACAAGTTCTGCATGAGCCTGATGGACGCCGACAACCGCAACGCCTTCAAGGCCGATGAGCGGGCTTATCTCGACCGCTTCCGCATGACCGAGGAGCAGAAGCAGGCCGTGCTCGACCGGGACTTCAACGGCTTGATCGAGCTGGGCGGCAACATCTACTTCCTGGTCAAGCTTTCGAATACCGACGGCTGGAGCACGCAGAAGGCGGTCGGATCGATGAGCGGGATGACCGCCGACGAATACGCCGCGATGATGCGCGACGGCGGCCGCTCGCCCGAAGGCCAGCGTTCCAAGCGCGAGGGCAACTGATGGCGCGCATTACTGCCGGCATCGCCACCAGCCACGTCCCCGCGATCGGCGCCGCGTTCGACCAGGGACGCGACCGGGACGCTTACTGGGCGCCGGTGTTCGCCGGCTACGAATGGGTAAAGGGGTGGATCAGGGACAACACGCCGGATGTCGTGATCCTGTGTTATAACGACCACGCTTCGGCGATGATGCTCGACATCGTGCCGACGTTCGCGCTCGGCTTTGCCGAGGAGTTCGAGCCGGCCGATGAAGGCTGGGGCGCGCGACCGGTCCCCACGGTGATCGGCGATCCCGATCTGGCGGGGCACCTCGCCGAGCAGCTGGTGATCGACGACTTCGACCTGACGATCATGAACGCGATGGACGTCGATCACGGCCTGACCGTGCCGCTCAGCCTGATGTTCGGCAAGGTCGAGGAGTGGCCCTGCCGGGTGATCCCGCTGGCGGTCAACGTCACGCAGTTCCCGACGCCGTCGGCCGACCGCTGCTGGCAGCTGGGCCGGGCGATCCGCGACGCCGTGGCGGCCTATCCCGAAGACCTCGACGTGCAGATCTGGGGCACCGGCGGGATGAGCCACCAGCTGCAGGGCTCACGCGCCGGGCTGATCAATCCCGAGTTCGACGTCGCCTTCCTCGACAAGCTGGCCAACGGCGCCGAGGATTTGCGCAACATCACCCGCCTCGAATTTCTCCGCGAGGCGGGATCGGAAGGCATCGAGCTGATCATGTGGCTGATCATGCGCGCCGCGCTCGGCCCGAAGGTCGAGGAACTGCACCGGTTCTACCACGTGCCCGCCTCGAACACGGCGGTCGGCCACACGGTGCTGCGGCCGGCCTAGACACCGCCCCGCGTGTAGTCCTGGCCCGCTTCGTCGAGCGCCGCGCAAAGATCGCCGACGCACTGCTCGAGCTCGCCCGGATCGGTCGAGCGGATGACGAAATTGGCGCCGGTGCGCCCTTCGCGGAAGAACGGGTAGCTGCCGATCTGGCAGCCCGCGTGGGCCTTTTCGACTTCGCGCAGGATGCCGGCGACCGCGCTTTCCTGGATCCATCCGCCGATCGTCTCGCTCAGCACCGGCGCTCCGCCTTCGAGCGTGCCGGTGAGCGAGGCCAGCATCTGCGCCGCGATCGCCGGGACGCCGGCCATAACGTAGACGTTGCCGATGCGGATGCCCGGCGCGCCGGACATCTTGTTGGGGATCAGCTCGGCGCCCTCGGGAACGCGGGCCATTCGCAGCCGCGCTTCGTTGAGGCCGCCCCGCGAGGCGTAGTAGTCCTCGAGAATGCGCCTGGCCTCGGGGTGCACGACCACCGGCAAGCCGAGCGCCTCGGCCACCGCGTCCACGGTGATATCGTCGTGCGTGGGGCCGATGCCGCCGGTGGTGAACAAGTAGTCGTGCGCGCTCCTGAGAGCGTTCACCGCCTCGGCGATGGCCTGGGTCACGTCGGGCACGACGCGCACTTCGCGCAGGCGGATGCCCTGAACCTGGAGCCAGCTCGCCACCTGGGCGATGTTCTTGTCCTGCGTGCGGCCGGAGAGAATCTCGTCGCCGATGACCAGCAGCGCGGCGGTCCAGATGCGCTCGCCCATCAGGCGGCCTGCGTCTTTGCGGGCAGCCGCTCGAAGCGCAGCACGCCGTCGTCGACCGGCCGTTTCCTGAAATCGCGGCAGTCTTCGAGGTAATCCTGGTTGAGCCGCCAAGGGAGGGTCGCGGCGCTTTTGGGGATCATGTGCCGGGCGCGCTGGAGGTAGCCGGAGGAGAAGGGGAACGGCTCGACGACTTCGAGGCCGTGGTCTCCAGGCAGGAAAGGCACGACCACGTCGGCGCGCTTGTCGCGCATCTTGTTGAGCACGCGGCACACGTAATCCGAATTGTTGTCCGCCCGCAGCGTCCAGCTGGCGTTGAGGTAGCCGAACACGATCGCCAGGTTGGGCACGTTGGAGAACATGCACCCGCGGTAGAACCAGTGCTCGGTCCAGTCGACCGGCTCTCCGCCCAGGCTGACGGCGATCTTGCCGCCGAGCGAAAGGCGCAAGCCGGTGGCGGTGACGACCACGTCGGCGGGCACGAGCGAACCATCGGTCAGGCGGATGCCGCCTTCCTCGAAGCTTTCGATATGGCCGGTGACGACCGAGGCCTTGCCGGCTTTCACGGCCTGGAAAAGGTCGCTGTCCGGCACCAGGCAGAGGCGCTGGTCCCACGGGTCGTAGGGCGGCTGGTAATCGGCGGAGAAGCTCTCGCCGAGTTCCTCCTTGAGCTTGGCGGTGAGGTAATCGGCGACTTTCGCAGGCTCGCTGCGCGCCTTCTTGAAGAAGTAGTCGCGCAGGCGAATGTTCTTCTGCCGCGTGAGCCAGTAGGCGAGCCATTCGGGGAGCCACTGGCGCAAGCGGTTGGCCATCGCGTCGCGGCTCGGCCCGGCCGCCATCCAGGTCGGCGTGCGCTGGAGCATCGTGACGTGGGCCGCCTTGTCGGTCATCGCCGGGACGACGGTGACGGCTGTGGCGCCGGAGCCGATGACCACGACGCGCTTGCCCGTGTAATCGAGGTCCGCGGGCCAGAATTGCGGATGGACGACCTTGCCGGCGAACCTGTCGAGCCCGGGCAAGCGCGCGTCGTGCGGATCGTCGTAATCGTAATAACCGGTGGCGAGGTACAGGAAGCGCGCGGTGGTCTCGTGCCTGCCGTGATCGTCCTCGATCGTCAGGCGCCACAGCGCCTCGGCCTCGTCCCAGTCGGCGCTCAGCACCCTGGTCCCGAACCGGACATGCCGCTCGATCCCGCGCTCGCGCACGATCCGGTTCAGGTAATCGAGAATTGCCTCGCCGTCGGCGATCGCCTTTTCGTGAATCCACGGCTCGAAACGAAACCCTAGCGTGTGCATGTCGCTGTCGGAGCGGACGCCGGGATAGCGGAACAAGTCCCAGGTGCCGCCGATCTGCGCCCGCCGCTCGAACACCGTGAAGCCCAGGCCCGGGCACGTCGTCTGCAGGTGCGCGGCCATCGAGATGCCGGAGATGCCGGCGCCGATAATCGCCACGTCGATCTGCGGTTGACGGCCCATCGGGCGAAACTAATCGAACGGCGGGCGATTGCTACCCCCGAGGCGCTCTGCAAAAAGAGAGCGCGGCCGAACAGGGAGCTCGCGTGGCAGGGCACGAATCGACCAGGGTGATCCTAACCGCGCTAGCGGCCAATGTCGGCATCGCAGTCGCCAAGTTCGTCGCCGCGGCGATCACCGGCTCTTCGGCGATGCTGACCGAAGGGGTGCACAGCCTGGTGGATTCGACCAACCAGGTTCTGCTGCTTTACGGCCAGAAGCGCAGCAAGCGCCCGCCCGACGCGGTTCACGCGCTCGGCTATGGGCGGGAGCTCTACTTCTGGTCGTTCGTCGTGGCGATCCTGGTGTTCTCGCTCGGCGCGGGCGTGTCGCTTTACGAAGGCATCCTCCACTTGCTCCACCCGGAGCCGACCGAAGACTTGCTGATCGCGTTCATCGTGCTCGGCGTGGCGATCGGGCTCGAGGGCTGGTCGACCATCGCCGCGCTGCGGGAATTCAACGACGAGCGCGGGCGCAAGAGCGTGTTCCGCGCGATCCGCGACACCAAGGACGCGCCCAACCTGATCGTGCTGCTGGAAAACAGCGGGGCCATCGCCGGGCTGCTGATCGCCGCGCTCGGCATTGGTCTAAGCGCGGTGACGGGCAGCCCGATGTACGACGGGATCGCCTCGGTGCTGATCGGGCTCGTCCTTGCCGGGACGGCGGTGATGCTGATCGTCGAGGCCAAGGGCCTGCTGATCGGGGAGGCGGCGGATCCGGCCCTGGTCAAGGAACTGCGCCGCTGCATCGAGAGCCGCGCGGAGATCGTGGCGGTGCGCGAGCTGCTCACCGTTCATCAGGCACCCGACATGGTCGTCGCGATCATCGGGGTCGATTTCGAGGATACGATCAGCGCGCGCGCGGTCGAGGAGACGGTCGCCAGCATCGAGCGCGACATCGCCGGCGCCTTTCCGGTGGTGACGCGCGTGTACATTCGTCCGATGGGCCAGGAGAGCGCGGCATGACGGTCGTTGCCGCGCGCCGCTATCGCGACGGCCAGCTAGTCGATCCGAACTTGCCGCGAGACTGCGCGCCGCCGGCTCATTCCGAATTCGACTGGATCGGCCTGCTCGAGCCGACGGCCGAGGAAATGGCCCATTTCACCGCGAAGTACCACCTGCACCCGCTGGCGGTCGAAGACGCGCTGACATCGCGGCAGGCGCCGAAAGTCGACGCATACGGTGAGCAGCTGTTCGTCATCGCCCGTACGGCGGCGAACGGCGAGGGCGACAAGATCGACTACGGCCAGACGGCGATCTTCCTCGGCAAAACGTTCATTCTCACCGTGCGGCAAGGCAGCACGCGGGCCCATGTCGAATTGCGCGAGCAACTCGAAGCCGCGCCCGAGCAGCTCGCCGAAGGGGCCGACTTCGTGCTTCACGCGCTGCTCGATTTCATCGTCGACGGGTACGAGCCGCTCGTCTCGTGGTTCGATCACCTGGCCGAGGAGATGGAGCAGGGCGCGATCGCCTCGTTTCCCGACCAGGCGCGCATTCGCCGCATCTTTCGCTTGCGCCACATCCTGCGCCAGTTCGAGGACATCGCCCGGCGGATGGAGGAAGTCGCCGCCAAGCTCGCCGATACCGACCTGCCGGCGATCGATCTGAAGGCGCGGCCCTATTTTCGCGACGTCTACGATCACGCGCACCGCACCGTGTATCGCCTGCACTGGCTGACCGACACGCTCAGCTCGCTGGTCGAGGTGGCGCACCTGCTCGAGCAGAGCCGGCAAGGCGCGATCACGCGCCAGCTCGCCGCGTGGGCGGCGATCCTGGCCGTGCCGACCGCGATCGCCGGGATCTACGGGATGAACTTCCAGTACATGCCGGAGCTGCACTGGCGCTACGGCTACGGCCTGACCCTCGGCGCGATCGCCGCGATCTGCCTGCTGCTGTACTGGCGCTTCCGCCGGATCGGCTGGCTTTAGGAGGGGTTCGCCGCTGCGGTGAACATCGAGCGGTCGGGCAAGTCGTCCCAATCGATATCGAAGCCGTCGCTGCTGGTGCCTTCGAGCTGTTCGCGCGCCGCCTGGACGGTATTGGCCAGCAGGCAGGAGATCGTCATCGGGCCGACCCCGCCGGGGACCGGGGTCACCGCGCGGGCGTGCTGGACTTCCTCGAAGGCGACGTCGCCGACCAGCTTGGTCTTGCCGTCATCGCCCTGGATGCGGGTGATGCCGACATCGATGATCACCGCGCCCGGCTTGACCCAGTAGCCCTTGACCAGCCGCGGCGCGCCGGCGGCGGCGATGATCACATCGGCCTTGCGGCACAAGTCGGCGAGGTTGGCGGTGTAGATGTGGGTGACGGTGACCGTCGCCTCGCGCTCCAGCAGCAGCATAGCGATCGGCTTGCCGACGATGTTCGACTTGCCGATCACCACCACGTCGAGCCCGGTGAGATCGTCGAACACCGTGTCGAGCAGCTTCATCACGCCGAGCGGGGTGCACGGTATGATCCCGCCGGTGCCGGTCGACAGGCGGCCGACGTTGACCGGGTGGAATCCGTCGACATCTTTGGACGGCACGATCGCGCGCAGAACCAGGCCGGTGTCGATGTGCTCCGGCAGCGGCACCTGGCACAGGATGCCGTGCACTGTCGGATCTTCGTTTAGCGTGGCGATCAGCGCAAGCACTTCGGCCTGGCTCGTATCGGCCGGCAGGCGATGCTCGGAGCTCAGGATGCCCACCTCGGCGCACTTCTTGATCTTGCGGCCGACGTAGACCTCGCTCGCCGGGTCGTTGCCGACCAGGATCACGGCAAGACCCGGGCGCGGATGACCGGCCGCGACGAGCGCGTCGACTTGCGCCTTGGTCTCGGCGTCGAGCTTCTTGGCGACGGCGCGCCCGTCGATGATGTCGGCCATCGGTTCTTCCCGGTGCTTAGGTTGCGCGGCGGTCATGCGGCTCAGTGCTTGGCGTCGTAGTCGTTAATCCATTCGGCGGAAGCCTTCAGCGCGCCGAACGGGTAGAAGTGCAGCCGCACGCGGCCGAGGTCGGGGGTCAGGCCCTTGCCAAGCGAGGCGACCAGCTTGTCCGGACCGGCGCTGCCGATCAGGTTGGTGATCGAAACGCCGTACTTCTTCATCACGCTGGCCGAGGCTCCCACGCCGCAGCGCTTGGCGAAGCCGAGCAGGCGCTTGATGCCGGCCGGGCCAGGAACGCCGAGGCGCACCGGCACGTCGATCCCGCGGGCGCGCATGTCCTTGACCCAGGCGATGATCGCATCGTCGTCGAAGGCGAACTGGGTGACGACCAGCGGCACCATGCCGTGCGCGCGGACGGCGGCGAGCTTCTTCTCCATCCAGTCCCACAGTTCGGCCGGCGAGTTGTTCGGGTGGCCTTCCGGGTGGCCGCCGATGCCGACCACTTCGATGCCATGCTTCTCGAGCAGGCCGGTCTCGATGATCTGCAGCGAGTTCTCGTACGGGCCTTCCGGCTCCGGCGGATCGCCGGCGATGATGAAGACGCGCTTCACGCCGGCCTTGCTGGTGATGTCGCCGAGATACCTGTCGAGCTCGGCCTCGGACGTCAGGCGGCGGGCCGAAAGGTGTACAATCGGTTCGAAGCCCAATTCGCGCACCAGCACCGCGGCCTCGACCCGCTGGTCCATTTCCTCACCGGGGAGGAACGTCACGGCGATCTGCGTGCCGGGGCGGATCAGCGGCGCGGCTTCGCGCAGGCCGTCCAGCTCCCTGGCGGTCATTTCCAGCGAATAGCCGTCGACCATGTTCTCGCGCGGCTTCTCCCAGTTCGGGTGGATCGCGGCGTACGACATATGGGGGAATCTCCTCTTCCGGCGCGCGGCCTTTAGGCTCGCGCGGCGCTCGCGCAAAGCCCCTAGCGTAAGCGCGTTTCTTCGTATAGACGAAAATTTCATACCTGCGAATTAACTGGAGAGGCGATTCGCCCTTCACGATGTTGCTGCTTTTGCCCGGGCTGGCGTGCGACGCACGCATTTATGCGCCGCAACTCGCGGCCTTCCCGGACTCGCGCGCCGTCGATGGCTACGGCACGGCCGACACGCTGGCCGCGATGGCGCGGATCGTGCTCGAACAGGCGCCCGAAACGTTCGACTTGTTCGGCCATTCGATGGGCGGGCGAGTCGCGCTCGAGGTGCTGCGCCTGGCGCCGAGTCGCGTGCGCCGGTTGGCTCTGGTCTCGACGGGTGTTCATTCGCTGCGCGAAGGCGAAGCCGCCAAGCGCCAGGCCTTGCAGACGATCGGCTGGAACCACGGATTCGAGAAGCTGATCGACCAATGGCTGCCGCCGATGGTCGCCGAAGCCAATCGCGCGAAGCCGGAAATCTACCAACCGCTGCGGCAAATGAACCTCGATGCCGGCCAGCCCGTGTTCGACGCGCAGATCCATGCGCTGGTCAACCGGCCCGAGGTCGAGAGCCTGCTGCCGCAAATCGCTTGCCCGACTCTGGTGATGACCGGCGAGAACGACACCTGGTCGTCGCCGGCGCAACACCAGGCGATCGCCGCGGCGATCCCGAATTCCGAGCTCGTGATCGTTCCGGGCGCTGGGCACATGATCCAGCTCGAAGCGCCCGAAGCGGTCAACGCCGCCATCGCCCGCTGGCTCGCAAGGCCGGTGACTGATTCAACCCAACCGTCAACCATCCCTCTAGGAGAGGCAACTACCCATGACTAACACGCTTCAGCAAAAGCTGGACGGCGCCGGCAACGTCGTCGACTTCCTGCGCAACCAGCAGACCGGCCCGAACGTCTATCCGGGCGTGCCGGCCGAATATTCCAACTGGCGCAACGAGCAGGCCGCCTGGGCCAAGAGCGCGGTGCTGTTCAACCAGAGCTACCACATGGTCGAGCTCTACGTGCGCGGGCCGGACGCTTTCGCGCTGCTCGAGTACCTGGCGATCAACAGCTTCAAGAACTTCGCGGTCAACAAGGCCAAGCAGTTCGTGCCGGTGACGCCTGACGGCTACGTGATCGGCGACGTGATCCTGTTCTACCTCGCTGAGAACGAGTTCAGCCTGGTCGGCCGCGCCCCGGCGATCGAGTGGGTCGAATTCCACGCCCAGTACCCGAAGCCGGACGGCAGCAAGTGGAACGTCACCGTCGAGCGTGACGAGCGCACTGCGCTGCGCAACGACGGCGTGCGCAAGAACTATCGCTTCCAGCTCCAGGGCCCGAACGCGATGAAGATCCTCGGCAACGCGATGGGTCAGACCCCGCCGGACCTCAAGTTCTTCAACATGGCGCACATCACCATCGGCGGTAAGGACGTGATCGCGCTGCGCCACGGCATGGCCGGTCAGCCGGGCTACGAGCTGTTCGGCCCGTGGGCCGACTACGCCGCCGTCCATGGCGCGCTGGTCGAAGCCGGCAAGAACGACGGCCTGACCCTCGTCGGCGGCCGCGCCTATTCGTCGAACACGCTGGAATCCGGCTGGCTGCCGAGCCCGCTGCCGGCGTTCTACACCGGCGACAGCCAGATGATGAAGGACTTCCGCGCCTGGGCCGGCGAGAACTCCTATGCCGGCAAGGCTTCGGTCGGCGGCAGCTACGTGCCCGACAGCGTCGAGGGTTACTACCTCACGCCGTGGGACATCGGCTACGGCCACATCGTCAAGTTCGACCACGAGTTCGTCGGCCGCGAGGCGCTCGAGCGGATGGCCAACGAAACGCACAAGACCAAGGTCACTCTGGCTCTCGATCCCGAGGACGTGATGCGCGTGACCAGCTCGCTTTACGCCAAGGGCGACCGCGCCAAGTACATGGAGTTCCCGAGCGCGGTGTATTCGATGCACCCGTTCGACGCGGTCAAGGTCGATGGCAAGGTGATCGGCGTTTCGACCTGGATCGGCTATTCGTCGAACGAAGGCGCGATGCTCTCGCTCGCCATGATCGACCCGGCTTACGCCGAGTTCGGCAAGGAAGTGACGCTGGTGTGGGGTGAGCCCAACGGCGGCACCTCGAAGCCGACCGTCGAGCCGCACGTGCAGACCGAGATCAAGGCGATCGTCTCGCCGGTGCCGTACTCGGCCGTGGCCCGCAACAGCTACGCCGATAGCTGGCGCGCGACCGGCAAGGGCGTGTCCGAACTCGTCTCGTAAAACATTTCGCGAGAGCGAAAGGAGCGGGGGCGGCCTCTTAGGAGGCCGCCCTTTGCTTTTGCGCGGCAGGAATTTTCGGCCTAAGCCCCGCGCAATGATCCTGCGGCTGCTCCCGCTCCTCGCCCTGCTGCTGGCGACGCCGGCGGCGGCCGACCCGCTCGAAGGCTCATGGGCCCTGAAAGCGGGCGGTGCGGTGATTTTCCGCTTCGACTTGTCGAAAGACCAGGGTGGCAAGTGGCACGGAAGCTGGGCCAAGCCGACCTCGTTCGCCAGCGACGGCGACAATTTCTCGAAACTCAAAGGGCCGCCGAAGAAGGTCCCATCCATGACCGCGCTGGAAACGCCCGACGGGATCGAGGTGAGCTTCGACGATCCGCGGCCCGGCGCGATACCCGACATCTTCGATTTCAAGCCGATCGATTCCGATGCGGTCGAGATGACTTATGTCGGGACGAAGCTGGCGCCCTACACGCTGGAGCGGGTCAAGTCGGATACCGCGCTCGGCCCGTGGGAAGCGGACGCGGCCTATTCGCGCAATCCGCCGCCGGACGCGCCCGATGCCGCGCCGCCCGCGCCGGTCCTGCCGAGCACGTTCAAGCTCAAGCCCAGCGCGCCCACGGGGCGGTAGGCTAGAGCGCCTTGTCGCCGCCTTCCTGGCGGATCTTGTTCACCAGGTCCTTCTGCGACGGGTACCAGAATTCGAGGTGGCAGCTCTCGCACACGCTATCGAGCTGGTTGATGATCGGCCCGGCAGCCTTGGCGTCGTGCTGGTTCGCCGCCTTGGCGAGATCGGCCATGTCGGCCGCCAGGGAGTTGGCATGGTCGCGCAGGCCTTGCGGGTCCTTGTCGATGTTGGCCTTGACGGAAGCGGCGCTGTCGCCGCCTGGGACGTCCTCGTCGGCGATCTTCACGCCGGGCTTCACGACCACGATCGGGTCCTTGAGGTTGGCGATGGCGAGCGCGGCCTGCTGCAAGTTGACCGCGGCGCTGGCGAGCTTCTTCCAGTCAGCATCGGTCATGCTCGCGGCGTCGATCTCGGCGTTGCCGTCGATATGCGCGTTGCCGATCGCCCAGACGTCGTCGGCGCGAACGTCGACTTCGTTCTTCATGATCTCGTGAAAGGTCTTCTGCGTCGGCGCCTGTTCGTGCTTCTGGCAACCCGCGACCAGCACCAGCGCCGGAATGACTGCCCAACCCAACTTCCTCATTCATATTCTCCTCGAGCGAGCGTGCCCGCTGCAAATCTTACCGTGTGCGATCAGGTGCTCGGATCGGTTCCGCTGGACTTGCGGATCTGGTCGATCAAGGCCTTCTGCGATGGGTACCAGTATTTGACGTGGCAACTCTCGCACACGCCGTCGAGTTCGTTGATAAGCTTGCCGGCCGTCGCCGCGTCATGCTTGTCGGCCGCGCTGGCGATGTCGGCGGAGTGCTTCGCCAGCGCGTTGGCGAGATCGCGCAGTCCTTGCGGATCCTGGTCGACATTGTGCTGCACGGCCGAAGCCTTGTCGCCCCAATCGGTGTCTTCGAAAGCGATCTTGGCGCCCGGTTTCACGACGGTCAGCGGTTCGGGCAGGCTGGCGAGATCGAGCGCCGCCTGGTGCAGGCTGGTCGCCGCGGCGGCGAGCTTTTTCCAGTCCGCGTCGGTCATCGTCGCGCCGTTCATGCCGGCGTCCTCGCTCATGTGCTTGTTGCCCACGGCCCAGACGTCGTCGCCGCGGGTGTCGACCTCTTCCTTCATTACTTCGTGAATGGTGGTCCGCTTCGGCGCTTCTTCCGCCTTCTTGCCGCACCCTACCAGCAGCAGCGCCGGCGCGACTACCCAGATCCATGCTTTCATCGACGCTCTCCCCGCCAGCCATCGCCGCGTGTGCTTGTTACGCCTTGTTGCGGGCCGGCAAAAGGCCGCTTGGTCGAACCCGCGCCCGGCCTCGGTTTGACTTTGTCTCCGTTCCTCTCGCCAAGCCAAGCGAATTACGGTAATCGCCCGTAACAGCACGTTACAGGGCGGTGGCGCGAAGCGATGGACGGATCGCAGCTCAACTTCGGAGCCGAAGTCGCCCGCGTGCGCGACAGCGGCGTCGTCGGCCATTCGGGCCGGCTGCGCGAGCTGTTCGATTTCCTCGCCGAGCGCGGGCCGCAGGGCGAGCCGGCCTCCCAGGCGGACATCGCCGAGACCGTCTTCGGCCAGGCCCAGACCGAAGTCGATGATGCCACCGCGCGGGTCTACATTCATCGCCTGCGCAAGCGGCTGGAGCAATTCTATCGCGGCCGCGAGGAGGGCGACGGGCAACTGGTCATTCCCGCCGGCGCTTACGCCTTGCGCTTCGAGCATCGCGGAGCCGAGGCTTCGGCGATGGCGCCGCGCGGGCCGGCCCGCGTGCGGCATTCGTTCGCCCTGCTGGCCCTCGCGTTCGTTCTGGCCGTCGCGGTGGCCTTCTGGGCGGGCGGCACGCTGACCCGCGGCGCCGACGAGCCGGCGGTCAACGCGATCTGGCGCCCCTTCGCCAAGTCCCCGCGGCCGCTCGTGATCGCCGTCGGCGACTATTACATCTACGGCCAGGAAGCGCGCGACCGGCCCGAGGTCGAGCGGATGGTCCGCGATTTCGCGATCAACTCCAAGACCGATCTTGCCCGCGCCCAGGCCACGGACCCGGCGCGCTACGGCACCGCCGCGGACATCGGCTTGAGCTACCTGCCGGTGTCGAGCGCTTATGCGTTGCGGGCCCTGCTCCCCATCGTCGCCCAGGGCGGCAAGCACGTCAGCGTGATGCCGGCCTCGCAGATCGACAGCGACGTGTTCCGCACCTCGGACGTGATCTATGTCGGCCTGATCAGCGGCATGGGCATGATGCAGGACGTCAGCTTCACAGATTCCCAGTACGCGGTCGGCGAAAGCTACGACGAGCTGATCGACATGCAGTCCGGCCGCCATTTCGCGAGCGGCGAGGCGTTCGCGCTGCCGACCGCGAACTACTACCAGGATTACGGCTACATCGCCCGGTTCCGCCAGCCCGGCGGCGCGCTGATCGGCGTCATCGCCGGGGAGCGCGATACCGGCTTGCGCGGGGTGGCGCCGCTGGCAGCGGGCAAGCTGCCGCCGCAGGTCGCAGTTCGCGCGGCGAACGGATCGTTCGAGGCACTCTATCAGATCACCGGCCAGCAAGGCGCCGACCTCGGCGAGAAGCTGATCGAGGTGAGGGCGCGGCCCTAGGCCGTCTCCAGCAGGCCCGCCGTGCGTTCGAGCAGGTCCTCGATCCTGCGCCGCGCGGCGTCGTCGCAGCGCACCTTGGGTATCGCCACGGAGAGCGCCCCGACCGTTTCCCCGCCCATGGTCACCGCCCGGCCGATGCCGATGATGCCGAGGCTGAACTCCTCGTCGGTGTTCGAGAACCCGGTCTTGCGGACTTGCTCGATGTCCTTGCGCAGCGCCTTTTCGCTGGTCACCGTTTGCGCGGTGTAGCGCTGGCGCTCGGTCTCGGCGAAATAGCGCTCGAGCTGCTCGTCGGACAGGTTGGCCATCAGCGCCTTGCCCGAAGCGAGCGGATGCATCGGCAGGCGGTTGCCGGTCGGCACCGCGTAGCGCAGCGCCTGCTCGCTCGATTCGGTGACCAGCGCCTCGACTTCCCAGCCTTCGCGCACCCAGAAGCTCGTCGTCTCGTTGAGCTGGACGCGCAGCGTGCGGACCAGCGGCGCGGCGCGGTCGGCGAGGGTATAGGCCTCGGCGTGCATCTGCAGCTTCTCGAGGCCCGGCCCGGGCGAATAGCGGCGCCCTTCGCGGACCAGGTAATCGCGGTCGACCAAGGTTGCCAGGAGGTACGACAGGCTCGACACCGGAATGCCGAGCGCGGTGGCGATCTCCTGCGCCACCAGCGGGCGCGGATGGGCGACGACGTACTCGATGATGTCGAGCGTGCGCGTGGCCGATTTGACTTGCGCCTGGCTTGGTCCCGGCTGTGCGATGCTGGCCACGGCTATGCGATCCCCCCGTCGGCAATGTCCGCTCCGGCGCGCAAGTTGGCAAGCTTCTTCCACGCCACCGCCGGGTCGATCTTGCCGTAGCCGGCGAACGTGCCGAAGCCGCAGTCGCTGCTGGCGATGACCCGGTCCTTGCCGACGAAGCCGGCGAAGCGCTCGATCCGCTGGGCGATCAGCTCGGGCGTTTCGATGTAGTTGGAGCAGGAATCGATCAGCCCCGGCGCGAGGATCTTGCCGGCGAGGTCGGCGGCTTTCCACACGACCCATTCGTGCTCGTGGCGCGGATTGGCGGCTTCGAACAGGATCGTCGCCGGGCGCGCGGCGAGGACCACGTCGATGATCTTTTCGAGGGCAATGTCGAAATCGTGCGGGCCTTCGTAGTTGCCCCAGCAGACGTGCATCCTGAGCTTTTCGGGCGGGATGTTCGCGGTCGCCGCATTGAGCGCCTCGACATTGGCGCGGGCGACCTTGAGGAATTCCTCGTCGCTCAGGTCCTGGTAGCCGGTGTGGCGGCTCATCGCGAGGTCGGGGCAATCGAGCTGGAGCTGGAAGCCGGCGGCGACGATCGCCTCGTATTCGGGGCGCATCGCGTCCACGAGATCGGCGAGATAGGCCTCGTGGCTGGGATAGAACTGGTTCGGCTGGAACGCGGTGATGAGCCCCGGGCTGGCCGAGTTCATGAAAGCTTCGACGCCGTCTCCATGCCGTTCGAGCGCGGTCCTGAAGCGGCGGATGTCGTCGTGGAGCGGCTGCAGGTTGACCAGCTCGACCTTGGCGATGGCGCTGGCCCGGGTGAATTCCTGCGCGCCCATGATGTGGCTGAGCTTCTTCGCCAGCTCGGGCACTTGCGCCAGGTCCTTGGCGGGCTTCCTCGGCGTATGCCCGCCGAAGCCGCTGAGCCGCTCGATCACGTAAGTCGAATAGCCGACCTTGCCGAGCTCGCCGTCGCTGACCACTGACACGCCGGCTTCGACTTGCTTCGCCACCGCCTCGTCGACGGCGGCCTGAACCACCCGGTCGAACTCGGCTGCGTCGTAAGCCTCGCCCTTATCTCGCGCGAGAAGCAGCGGCACCAGCTCCGGGCCGCGCGGAAGGCTGCCGACGTGGGTGGTCTTGATCATCGGACAAATATTTCAGATATGCGAAATTTCCGCAAGGACGAAAAATCTGCCGTGTAAAAAGGGCGACACCTGGCGACACCTGTCGCCAAATTCGTCCATCCGAACCCACGCATTTCCGCCATTTTCGCCCATGGGCGACACAGCGACGCATTTGCGTTGCCGTTTGCATCGGTCGGCCGGCCGGGTCGCGTGGCTAGACGGGTCGGGATGCTGGATTCGGCCATCCCCAGTATAAGCCACAAACGAGGGCGTGTAGGAAAATGGTTTTTGAGCTTTGCGACTGGCCTCCCCCGGCCCCTCCCGCAAGCGGGAGAGGAGATAGCCGCGCCATGCCGCAAGCGCGCGCTGCCGATCCCCCTCCCGCTTGCGGGATGGGTTAGGGGAGGGTGCTACCGCTGCGACGGCCCCGGCGCGGAAGCCTATGGACGGCTTGCGCGCAATAGTAACGAGCGTTAGCAAGGCGGCAAGTGACGGGAGAGAATGACTTGGCCGAGAGCGGCGACACTTTCGATTATATCGTCGTCGGCGCGGGCAGCGCGGGCTGCCCGGTGGCCGCGCGCCTGAGCGAGGATCCGCACACCAGCGTGCTCCTGCTGGAGGCGGGCGGGCAGGACAACCACCCGTACATCCGCATGCCGCTCGGCTTCCTCAGGGCAATGACCAAGCCGCAGTTCAACTGGACTTACTGGACCGAGCCGGAGCCGAACCTCGGCGGCCGGCGGATGCCGCTGCCGCGCGGGCGGGTGATGGGCGGCTCGGGCTCGATCAACGGCATGTTCGCGATGCGCGGGCATCCGGGCGATTACGACCAGTGGGCGCAAATGGGCGCGCGCGGCTGGTCGTTCGCCGACGTGCTGCCGTACTTCCGCCGGCTGGAGGATTCCTGGCGCGGCGACGGGACCTACCACGGCGAGGGCGGCCCGGTGCGGGTCAAGGCGATCGATCTGCCGCTGTTGCACCACGAGCGGATGATGGAGACCGGGCGCAAGCTCGGCTTCCCGATCAGCGAGGATCTGGCGGGTGAGCAGCCCGAAGGTTTCGCGCGCGGCGAAATGACCGCCGACAAGCGCGGCCGCCGGGTCAGCGCCGCCAGCGCCTATATCCGCCCGGCGATGGGCCGGCAGAACCTGGACGTGCGCACCGGCCAGCTCGTCCGCCGCGTGGTCTTCGAAGGCAAGCGCTGCGTCGGGGTCGAGATCGAAGGGCCGAACGGGCCGCAGCTCGTGCGCGCGCGGCGCGAGGTGATCCTCTCGGGCGGCGCCTACAACTCGCCGCACTTGCTAATGCTCTCCGGCATCGGCCCGGCGGCGCATCTGAAGCAGCACGGCATCGCGGTGGTCCACGACAGCCCCGGCGTCGGCCGCAACCTGCAGGAGCATCCGACCGCCAGCCTCGAATGGAACGCGACCCAGCCGGTCACTTTCCTCAGCCAGCTGAGGTGGGACAAGCTGGCGCTGAACACCCTGCGCTGGGCGCTGCTCGGCACCGGGACCAACACCTATCAGGTCAATAGCTGCAACGTCGTGATCAAGACCCGGCCCGAGCTCGAGCGGCCGGACATGCAGATCATGGTCAACCCGATCCGCTTCGATGCGCAGACCTGGTTCCCCGGCTTCAAGAAGCGCCAGCAGGACGTGTGGTGGGCGGGCATCGTCCAGCTCCACCCGGAAAGCCGTGGCTGGGTCGAGCTGAAGAGCGCCGACCCGCGCGAGGTGGCGGCGGTGACGCTCAACATCCTCGACACCGAAAACGACCGGCGGCAATTGCGCGACGCGATCCGCCTGGCGCGCAAGATCTACCGCACCGATCCGATGGGCGAGCTGGTCGGGGACGAGAAGACCCCCGGCGAGCAGGTCCAAAGCGATGCCGAGCTCGACCAGTACCTCAAGGACTTCTGCTACGTCGGGCAGCACCCGGTCGGCACGTGCGCGATGGGCCTCGGCAAGATGTCGGTCGTCGATAGCGAACTGCGCGTGATCGGCGTCGAGGGCCTGCGCGTGGCGGACGCCTCGGTGATGCCGACGGTGCCGGGCGGCAACACCATGCTGCCCTCGATCATGGTCGGCGAGAAGGCGGCCGACCTGATCCGCGGGCAGAGCCTGCCGCCGGCCGAGCTGCCGCAGCAAGGCGAGCCAGCCAGGAAGCCGGCGCGGCGCAAGAAGGCGGCATGAGCCGGACGGCGGAGGAAGAGGCCAACCTGGCGGTGGTGCTCGACATGTTCGCGGCTGTGCTGAACCCGATGGATTCGAGCGCGGTCGATCGCTTCATCGCGCCCGACTATATCCAGCACAACCAGATGGCCGAGCCGGGCCGCGAGGGGCTGAAGCGCTTCCTCGACATGATCCGCGCCGAGACGCCGGAGGCAGTCCACGACGTGAAGCGCGCCTTCGTCGACGGCGACCACGTCACCGTGCACTACCACGTGCGCCGCTGGCCGGGCGACAACGGCTGGGCAGTGATCGACATCTTCCGCCTCGAGAACGGCCTCATCGCCGAGCACTGGGACGTGATGCAGGACGTGGTCCCGGGCGGGTCCAATCCCCTGGGGCCGTTTTGATGCTCTTTCTCTTCGTCATTGCGGGGAGCGAAGCGACGCGGCAATCCAGGACGGCCGCGCATGACGGCCCTGGATTGCCACGGGGCCTGCGGCCCCTCGCAATGACGAGGGATGGGGAGTTGGATGCGTAGGTTCGAAAACAAGATCGTCCTCGTCCTCGGCGGCAACAGCGGGATGGGGCTGGAGGCCGCCAAGGCGTTCGCCGCGGAGGGCGGCAAGGTGCATTTCACCGGCCGCAACCAGGCGACGATCGCTGAGGCCCAGGCCGCGATTCCCGGCAGCACCGGCTACCAGTCCGACATCGCCGCTCCCGCCTCGACCGACGAGGTCGTGAGCAAGATCGAAGCCGCCGACGGCAAGATTGACGTGCTCTACATCAATGCCGGGGTCGGCGGGTTCGCGCCGTTGCGGGGGATCACCGAGGAGGCGTGGGATCACGTCCATTCGATCAACTTGCGCGGCTGCGTGTTCGCCTTGCAGAAGTGCCTGCGCCTCATGGGCAAGGGCGGCTCGATCGTCGTCACCGGCTCGATCGGCGCGCATGGGGCGCTGGAGGGCAACGGGACTTACGCCGCCGCCAAGGCCGGGCTCTACATGGCGATGAAAGTCTTCGCCAAGGAACTGGTGGCCGAGGGCATCCGCCTCAACGTCGTCAGCCCCGGGCCGATCGACACGCCCTTGCTCCACCGCAACCCGGGCATGACCGACGAGCAGGTGGAAGGCCTCAAGCAGATGATGATCGCCAACATCCCGATGCACCGCATGGGCGAGAGCCAGGATGTCGCCAAGGCGGTGCTGTTCCTCGCCAGCGACGACGCCAGCTTCATCACCGGCGCCAACTTGTTCGTCGACGGCGGCCTGATAGAGTTGCGCTAATCCGTTTCCGTTGGTGGTGAGCCTGTCGAACCACGAACCTCGCGCTAAATTCGTCCTTCGACAGGCTCAGGACGAACGGATAGGGGAGTGCCATGCCCGACTTCAACGACACCACCCCGTTCGCCGCCCCGTTTTCGGAGCTCGACAACCCGCGCCTCGAATTCGTGATGGAAGTGCGCCTGACTTTCCCCGAGGTCTACACGATGGCCCCGCACCCCAACGGCGGGATGAGGAGCGCGGTGCTGGTCAAGGGCGGGACGTTCGAAGGCCCGCGCCTGAAAGGCCGCGCGGTCCCGGGCTCGGGCGGCGACTACGCCTATTTCCGCCCCGACGACGTCGCCGTGTTCGACGCGCGCTACTTGCTCGAGGAAGAGGACGGCACGATCATCCTTTTGAACAACAAGGGCTTCCTCTGGGGCCGCAAGCCCGACACGATGGCGCGCCTGCGCGACTGGGCGTTCAACAACGGCGAGCCGGTGCCGCACGACGAATACTACCTGCGCGGCAACCCGACCTTTGAAACACCGATCGGCAAGCACGACTGGCTGACCAAGCACGTCTTCATCGGCGTCGGCGAACGCCGCAGCGACGGGAATCTGCTGCGGTATTACGCTTTGGTTTGAGGATCTGAACCTCAATCCTTCGTGATGTCGTAGTCCTTCCTCGGCGTGTAGGTGTCCTTGAAGCTTGCCGGCAGGCCGCTGTCGGCGATCACCACGCGCTTGGCGATCAGCCATTTGCCGCCCCGCTTGACCAGCCGATCGTACTCGCGGCCCTGCTCGACGAACTGCGGCGGGGCGTCGATCCTGGTGTTGAGGATGCCGGTCCACAGCAAGCTCGCCGTGGCCGTGTCGCCGTGCACGTCGACCACCGGGTTGGTCATTAGCATGTGGAAAGTGCCGCGCGTCGCCGGGCTGTCGCCGGTGCTGGCAAGGCCTTTGTAGATGCCCTCGATCGCCTGTTTGCCGTGAGCGACGTGGCCGTTGACGTCGAACGTCGCGTCGTCGGTGTAGTAGCCGGTGAAGTCCGCGCCGGCGCTGCTGAAGTTGCCGTAGTAGCGGCCGAGCAGGTCGACGATCGCCACTTGGTCGAGCAGGACCTGCGTCGCCGGGTCGGGCTTGTCGGCGGCGGCCTGGGTGCCCCAGGCGAGCGCCAGCGCGGCGAGCGCCGCTGTCGTTCCGAGCCTCATCATCGTCTCTCCCATCGTTGCGTTTGCCCGGATAATTGCACCGTGGAGGACAAACGCAAGCAGCGCATTGCCGTGTGGCGTCATGACGCGTAGCTTGCCCTCTGGCCTCGGGGGAGAGCCGCGGCCGGTACAACGATAATCGTTCGCTCGGGAGGTTCGGAAAATGCCTGCACTCTTTGCACTTGCGCTTTCGGTCGGCGTGCTCGCCGTCATCGACACCTGGCTGTTCGGCCTGGCCGCCCTGGCGGCGCTGAGCCTTCAGGTGTGGATCTCGTTCATCTCGTGGGGGACGCACTTCCAGGCCGGCGGCAAGGCCAACGGCTCGATCACCGCCGCCGCTTGCATGATCTTCGGCGCCATCGTCGGAATGGTCGCGCTGATCCTCGCCGGTGGGGTCCTGTCCGGTCTCGGCACGCTCGCTGCCCCGATTGCCGTCGGCCTCGGCGCCGCGCTGATCGTGCTCGCCTCGCGCGTCCCTTATCTCGGCGTGATCCCGATCGGCTTCTTCGGCTTCGCCGCCGTCGCCGCCGTGGTGATCCTGGTCAAGCACGCTGACGGCAGCGCCATGACCCCCACCCAGGCGATCGTCCCGACGGTAATTTCGATCCTCATCGGCGTCGCCTTCGGGTTCGTGTCCGAAGTCATCACCGACGCGCTCACGAAGAAGGGCGAGCCTTCGGCGGAGCAGACCGCCGATCCGGGTCACGCCTGACCGGCTTGGCCTCCGCCGGAGCGTTCCGGCGGGGGCCTGCCCTCGGCGCGGGAATCGCGCCCTTGTCTTCCAGCGCCCGGCGCAGCGCGGCAATTTCCTCGCGCAAGGCCTTGATGTCGTCGGCCCCAGCGACCGGCGCTTCCGGCTCTTCCGCGTCGCGGCCGACGAAGAAGCTGGCCAGCACCGCGGTGATGTAGCCGAACACCGCCAGGCCGTAGATCGACATCATCACCGCCAGGATGCGGCCTTCGCTGGTCTGCGGCCAGTACTGGCTGCCGATGGTGGTCAGCAGCATCACCGTCCACCACAGCGAATCGCCATAGGACTTGAAGCCGCCGCCGACGTCCTTGGCGGGCTCGAAATAGAGCATGCCCGCCGCGCCGAGCGTGACCACCAGCAGGGTCATCCCGCCGACGTAGCCGAACTGGCGCCGGGCCAGCGACTGGCGCAGCGCGTTCATTCCCCTGTTGGCGGTGCCGACGATCCGCACCAGCTGGATGCCGCGCAGCGCGCCGGCCGCGCGGAACACCGCGAATACGCGGAATACCCGCAGCGCCGGGACCAGGAGTGCGATGAGCACCAGCCAGTTGCGCTTGAGGAACGTGCGCTTGCCCGGCGCGAGGGTGAAGCGGACCACGAAGTCGACGATGAACACGATCCACAGGCCGGTGGCGATCGCGGAAAGGACCGGATTGCTGCCCGGATCGAGCAGCTGGACCACGACCACCGCGAGCCAGGCGATGCTCAGCCACAGCATCAGCGGGTCGAGCCACGCCTGCAAATGGCACAGCGTCCGCCACCGTTTCGCGTTGCTCGCCATCGGGTCCGACCGGCTCCTTCAGGAGGCTAAACACACGAGGGCGAATACTGGCTCCCAGGTAGTGTCCCCCTCCCCGGCGGGGAGGGGTTAGGGGTGGGGAGCGCGGCGAAGCCGCGCGTCAACGCTGGCGTCGAGCACCCCCACCCAACCCTCCCCCTCGAGGGGGAGGGCTAGCGAGCCCGCATCGTTCTTACCGGTTGCTCGACGATGTGTTGTGGTCGGTCGTCACGAGCGTGCCGGCCGCGCGCTGCTTCTCGCGGGCTTCGCGCTTGGCGACTTCGAACGGGCTGGTCCCTTCGATATAGCCGCGGGTCTGCTCGTTGCCTTCGAAGCACGCGTATTCGTACTGCTTGTAGTTGCTGTTGCGGGTCCACGGGAAATCGTACTTGAACGGCGCGCTGAGCGTCACCGGGTCGCTGATCCAGGCTTCGTAGTGGATGTGATCCGGTCCGGTGGGGGTCAGGCGCTCGACGACTTTCATCTGGTCGCTGTTGGGCACCGGGCGCCCGCCGATGCCGCCGTTGCCGCCGATCGGCTGGCCGGGGACGAAGTTGGTCGTCTCGATCACCAGCGTGTCGCCGTCCCAATGGCCGACCGAATAGCCCATCCAGCCTTTGACCGGCGCCGGGGGCGGGCCTTTGCCCTTGGCGATCGGGATGATCCGCGTCTCGTGGATCTCCTCGATGCGGATCACCGCGTAGCCCGGCGATTGCCACACCTCGATGCCGCTGTTGTAGGCGCCCGGCATCATCGAGCCGGGCAGGCCGCGGGTGATGCAGCGGTCCATCGGGCTGAAATCCGTCACCCATTCGAAAGTCTGTTCGGTCCAGCTGCTCTTGGTATCCTTCGACAGCTCCTTGCCGAGCGGGGTCGGCGGCGGGATGCGGCCGTCGGCCGGCTCCATGATCAGCGAGGTCTGCCGCATCGGCGTGCCGCGCTCGGTCCAGTGGCCCATGCCCATGCGGTTGGCCTTGACCTCCATCTCATAGAGCTTGAGCTGGTCTTGCGCGGACTTGAGCGCGGCGGCGTATTCCTGGTCGGTCAGCCAGGCCTTGGTGCCGAGGTTCGCCGGGCGCTGGGCCGGGGTCGAGCTGAGGTTGTCGATCGGCCAGCGGCCGCTGAGGTCGGGATCGCCCCATTCGGTGCGCTTGGCATGCCAGCCGGGCGGAGCCTTCAGGCCGGGCTCCTCGGGCAGGGCCTTGGCCGCCGGCTTCGCGTCATCGGCTACCGCCGGCGCAGCGGCGGCAAGGAACAGCGGAACGGCCAGCGCGGCCCCTACCAAGCGCAGACTCATCGAACCTCTCCCTGTGTTTGGAGGAGAGTATGCCCGCAAATCCGCCGCTTGCAAGCAGCCCGCATCAGGCTTTCAGCTTGCTTGCATCCAGCTTCGCGCGGCTCACCCAGGTGCCGTGGACCTGGCTGCGCAGCGGGAGGCCGGTCTTGACCCGCGCGACCGGGCCTTTGGCGACTTCGCCGGCGTTGATGATCCACAGCTCGGACGAGTAATCGCCCGGCACCTGCTGGCTCGGGTCCGGGTGGTTCGGCACGTCGACCACCGAGAGCAGCCAGCCTTCGTGGCCCGGCTCGTTCGAGGGTACGTGCGCCGGCTCGCTGATCGCCGCGCCCGGGGGCACGCCCATCAGCTCGACGCGGCCGTTGCCGACCTCGATGCGGATCAGCGCGTTGAAGTTCGCGCCGACCGGGCCGCCGGGCATCGGCGGGCCGCCTTGCGGGTTCATGCTGAGGTACCAGGCGTGGCTGTAAGGCCGCCCTTGGTCGGCGTCGGCGAGGCGCGGAAGATCGCCCGGAGGGCCGAGCGGGCGCTCCTGGATGGTCGGTTCGGCCTTGGAGAGGTCGATCGTCCAGCGCGTCAGCGCGCCCCGGATTTCCTGCTGCGGCTTATGAATGCCGCCGGCCTCGCGCATGAAGCTGAAGGCGTTGGTCTCGGTCAGGCACAAGTCGATGTGGACCAGGTCGCCGTCGTCGTACGCGTTGACCTCGTGGAACACCGAGACGCCGACCGGCCCCTCGATCCACTTCATTTCCTCGACCTTGCCGTAGCGCGGCATGATCCCGACCCAGCTCGGCAAGTCCTGATGGTGGGCCCAGTGCGCGCCGCCGGCCTTGATCCGGTCGAGATCGGCCAGCGTCGGGAACAGCGGGAAGATCGCGTACTTCTCGGTGATCACGAAGTCGTGGATCGTCGAGCAATAAGGCTGCTGGAACCACTGTTCGCTGGTCAGGTTGCCGTCCTTGTCGGCGATGCCGTAAGCGACGTCGAGGCTGCACAGGCCGCCCGCCTCGTAGCCGAAGAAGAACATTTCGCCGGTCGCCGGATCGATCCGCGGGTGGGCGGTGAAAGTCGCCGACTTGAGCGCGCCGTAGTAATCCCACTTGCCGGCGGTTGCGAGCGTGTGCGGATTGATCTCGTAGCCGCGCCCGTCCTCCTTGGTCATGAACAGGCGGCCGCCGTGCCAGACCGGCGTGGTGTTGGCGAGCGTGCGGTCGACGCCCTCGACGCTCGGGTCGTCGGTGAACGGGTTGCGATAGCGGCCGAACAGCGCGCGGCGGGCCTTCTTCTCGGCGAGGTACCGCTCGGTCTCGACATACTTGATGTCGAAATCGGCCGCGCCATTCTCGAAATTGAAGCGGGCGACCATGCCGTCGTGGTTCAGCGCGATGTCATCCTCGAACATCGGCGCGTGGGCGTTGTCGGGCACCGCGCGGAAGAACGCGCCTTCCACCTCGGCGGGGATTTCGCCTTCGACCTCCAGGTTGCGCCGGGAGATCTCGGTCCGGCGCGGGGTGTTGCTGCCGATGAAGTGGATGGTTTGCGGAAAGGCGCCCATGGCCCTTATTCTCCCAATGATTCTTGGCCCAATAACCTTGGCGGGGAACCGTAACGCCTGTTACAGTCGAGGCAAGGCCGCGCTTTGACCCTGCGCAAACGGGGGGTCGGCGCTCTTGGGGGACGGGACTTTGGGGAAAGAAGAAAAGATCGACTTGCGCCAGCTCGCGGTGCCCGAGCCCGACGGGGCGGTCGGCACGCTGCATCGGCTGCTCAAGCTCAACAACCGGCTGATGGCGCCGTTCTCGACGCACTTGTCGCACCGGTACAACATCAGCGTGAACGAGTTTCGCCTGCTGATGGCGATCGGCCGCCTCGGCGCCAGCGCCAGCCATGAACTGGCCGAGCACACGGGGGTCAACGCCATGAGCGTCAGCCGCGCGGTGCAGACGCTGGAGCGGCACGGACGCATCTCGATCGAGCCCGATCCGTGCAACCGCCGCCGCAAGGTCCTCAAGCTGACGCCCGAAGGCCGCCGGCTCTACGAGATCATGCGCCCGCAGACGAGCGCGGTGGCGGACTTCCTGCTGTCGGACTTGCCGCAAGCCGACCTCGACAAGCTCGACGAGATCGTCGGCAAGCTGATCGCCAAGCTCGAGGCGACCGACGAGAAAGGGCGTTCGCTGTTCATCGAACAGACCAAGCCGGAATGACCGAGGAGGAACGCCGCGCTATCGAGGCCGACTGCGAGCGGCTGATCAAGCGCTACGTCAACCTGAACGACGCGCAGGACTGGCCCGCCGTGGCCGACCTCTACACCGAGGACGCGCGCTTTGCCCGGCCGAGCAAGCCGGACGAGTTCGTCGAAGGCCGCGCGGCGATCCTCGCCAGCTTCCTCGCCCGCCCGGCGCGCGCGCAGCGGCACGTCATCGCCAACGTCGTGGTCGATGTGGAAGGCCCGGCGGCGGCGCGGGCGTTCAGCGTGATCGTACTCTACCAGGGCGACGCCGCGCAGCCGGGCGAACTCCCGGCGATGAGCGCGGATTCGCCGCTGGTCGGCACGTTCACCGACAAGCTGGTGCTGACCCCGGACGGCTGGCGCTTCGCCGAGCGCGTCGGCGGGCTCGACTTCAGGCCGGGGAAAGGACCGGTTCCTGTCGCTTCCTCACCGCCAGAGCGATGGGGACGGCGAGGCTGACCACCACGCACAGAACCGCCGGCCCGGCGGCGGCGGCGAGGAACAGGTTGGGCGAGACGTGCGCGTTGAGCATCGCCTGGCCGAGCAGCGGCCCGGCCATCGCGCCGATCCGCCCGACCAGCACACCGACGCCAATCGCGGTCGACAGCAGGCGCGCCGGAAACAGGTAAGTGCACAGCGCGGGCAGCGCCATGCCGCCCGCCGCCGAGCCACCGACGCCGATCATCAGCAAGGCCATCCAGCGCGTGGGGTCGGGCGCCGTCGCGCCGATCGCGAGGAAGCTCAGGGCCATCAGCCCGAACATGATCATCAGCGTCGGGCCGGGCCGCCAGCGGTCGATGCCGAGGCTGGCGAGCACGCCGATCCCCAGGCCCGCGAGCTGCACGACGCCGGAAACCCACGCCGCGTCGTCGAGGCTGAAGCCCGCTTGCGGCAGCACTGTCGGCATCCAGGAATTGAGCAGGTAGAGGTTCATCGCGTTGAACCCGAGGATCGCGGCGAACACGGCGAACGGCAGCAGCCAGGGCGCGCGGATCAGTTCCAGCTGCGGCACTTTCGAGCGATCGGGCACCGCATCCGGCACTCCGCCGGCCAGCGTCAGGCCGAGCGCGATGGCCAGCAGCGCCGCGAACAGGCCCGGCATGACGAACAGGCCCTGCCAGCCGGCAATGGCGACGACTTCGGGGGTCAGGATGCCGGCGAGCGCCAGTCCGACGGGAATTCCCGCGGAGACCACCGACATGATCGTCGCCCGCAGCCGTTCGGGCGCCAGCTCGGACGACAGCGCCGAGACATTTGGCAGGCACGCACCGAGCGCGAAGCCGGTGAGAAAGCGCAGCGCCAGGAACGCCGGGATCGTCGTCGCCAGCGAGGTCACCAGGGTAGCGCAGGCGACGGCGAGGCAGCTGAACACGATCATCGGCCGCCGGCCCACGCGATCCCCGAGCGGGGCCAGCAGCGCGCCGCCGACCCCGATGGCGAACGGCAGCGCCGAGAACACCAGCCCAAAAGCCGCCGGGTCGAGACCGAGCGCGTCCTTCAGCCGCGGCACGGCGAGGGCCATCGCGTTGATGTCGTAGCCTTCCATCACGAACACGCCGGCGAGAAGGATCAGCGCGATGATGCGGCGGGGCCCGGTCATCATCTTCCGCGTGCGGGAGGCGTCGGGGGAGGGTTGATGTTGGCCGCTCATCGGCCTCTCGCATCCCACGGGCTGGGCATATGATAGGGCACGGTGATGAAGTTCGCCTCGATCTGCTCGATCGCACCCTGCCTGATCTTGAAGGCTTCCGACAGGTAGAACGTGTGCGGCCGGCGGATCGGGCTGGTCACCGGGGTGCCGACGGTCAGCTCGTAGTCGCCGAGCCTGCCACAATGATCGATGAAGCCGTGGGCGAGGACGATGCCGCGCTCCTCGTCGACCAGCGGGAAGCGGCGGCCGCGCAGGCGATCGTCGTAGCGATAATTGCCCTGGCGAAACTGCTCCTCGCACGGAAGGTGCGCGACGGGGACGAAGAACTCCGGGTTGTTGGTCGTCTGCACCCCGTTCTCGATCCGATCGCAGCCGGGGTGGAACTTCGTGCGGATCGTGCCGTCGTTGAGCTGGAGCGTGGAGAAATAACCGTCGGCCAGCGCGACCAGCTCGGCCCGGCTGGAGCGTTCGGCCTCGGGGACCGGCGTTTCCATAACCGGCTTGCGCTCGAACTTCGGGTTGGGGAACACGAGCGCTTCGTCCGCCTGGCGCACGATCAGCGTCTCGACCTCGGTCACCGCATCGCCCTGCATTCCCAGGCGGATGCAGGCGCCCGAGGTGTCGTGCGTTTCGGTCACCGTGGTGAAGAGAGCGACCTGGTTCGTCGCCGGGTCGGCGAAGCGCAAGTCGTACGGGCCGAGAGCGGTGATAGTGCCCCACAAACCGTCGCCGGGTTCCAGCGTCACGTTGTTCTCGGTGACGAGCGCGTCGCTCGCCCAGTCGATCCGGGTGTGATCGCGGGCGCGCAGGGCGTCACAATAGCGGTCCAGCGCCGCGTACAATTCCTCGCGAGTTGCCAAACCCTCTCCCCTCCGCTTGACTTGGCGCTGTGGTAGCTCAAAAGTAACGACCGTTAAAGTCGCGGTTCGCGCGGCGGGGAGGATGAGTGGATCCGAGCGGCAAGGTCGCCATCGTCACCGGCGGCAATTCGGGGCTGGGCGAGGGAGGGGTGCACCGCTTGTTGCGCGCCGGCGCGACCGTGGTGTCGCTCGACCTCGAGGGCAAGCCGCCGGCGGGCGCGGACTTCATCGGGTGCGATGTCGGGGACGAGCGCTCGGTCGCCGACGCGGTCGAGCAAGTGGCCGACCGCTACGGCGCGATCCACATGCTGCTCAACAATGCCGGCATCGGCGGGCTCGGCCCCGTTGCCACGGCGCAGGGCCCGGGCGACATGGGTGCTTTCCGCCGGGTGATCGAAGTCAACCTGATCGGCGCGGCGATCGTCGCGGGCGAAGTCGCCCACCGGATGATCGGCAACGAGCCCACCGGCGTCGACGAAGAGCGCGGCGTGATCGTCAACACCTGCTCGATCGCCAGCTTCGAAGGCCAGGAAGGCATGGGCGCCTACACCGCGGCCAAGGCCGCGCTGGCGGCGCTGACGCTGGTCTGGGCGCGCGACCTGTCGCGTCACGCGATCCGCGTCAACGCGGTGGCGCCGGGTTTCATGGCAACGCCGATGGTGGCGATGCTGCCGCCGGACCTCGTCGAGGAGCTGCTCGAGGGCAACGAATTCCCCAGGCGCGCCGGCACCGCCGACGAATATGCGGCGGTCGCCGAATTCCTGATCCGCACCCCGCTGATGAACGGCGAAGTCGTGCGACTGGATGCCGGCGCGCGGCCGCCGGCGCGGACGAAGTGGGGTTCGGGGCAGTGAGCTCTCGAACGCACATCAATCCCCCTCCCCCGCGGGGAGGGGTTAGGGGTGGGGGAGCGCGGCCGAAGGTCGCGCGTCCACCGCAGGCGTCGAGCACCCCCACCCAACCCTCCCCCTCAAGGGGGAGGGCTTTTGGAGCGAGATCGTAAATGGCAGACATTCCCCTCCCGCCCGGCTTCACGGCCGCGAAGATGAGCCAGGCGCAGAAGGCGTTCGAGGCCGCGCTCGGCGCCGACAAGGTGTTCTTCACCGATCTCGACCGCGTCGGCTACGAGGACAAGTTCGCCATCGACGATGCGCGCCATCACCCGGCGGGCGCGATCGCGCCGACGTCGGTCGAGGAAGTGCAGGCGGCGGTGAAGATCGCCAACCAGTTCCGCCTGCCGCTGTGGCCGATCAGCCGGGGCAAGAACCTCGGCTACGGCACCTCGGCGCCGGAGCTGGCGGGCAGCGTGGTGCTCGACCTTAGCCGCATGAAGAAGATCGAGTTCGACGCGGCCAACGGCGTCGTCACGCTGGAGCCGGGCGTCGGGTTCTACGATCTTTACGACTACCTCCAGCAGCACAAGCTGCCGTTCTGGCTATCGACCCCGGGCAACTCGTGGGGCTCGGTGATCGGCAACGCGCTCGATCGCGGCGTCGGCTACACGCCCTATGGCGAGAACACGAAGAACTTCTGCGGCATGGAAGTCGTCCTGCCGACCGGCGAGGTCGTTCGCACCGGCATGGGCGCGTTCTCCAAGGCGCCGACCTGGGGCCTCTATCCGTTCGGCTTCGGCCCGGGATGGGACCAGATGTTCGTCCAGTCGAACTTCGGCATCGTCACCAAGGCCAACATGTGGCTGATGCCCGAGCCCGAGAGCCTGATGGGCATGGACGTCGAGTTCGACCGGCCGGAGGACCTGAAGGCGATGGTCGACACGATCGGGCCCTTGCGGCGCGAGCGCCTGCTCCAGCAAAGCCCGAGCATCGGCAACTGGCTGCGCGCCGCCGCGGTCCTCACCACGCGCAAGGAATGGACCGACAAGCCCGGCGCGCTCGACGACAGCGTGATCACCGCGATCCGCAAGAAGTTCAACATCGGCTGGTGGGGCGTTTCGCTGCGTCTCTACGGGCGCGAGGAGGTCAACAAGGCGGCCTACAAGATCCTCGAGAAGGCGATGACCGACATCAAGCCGATGCTGCTCAAGCCGGCCACCTGGGTGAAAGGCCAGCCGCTCGAATACTCAGGCTGGACCGGCACGCCGATGACTTTCCCGATGCAGAACATCAACTGGTACGGCGGGCGCGGCGGGCACATCGGCTTCTCGCCGTTGCTGCCGCAAGACGGCTCGCTCGCGCTGGCGCAGTTCCAGCGGACATATGCCCGCTACAAGGAGTTCGGCATCGATTACCAGGGCAGCTTCGCGTTCGGCGAGCGCCACCTGATCAACGTCAACGCGATGATCTTCGACAAGGACGACCCGGCGAAGATGGCCAAGATCGACCCGTTCTTCCGCCAGCTCGTCGCCGACGCCAAGGCCCAGGGCTACGGCGAATACCGCACGCACCTCGACTACATGGACCTCGTCGCGCAAAGCTACGACTGGAACGGCGGGGCGCTCAGGAAGCTCAACGAGAAGGTCAAGAACGCGCTCGATCCGAACGGCATCCTCGCCCCGGGCAAGAGCGGCATCTGGCCGACCAATTTCGCGGGGGAGCGCAAGGCATGAGCAGGATCGCACTCATCGCGCTGGGCACGCTTGGGATCGCCGGCATGGCTGTGGCGCAAGGCATGCCGAAACCGACGACTTTGGTCGACCGGCCGAACGCCACCGGGGGCGAGAAGCTGTTCGTCGAGCATTGCGTGATGTGCCACGGCCCCAACGGAATGGGCACTGGCCTGCTCGCGCGCCGGGTGCAGCCGGCGCTGCTGGAACAGCGCAACAATCTCGCCGCCGCTTATGTGATCACGGCTGCGCGCCGGGGCATCGGCAATATGCCGCCGATCCCGCGCGGCGAAGTCAGCGATGCGGAAATGAAGCAGATCGCCGACTACCTCGCCGCCGGGCCGCACGGAGTGGCCAAATGATGCGCGCGACGCGGCGCGGAGCGTTGGCCGCCGGGTTGGCGCTGCCGGCGGCGGCCTCGCTGGCCAAGTCGCCCCAGCGCAAGCCGAGCGGGACGGTGCTGCTGCACGATCCCGCGCTCGAAGCCGGCCGCCGCTTTGCCGCCGCCGGCACGGCGCGGGGCGAGCGCGTTCTCCCAATCGAAGGCGACCGCATCCGCTTCGCTCGGGCGCTGTTCGAACGCGCGCCCGCGCTGGTGGTCGGCGTCAGCCGGGCGGCCGACGCGGTGCTGATCGAGGACGTCGGGCGCGAGGCGGGTTATACGCGTGTGGCGGTGCCGCCTTCGCTGGCGGGCCAATTCGCCTGGGCGCTAGCTCCGCGCGTCTAGCCGCGCTCGCCGGGCGAGCCGGCGCCCGCGCTGTCCGCCTTGCCGCACACGAAGCTTGTCTCCGAGTTCACGTCGCCGTGTCCGTCATACCGCGCGATCAGCGGATAGGGGCAGAGCGGGCGGCTGATCGGCGGGAGCTTCGGGGCGTTGGGATTGGGCGAGGGTTCGCGCACGGCGACGATCCGCTGGGGAGCCACGCCGGTGGTCGCCCAGCCGTCAATCGCGCCGATGGTGTCGAAAGTCGAAGCGCCTTCGCCGCCGCCGCAATGGTCCATGCCCGGGACCATGAACAGGCGCGCCTGGCTTTGCGCCGCAGGGACGGCGCCGAGGAGGCCGGTGTAGAATTCGACCGTGTTGTTCGCCGGGATCAGGCCGTCGGTCCAGCCGTGGCTCAGCAGCAGCTTGCCGCCGCGGGCGAAGAACGGCGCGAGGCTGGCCGGCGCCACGTCGAGCATGTCGGAGCCGTATGTCCGCGCGTCGGCCAGCTCCTGGCCGTAGTCGGAGACCCGCCAGTCCCAGCCGGGCTGGTTGGCGTAGACGAGGTCGCGGAAGTAGCTCGTGGCCACCGGGAAGGGCTCGTTGCCGCCCATCAGCATCGCCAGCTGCATCTCGCTGCCGACCGGCCAGCCGGGGCGGATGACGCGGCCCTGTGCGTCGCGCACGCCGCCGTAGATCATGCGCAGCGCCTCGACCTGCGGCGGCGCGAGGCACGACGCGGTCTCCCCGGGTTTGCAGGCGAGCGAGGCCGGGTCGAAGCCGCAATGCCGCGGGTCGCCGATCAGGCCGTCGGCCGCGCCGTCGAGTCGGTCGCACTGCTTGACCACCGCGGCGTGGACCATGCCCATCGTCTGCGGGCTGAGGGCAGCGCCGGGCGCGTGGCGGGGCGCCCAGCCGACCCACATCGACTGAACCATCAGCCCGGTCATCGGATTGGCCGGCGCCATCGCGCTGATCGCGTCGAAATCGGCCGGATAGCGGCGCGCTTCCATCAGCCCCTGGCGCCCGCCGGTGGAGCACGAGTTCCAGTAGGACAGCTTCGGCTTGTTGCCGTAGAAAGCGGTGATCGCCTGCTTGCCGGTCACGACCATTGCGTGGACCGCGCGATAGCCGAAATCGACCAGCTTTTCCGGATGGCCCACCGCCCATTTGGCGTCCATC